>Ga0068862_100000499_pt1 | contig 41773 bp, 33 predicted proteins | sample KBSSwiS52_FD_66598 | JGI IMG/M metagenome (GOLD analysis project Ga0068862, IMG submission 66598) | Switchgrass rhizosphere microbial communities from Kellogg Biological Station, Michigan, USA - KBS Switchgrass S5-2 | ecosystem: Host-associated > Plants > Roots > Rhizosphere > Soil ...
CTAGTTGCCCTTCTTCCCCAGCGCCTTGCATTCCTTGTATCGAAAGCACCCCGTCACATGGTCGTTGACCATGCCGGTCGCCTGCATGTGCGCGTAGATGATCGTGGTGCCGACGAAGCGGAAGCCGCGCTGCTTGAGATCCTTGCTGAGCGCGTCGGACTCCGGCGAAGTCGCCGGCACCTGCTTGTGCTGGGTCCAGCGATTCTGAATCGGCTTGCCGCCGACGAAGGTCCACAGGTGCTTCGCGAAGCCGCCGTGCTCGGACTGAAAATCCAGGTACGCGCGCGCGTTGGAGATCGTCGACTCGATCTTCAGCCGGTTGCGGACGATGCCCGGATTCTTCAACAGCCGCGCGAGCTCGCGCTTGCCGAAGCGCGCGATGCGCTCGGGATCGAAGCCGGCGAACGCCTCGCGATAGCCCTCACGCTTGTTGAGGATCGTCGACCACGACAGCCCGGCCTGCGCACCCTCCAGGATCAGGAACTCGAACTGCGTCTGGTCGTCCCAGGCGGGCACGCCCCATTCGGTATCGTGATACTCGACGTACAGCTCGTTGCCCTTGAGGCTCCACGGGCAGCGGACGTTGGGTTTCGCGGCGGGCATGCTGTAGTCTACGCAATATGTCTGACCGAGAGACAGGCGAATTCCCGCGCACGCGCATGCGCCGCATGCGCCGCGACGAGTTCTCGCGCCGCCTGATGCGCGAGACCACGCTGAGCGCCGACAACTTCATCTATCCGCTGTTCGTGATCGAGGGCAAGGCTCGGCGCGAGCCGATCCAGAGCATGCCCGGGATCGAGCGGGTCACGGTCGACGAGCTGGTGCGCGAGGCCGAGTCGCTCGCGGAGCTGGAAATCCCGGCACTGGCGCTGTTCCCGGTGCCGCCCGCGAACGCCAAGAGCGACGACGGGCGCGAAGCCTGGAATGCCGAAGGACTCGCGCAACGCGCAGTCCGCGCGGTCAAGCAAGCGGTCCCGCAACTTGGCGTGATCACCGACGTCGCACTGGATCCGTACACCACGCACGGGCAGGACGGCATCATCGACGACTCGGGCTATGTCGTGAACGACGTGACCGTCGATGCGCTGGTGAAGCAGGCGCTGTCGCACGCCGAAGCCGGCGCCGACATCGTCGCGCCGAGCGACATGATGGATGGACGCATCGGCGCGATCCGCGAAGCACTGGAAGTCGCGGGTCATCTCAACACGCGCATTCTTGCGTACTCCGCGAAGTACGCCTCCAGCTTCTACGGTCCGTTCCGCGAAGCCGTCGGCTCCGCCGGCACTCTCGGCAAGGGCAACAAGTACAGCTACCAGATGGATCCCGCGAACTCCGACGAGGCACTGCGCGAAGTGGGGCTCGATCTGCAGGAAGGCGCGGACATGGTGATGATCAAGCCGGGCCTGCCGTACCTCGACATCGTGCGGCGCGTGAAGGACACGTTCGGCGCGCCGACGTTCGTTTATCAAGTGAGCGGCGAGTACGCGATGCTGGAAGCGGCGATCCGCAACACCTGGCTCGACGGACGCAGCGTCATTCTCGAATCGCTGCTGTCGATCCGCCGTGCCGGCGCCGACGGCATCCTGACCTATTTCGCGAAACGTGCCGCAGGCTGGCTGCGGGAACGACGTTAGCTAGATGAACAGTCCCGCCACAGAGCAAGGACCCGCGACAGACAAATACGCAGTTATCGGTTACCCAGTCGCTCACAGCTGGTCGCCATTCATTCACGGGCTGTTCGCCAAACAAACCGGCCACAAGCTCAGCTATTCGCGCCTGGAAGTCGCGCCGGACGCACTCAACGATCGCGTCGTCGAATTCTTCGCGGCCGACGGCAAAGGGTTGAATGTCACGCTGCCGCACAAGCAGGCGGCCTGCCTGATTGCGCGGGAGCGCAGCTCGCGCGCGGAAATTGCGGGCGCGGTGAATACGCTGGCCCTGCGCAGCGATGGGATCTTCGGCGACAACACCGATGGCGCGGGCCTCATCGCCGATCTGACTCGCAATCTCGCGTTCGACATCAAAGGCACGCGAGTGCTGGTGCTGGGCGCGGGCGGGGCTGCGCGCGGCGTGCTCGGTCCGTTACTGGAAGCCGATCCTGAGTACCTCGAGATCGCGAACCGCAACGAGGAACGCGCCACCGAGCTCGCGCACGAATTTGCGACGCTGGGCACAGTGCATGGCTGCGGCTTCGATGCCATCGCCGACTCGACCTTCGACCTGGTGCTGAACGCGACTTCGGCGAGCCTGCAAGACACGATTCCGCCGATCCCGCCGGGCGTGATCGGCCCGACGACGCTGTGTTACGACATGGCATACGGCAAAGGCGACACGGCGTTCACGCGATGGTCGAAGAGCGCCGGTGCCGGACGCGCCGAGACGGGTTGGGGCATGCTGGTCGAGCAGGCTGCCGAGTCGTTCCTGCTCTGGCGCGGCGTCAAACCGGACACAGCGGCGGTCATCGCAGCAGTGAAGTCCGGGATGTCGGGCTAAAGCCCGAGATAATCGTTCTTGAGCTGCACGTACTGCGCTGCCGAGTACGTGAAGAATTCGATCTCCGCCTGCGTCAGCTCGCGCACTTTGCGCACCGGACTGCCGACGTAGAGACTGCGCGCTTCCAGGCGTTTGCCGGGCGGCACGACGCTGCCGGCGCCGATCAATACGAAATCCTCGGTCACGACGCCGTCGAGCACGACGGAGCCCATCCCGACCAGGCACTTGTCGCCGATCGTGCACGCGTGCAGCGTGACGCGATGACCGACGGTGACGTCGGCGCCGATGTGCAACGCGCGTCCACCGGGCGAGTAAGGTCCGTCGTGGGTGACGTGCAGCACGGAGCCGTCCTGAATGCTGGTGCGTGCGCCGATCTCGATCGAGTGAACGTCGCCGCGCACGACTGCAGCGGGCCAGATCGACGAATCGTCGCCGATCCGCACGCGCCCGATGACGATCGCGCCGGGGTCGACATAGACGCGCGCGCCGAGCACGGGAGCGATGTTGCGATAGGTTCGGATGTTCACAGACGCGCCTCGCAGAGAGGCGCACGATCTTGCCGTGTGCGTCTCACTCGCGCAACGGCAAGCGCACGATGAACTCGCTGCCCTTGCCGATGCCGTCGCTGCGCGCCTGAATCGTGCCGCCGTGGAGCTCGACGAGCTCGCGCGCGAGCGCCAGTCCGATGCCCATGCCGGCGCGCGATTCGACGTGGTCGGGATGTACCTGCGTGAACAACTCGAAGATCTCCGCCAGCTGACCGGCGGGGATGCCGACGCCGGTATCGTGAATACGCACGACACCTTCCTGCCCTTCTGCGCTCACCGACAGCGAGATCTGCCCGCCGGGCGGCGTGTAACGCGCCGCGTTGCGCAGGAGGTTGATCATCACCTGCTGAATCCGGTCGCCGTCGCCATCGACCGGCACCGGCAGATCGGGCATCACCGTCGCGAGATCATGACGGCGCTCGCTCATGACGGACTGCACGGCCTCGGAGGCGAGGCGTGCCATCTCCCGCAGGTCGAGCGGCTGCATCCGCAGCTCGATGCGGCCGCGACTGCTGCGCGCGAGGTCGGTCAGGTCCTCGATCAAGCGCTGCGTCTGGCGCACCTGCCGGTCGATCATGTCCGCAACTGTTTGCAGCTGCGAATCGCCGTCCGCATAGCGTCGCAACACTCCCGCGCTATTGGCCAGCACCGACTGCGGATTGCGCAGCTCGTGCGCAAGCGTCGCTAGGAAACGGTTCTTCAGCTCGTCCGCATGCGCCAGCACTTCATTGCGATTCTGCAGCGCATCCTGCAGCTCCTTCAGGTCGGTACGATCCGCGACGATCTTGCCGAACCCGAGCAGCTCGCCATCGGGTGCGCGCAGCGCGGTGACCGCGCCGAGACCCCAGAATCGCGAGCCATCTTTGCGCACGTGCCAACGCTCGTCCGCCGCTCGTCCCGTGCGCGCGGCCGTCTGCAGTTCCAACCGCGGAATGCCGGCTTCGCAGTCTTCCGGCGTGAAGATGTCGTCCAGCTCGCGGCCAACCACGTCGCTCGCGTCGAAGCCCATGATCTGCGCTGCACCCGCGTTCCAGTGCACGATGCGACCCTGCGGATCCATGGCGAAAATCGCGTGATCCTGCACGGTTTGCACGAACTGATAGAACAGCTCTGCGCAGTAGGCAGGCGGCTGACGGGCATCGGGCATTTTGCTGGCGCGACCTCCTGCGGCGTGAACCTTCGGGTCTGGTGTCGAGTCAGTAGTTGCCGAAGGAACGGTACCGGTCTGCCTGCAGTTCCGACTCACCCTGTCGCAAGACAGCGCCACTGCATGCGCCGTGAGATTTTTTTCGACGCGGCGTCGCCTGCCCACTAAAATCGGCGCGGCCTCCCTTCTCTGCACCGCTCCCCTACCTGCCATGCCTACCGCCGAAATCAATCTGCCCGCGTTCTCGTCGATCCGCGTTGCGAACATCGAGCCCGTGCTGCGCGAGTTGCTCGATGCGCATCGCGCCCAGCTCGCCGCGCTGCTCACGCAGCCTGAACCCTCGTGGGATTCGCTGGTCGTGCCGCTCGAGGAAATGCATCACCGGCTCGCGCGCACGTGGTCACCGATCGGGCACATGAATGGCGTCGTCAACAGCGACGAGCTGCGCGCCGCGTACAACGCGTGCTTGCCGCTGCTCACGGCGTGGCACACCGAGCTGGCGCAGAACGACCGCCTGTGTCGCGCGTACGAGGCGATTCTCGCGAAGGAAGGCAATAGGCTGACGGCGGGCCAGCGCAAGCTGCTGCAGAACGCGCTGCGCGACTTCCGCCTGGCCGGCGTTGCATTGCCGGCGGACCAGAAGGCCGAGTTCAAAGCGCAGGTCGAACAGCTGGCGACGCTGCAGTCGAAGTTCGACGAGAACGTGCTCGATGCCACCAACGCGTGGTCGCGGCACGTGACGCAGGAGAATGAAATCGCCGGCTTGCCGCAGCCGATCGTCGAGCGCGCACGAGCCGCCGCGCAGTCGCGACAGCTGGAAGGCTGGTTCTTCACGCTCGATGCGCCGAACTACCAGGCCGTGATGATGCACGCCGAGAGCGAGGCGCTGCGGCGCGAGTTCTACCAGGGCTGGGTGACGCGCGCCTCGGATCAGGGCTCGACCCAGGGCCGCTGGGACAACACCGAGCTGATGGCGCAGATTCTCGAGCTGCGGCATCGCATCGCGCAGCTGGTCGGCTATCCGAACTACGCCGAATACTCGCTCGCGACCAAGATGGCGTCTTCGGTCGAGGAAGTGCGCTCGTTCCTCGAACAGCTGGCGCGACAGAGCCGCCCGGTCGCGCAGCGCGAGTTCAACGACCTGACAGATTTCGCCGAGCGCAAGCTCAATGCCTGGGACGTGGCATTCCAGGCCGAGCGCCTGAAGCGCGAGCGGCTGCAACTGTCGGAAGAAGCGTTGCGCCCGTATTTCCCGCTGCCGCGCGTGCTCGCCGGCATGTTTGCAGTCGCCGAGAAACTCTACGGCGTGCGCATCGCCGAGCGCAGCGGCGTCGACCTCTATCATCCAGACGCCCGCTTCTACGACATTCTCAACGCCGATGGCTCGCTGCGCGGCGGCTTCTACGTCGATCTCTACGCGCGTCCGAAGAAGCGCGGCGGAGCGTGGATGGACGAGTGCATCGGCCGCAAGCGGCTCGCCGATACCGCCTCGCTGCCGGTCGCGTACCTGGTGTGCAACTTCATGCCGCCGGGCGGCACGCAGCCCTCGCTCCTGACGCACGCCGAAGTCGTGACCATGTTCCACGAGTTCGGCCACGGCCTGCACCACATGCTGACGCGCGTCGACTACCCGAGCATCGCTGGCATCAACGGCGTCGCGTGGGACGCAGTCGAGCTGCCGAGCCAGTTCATGGAGAACTTCGCGTGGCGCGCCGAGGTGTTGCCGCTGATCTCCGGCCACGTCGAGACCGGCGAGCCCTTGCCGCAGATCGAGCTGCAGCGATTGCTGGCGACGCGGACTTTCCAGGCGGGCATGCAGACGGTGCGACAGCTGGAGTTCGCGCTATTCGATCTGCGCATTCACAGCGAGAACGCGCCGCAGTCGAGCGCCGCGATCATGCGCACGCTGGCTGACGTGCGAGCGCAAATCGCAGTCGTGCATCCGCCGGCGTTCAACCGGTTCCCGCACAGCTTCCAGCACATTTTCTCGGGTGGTTACGCGGCGGGGTATTACAGCTACAAGTGGGCGGAAGTGCTGGCGGCCGACGCCTTCAGCGCCTTCGAAGAGCAAGGGATCTTCGACGCGGAGGTCGCGCGGCGCTTCCTCGCCTCGATTCTCGAGCAGGGCGGCAGCCGCGACGCGATGGAAGCGTTCGTCGAGTTCCGCGGCAGAAAGCCGCAGATCGAGCCGTTGTTGAAGCAGCTGGGCCTGGCCGCCTAGAGGGCGGCCGCTTAGGCCACCCGGCTCACTTCGAGACGAGCACCTTCTTCACCCAGCCGCTGCCGTTGCCCGATTCGACCTTCAAGAAGCCGTTCTGCTCTTCGCCCATGAAGATCATCTCGTCGCCCTTCGACAGGGTGGCAACCGGCTTGCCGCTCTCGGCCGGCGACCCGTACAGCTTCACGTTGCCGATCTTCGGCACGATCGTGTCGCCTTCGTTGAACACCGCGCCACTCTTGGTCTTCTTGCCGGCTTCGTCCGCGAGCGAGCCGACGTCGCGCTGCAGACTCGGCTGACTACGCACCGACTTCACGATGTTGTTGTAATTGTCCATGAGGCTCGCGGCGATCACCTTGCCTTCATTGGTATTGGCGTAGCCTCCCAGGCCACCGGCCGCGCCGCCGCCGAACAATGCTGCTCCAAGGCGCAGGTCAGCCTTCTTCGAGCTGCCTTCCGCAGCCGCGACCTGCAAGCCCGAGCGCGCGTCCGCGACCAGCATGCTGGTCTGCGCTTCCTTGAATTTCAGTCCGCCGGCGACCGCGCCGATCATGCTGCCGCTCTTGCCGCCGAGCAGTCCGCCGAGCGCGCCACCGACGCCGCCCGCATTGTTCTCGGAGAACACGACTGCCGGCGTGAGGATGAAATCGGCGCTGATCATCTGGCCGCCGCCCATGTTCGAGTTCTGGCGCAGCTCGCCCGATTCCTGCAGCGCGCGCTCCTGCATCATGTTCTGCATGCCGATGCCGCGCTCGACGACGAGAAAGCAGTTCGACTGCTGCACCATCATGCGGATCAGTCCCGTCGGCGACTGCAGGCCGTAGCGCGACAGTGACTGCGCGACGTAATCCTGCGGCTCGACCACCGTGAGCGCGCCCATCGCCTTGTCGCAATGCTCGAGACCGTTGTCCCCTTGCGAGCCGCCCGGACCGGCGGAGCCCTGGATCTCCGAGCCACCCTGTCCTTTCTTCTGCGCCAGCGGGCCTTCCGCGGCGACGGCGGACAAACAGAACAGAGGCAGCGCAGCAACGATCGCGGCGCGCAGTGCGGTGACTTTCATGATCACGGTCTCCCCGGCAACGAAAACGCGAGACAAATGGCCAGATGCAGCAGGCAAAAGTCACGCCTTTTGCCGGCGTGTCGAAAGGGCCTTGGCCGCTTTCGACCAGAAAACTAGTTGGTTTTGTACGATAGGCGAGCCGCCGGGATCTGACCATGGCCTTCCGGGACGGTCAAGCCAAGAGGTTCACGAAATCATGCGACGGTCGAGACTCCTCCGCTCCCCCTTTTCGTGGGTTGCACCTTTCTTGATTTCGTTGGCCCTGCTGACAGCCTGTGACGACCCGGGCTCACCCGAGCAGCAGGTGCGGGCGGTCATCGCATCGATGGAAACCGCGGCGGAGGCACGCGATGTGGGTGACTTGATGGAGCACATCTCGGCCAGCTACCGGGACGCGCAGGGCCAGGACCGAGCAGAAGCCTCGCGCTATGCCCGCGGTTACTTCATCGCCAACCAGTCCGTTCACCTGCTCACGCGCATCGAGAGTCTCGAATTCCCTGCACCGGACGAGGCCAGGGTGAAGCTGCAGGTCGGCATGGCCGGACGGGCCGGCGAACCGGGCGCGGCGGGCCTCACGACTGACCTGTACAACTTCGACCTCGCACTGATCCGCGAAGGGGATGAGTGGAAGATCAGCTACGCCGACTGGCAGGCGCATTGACGCAGGTGTCGGCCTCTGTAATATGCGATCGATCCTCCGGGTTGTATTCAACGGGTCGTCCGCCGAGCGCTCCATGCAACGCTCACGCGGTGCGCGCCATTGCGCCACTGAGCCTCGCTGAATCAACACCTTAACGCTGCCGCAAGCAGCGTCGGCGGATCGGACGACCGCCCAGAATTGAATACAGGAACGGGGAAACAGGTGAGCAGCAGCACTGAAGGGCGCCGGCCGCGCTGGACGGGTTTGCCGCCGAAGCAGGGTCTCTACGATCCGGCGTTCGAGCACGAGGCCTGCGGCGTCGGCTTCGTCGTGGACATCAAGGGCCGCAAGTCGCACCGCATCCTGCAGCAGGGTCTGCAGGTCCTCGTGAATCTCGACCACCGCGGCGCTTGCGGCGCCGAGGAAGACAGCGGCGACGGCGCCGGCGTGCTGATCCAGATGCCGCATCGATTTCTGCTCGAGGCGTGCAAGAAGGCGCGCATCGAGCTGCCCGCGCCGGGCCAATATGGCTGCGGCATCGTGTTCCTGCCGCGCAATCCGACGCTGCGTCGGCGCATCGAAGAGCGCTTCGAGCAGATCGTCCAGTCGGAAGGCCAGGCTGTGCTCGGCTGGCGCACCGTTCCGTGCAACAACTCGATGCTCGGCGACACGGCGAAGTCGTGCGAGCCGTTCATGCGGCAGGTGTTCGTCAAGCGCAACCCGGCCATCGCCGACGAGCTCGCGTTCGAGCGCAAGCTCTACGTGATTCGCAAACGTGCCTACTCCGAGATCCGCACGTCGACGCTGGAAGGCGCGGCGAGCTGGTACATCTCCAGCTTGTCGCACAAGACGCTGGTCTACAAAGGCATGCTGACGACGATGCAGCTTGCACCGTACTTCCCCGACCTCAGCGATCCGCTGATGGAATCGGCGTTGGCGCTCGTGCACTCGCGGTTCAGCACCAACACGTTCCCGAGCTGGGATCGCGCGCACCCGTATCGCTATATCGCGCACAACGGCGAGATCAACACCGTTCGCGGCAACGCCAACTGGATGCGCGCCCGCGAAGCGCTGTTCAACAGTGCGGCGTTCGGCGACGACATGCGCAAGATCCTGCCGATCATCAATCCGAACGGCTCGGACTCGGCGATGTTCGACAACACGCTGGAGCTGCTGGTGCTCGCCGGCCGCCCGCTGCCGCACGCGATGATGATGATGATTCCCGAGCCGTGGTCGAATCATCAGAGCATGGACGACGCAAAGCGCGCGTTCTACCAGTACCACTCGTGCCTGATGGAGCCGTGGGACGGCCCCGCCTCGATCGCATTCACCGACGGCCGCCGCATCGGCGCCGTGCTCGATCGCAACGGTCTGCGGCCCTCGCGCTACTACGTCACCAAGGACGGACTGGTCGTGATGGCATCGGAAGCTGGCGTGCTGGAAATTCCTGCCGCGGACGTGCTGCTCAAGGGTCGGCTGCAACCGGGCCGCATGTTCCTGGTCGACACCGAGGAAGGCCGCATCGTCGACGACGACGAGATCAAGCGCGCGATTGCGAACGAGCGGCCGTATCGCCAGTGGATCAACGATCACCAGGTGCATCTCAACGATCTGCCCGACGCACCGCAGGTGCCGCAGCCGGATCACGAGACGCTGCTGCAGCGGCAGATCGCATTCGGCTACACCTTCGAGGACGAGCGTCTGATCCTCGCGCCGATGGCACAACACGGCGTCGAAGCTGTCGGCTCGATGGGCAACGACACGCCGCTTGCAGTGCTATCGAACAAGCCACGGCTGCTCTACGACTATTTCAAGCAGCTGTTCGCGCAGGTGACGAACCCGCCGATCGATTGCATCCGCGAGGAGATCATCACCTCTGCGGAAACGCGCCTCGGCTCCGAGGGCAACCTCCTCAATCCGCAGCCGGCCGATTGTCGTCGTCTGGAAGTGAAGTGGCCGATTCTCGCCAACGAGGACCTGGCCAAGGTGCGGCGCATGGATCTGCCCGGCCTGCGCGTCGGTGTGTTGCCGATGTTGTTCCGCGTGACGCGCGGCGAGAAAGGCCTGGTCAAGTCGATGGAAGAGATCCGGCTGATGGCGCGGCGGATGATCGAGGAAGAGGAAGTGAACGTCCTCATACTCAGCGATCGCGGCGTGAACCGCGAATTCGCGCCGATCCCGGCGCTGCTCGCAGTCGCGGGCCTGCATCACTATCTGATTCGCGAAGGCCTGCGCACGCGCGTCAGCCTCGTGCTCGAGACCGGCGAAGCGCGCGAGGTCCATCACTTCGCGCTGCTGATCGGCTACGGCGTCAGCGCGATCAATCCGTACGTCGCGTTCGAGACGATCGACAGCATGATCCGCGACGAGCGGCTGCTGAACATCGATCACAAGACGGCCTGCAAGAACATGGTCAAGGCCGCGACCAAGGGCGTCATCAAAGTGATGGCGAAGATGGGCATCTCCGCGATTCAGAGCTATCGCGGCGCGCAGGTGTTCGAAGCGGTCGGCTTGCGCCAGGACGTCATCGACGAGTACTTCACGTGGACGCCGTCGCGCGTCGGCGGCATCGGCATGGACGTGATCGCGCAGGAAGTGCTGGTGCGTCATCGCGCCGCGTTCCCGGAGCGCCGCGTCGAAGGTAACTCGCTGCCGGTCGGCGGCCAGTATCAGTGGCGCTCCGAAGGCGAATTCCACCTGTTCAATCCCGAGTCGATCCATCGCCTGCAGAAGGCGGTGCGCAACGACAACTATCGGCAGTTCCAGGAGTACTCGCGGCTGGTGAACGAGCAGTCGACCCACCTGGCGACGCTGCGCGGGCTGCTCGATCTCAAGGGCGGCGAGCCCGTGCCGCTCGATGAAGTCGAGCCGATCGAAATCATCATGAAGCGCTTCAAGACCGGCGCGATGTCGTATGGCTCGATCAGCAAGGAAGCGCACGAGACCCTGGCGATCGCGATGAACCGCATCGGCGGCAAGAGCAACACCGGCGAGGGCGGCGAGGATCCGGACCGCTTCCAGCGCCTGCCGAACGGCGACTGGAAGAACTCCGCGATCAAGCAGGTGGCGTCCGGACGCTTCGGCGTCACCAGCGAGTATCTGGTGAGCGCGAACGAGATCCAGATCAAGATGGCGCAGGGCGCGAAGCCGGGCGAAGGCGGACAGCTGCCCGGTGCGAAGGTGTATCCGTGGATCGCGAAGACGCGCCACACGACCGCCGGGGTCGGGCTGATCTCGCCGCCGCCGCATCACGACATCTATTCGATCGAGGACCTCGCCGAGCTGATCCACGATCTGAAGAACGCGAATCGTCAGGCGCGCATCAGCGTCAAGCTCGTCGCCGAAGTCGGTGTCGGCACGGTCGCCGCAGGTGTCGCGAAGGCGCATGCGGACGTCGTGCTGATCAGCGGTCATGACGGCGGCACGGGCGCGTCGCCGCAGACGTCGATCGCGCACGCGGGGTTGCCGTGGGAGCTTGGTCTCGCGGAAACACATCAGACGCTGGTACTGAACAATCTGCGCAGCCGCATCGCTGTCGAAGCGGATGGCCAGATGAAGACCGGGCGCGACGTCGTGATCGCGGCACTGCTCGGCGCCGAGGAATTCGGTTTCGCGACCGCGCCCCTCGTGGCCACCGGCTGCATCATGATGCGTGTGTGTCACTTGAACACGTGTCCCGCGGGCATTGCGACGCAGGATCCGCGCTTGCGCGAGAAGTTCGCGGGCAAACCCGAGCACGTCGTCAACTTCATGCGCTTCATCGCGATGGAAGTGCGCGAGCTCATGGCGCAGCTCGGCTTCCGCACGGTGGAGGAAATGGTCGGCCGCGTCGACCGCCTCGAAGGACGCAAGGCGATCGATCATTGGAAAGCGAAGGGCCTGGATTTCAGCAACCTGCTGTACCAGCCCGACGTCGGCTCCGACACCGGTCGTTACTGCCAGATGGCGCAGGACCACGGCCTGGAGAAGTCGCTCGACGTCACGCAGCTGCTGGATCTGTGCAAGCCTGCGATCGAGCGCGGCGAGCGCGTCACCGCGGAGCTGCCGATCCGCAACGTGCATCGCGTCGTCGGCACGATCACGGGCAGCGAAGTCACGCGCAAGTACGGCGCGACCGGTCTGCCCGAGGACACGATCCGCATTCGCTTCAAGGGCTCGGCCGGCCAGAGCTTCGGTGCTTTCATGCCGCGCGGCATGACGTTCTTCCTGGAAGGCGACGCCAACGACTACGTCGGCAAAGGCCTGTCGGGCGGCAAGCTGATCATCACACCGCCGGCCGGCTCGACCTTCGTCTCGTACGAGAACATCATCATCGGCAACGTGGCTTTGTATGGCGCAACCAGCGGCGAGGCGTACATCGGCGGCATGGCCGGGGAGCGCTTCTGCGTGCGCAACAGCGGCGTGCACGCTGTCGTCGAAGCGGTCGGCGATCATGGTTGCGAGTACATGACCGGCGGACGCGTGATCGTGCTCGGCCCGGCCGGGCGCAATTTCGGCGCCGGCATGTCCGGCGGCGTCGCGTACGTGCTCGACGAGCACGGCACGTTCGCCGCGACCGTCAACAAGGAAATGGTCGACGTCGGCCCGCTGCAGGAGCCCGAAGAGATCGCCGCAGTCGGCGCGATGATCGAGCGTCACTACGGCTACACCAAGAGCGGCCGCGCCCGCCAGGTGCTCGACAACTGGGATCGCATGGCGTCGCGCTTCGTGCGCGTCATGCCGCGCGACTATCACCGCATGCTCCAGTGCATCAAGCGCGCACACGAGCAAGGCCTCGCCGGCGAGGACGCGATCATGGTTGCGTTCGAAGAGAACGCCAAAGACCTGGCGCGGGTCGGAGGAAACTGATGGGCAAGCCCACCGGTTTCATCGAATACCTGCGCGAGCTGCCGGTCGACCGCACGCCGCAGGAGCGCGTGCGCGACTGGAAAGAGTTCCATCACCACATGGAAGAGCGGCGGCTGCGTAACCAGGCCGCGCGCTGCATGGACTGCGGCGTGCCGTTCTGCCACACCGGCAAGCTGATCAGCGGCATGGCGTCGGGCTGCCCCGTCAACAACGTGATCCCGGAATGGAATGACCTGGTGTATCGCGGGCTGTGGCGCGAGGCGCTCGAGCGCCTGCACATGACCAATAACTTCCCGGAGTTCACCGGGCGCGTCTGTCCGGCGCCGTGCGAAGGCTCGTGCGTGCTCGGCATCAACGCCCCGCCGGTGACGATCAAGACGATCGAGAATGCGATCGTCGATCACGGTTGGGACGAAGGTTGGGTGATCCCCGAACCGCCGAAGCAGCGCACCGGCAAGAAGGTCGCCGTGATCGGCTCCGGTCCGGCGGGACTCGCGGCAGCCGCTCAGCTCAATCGCGCGGGCCACAGCGTGACGGTGCTGGAGCGCGACGATCGCCCCGGCGGTCTGCTGATGTACGGCATCCCGAACATGAAGCTCGACAAGCGCGAAGTGGTCGAGCGGCGCCTGAAGATGATGGAGCGCGAAGGCATCAAGTTCATCTGCAACGCACACGTCGGCGACAACGTCGAGGCGCAGCTGCTGCGTAAAGACTTCGATGCGATCGTGCTATGCACCGGCGCGACGCAGCCGCGCGACCTGCCCATCGACGGACGCAAGCTCAAGGGTGTGCACTTCGCGATGGAATACCTGACCGAGAGCACCAAGGCGCTGCTGAACGGCGGCCCGGATCACACGCCGATCCATGCTCGCGACCGCCACGTGATCGTGATCGGCGGCGGCGACACCGGCACCGACTGCGTCGCGACGGCGATGCGCCAGGGCTGCAAGAGCCTCACGCAGCTCGAGATCATGCAGCAGCCGCCGCTGGATCGTGCCGGCGACAACCCGTGGCCGGAGTGGCCGAAGGTCTACAAGCTCGACTACGGCCAGGAAGAAGCGGCCGCGAAGTTCGGCGCGGATCCGCGCACGTATCTCACCACGGTGAAGCGCTTCGTCGGCGACGACACAGGCGCGGTGCAGGAAATCGTCACCGTGCAGATCGAGTGGCAGAAGAACGAGAAGAGCCAGTTCGTGCCGGTCGAGGTCGCGGGCACCGAGCGCACGCATCCGGCGCAGCTGGTGCTGCTGGCGATGGGATTCCTCGGCCCGGAGCAGATGCTGCTGAAGGATCTTGCCGTCGACGTCGACCCGCGCAGCAACGTCAAAGCGGAGCACGGCAAGTTCGCGACCAGCATCCAGGGTGTGTTCGCTGCGGGCGACTGTCGTCGCGGGCAAAGCCTGGTGGTGTGGGCGATCAACGAAGGTCGCGGCGCGGCGCGCGAGTGCGACCGCTACCTGATGGGCGCCACTGAACTGCCATGAAGCGCGTCTACCACGCTGCCAATCACATCCAAGCGCACATGGTGATGCACATCCTCGAACAAGCGGGGGTGCATGCGCTCGTGCAGGGTGAGTTCCTGCAGAGCGGCGCGGGGGAGTTGCCGGTGGGGAATCTGGTGGGCGTGGCGGTCGATGATGAAGACGTCGCGGTGGCGCGCGAGATCATCGAGGATTGGGAAAGGCTGATGCAGGAGCCGGGAGAAGAAGAAGAGTCGGGCTGAAGCCCGACCTACAGCCTGCTGCTCACTCCCGGGTGCCGACTCCGCGTTGGAGCAGCCACACGCAGGTCCCGAACAGCACGACGGCTGCGCCGATCATCATCGTGTACGCGGCGACGATGTCGACGTCGGAGACGCCGAGGAAACCGTAGCGGAACGCGTTCACCATGTAGAGGATCGGGTTGGCGTGCGACATGCCCTGCGCCCACTCGGGCAGCAGCTTGATCGTGTAGAACACGCCGCCGAGGTACGTCAGCGGCGTCAGCACGAATGTCGGAATGAATGAGATCTGGTCGAAGTTCTTGGCGAACACCGCGTTGATCATTCCGGCCAGCGCGAACACGATCGAGCTGAGCAGCACCGCTGAAATCACGACCGGCACGCTGTGCACGTGCAGCCGGGTGAAAATCAGAGTGATGGTCGTCACCACGGCGCCGACGATCAGGCCGCGCGCGATGCCGCCGACCATATAGCCGGTGACGATCAGCCAGTTCGGCAACGGCGACACCAGCAATTCCTCGATGTGCTTGCCGAACTTCGCGCCGAAGAAGGACGACACGACGTTGCCGTAGGAGTTCGTGATCACGGACATCATGATCAGGCCGGGTGCGATGTACTGGATGTACGTGTAGCCGCCCATGTCGCCGACCTGCCGGCCGATCAGGCTGCCGAAGATGATGAAGTACAGCGTCGCCGTGATCGCCGGCGGCACGATCGTCTGGCCCCAGATGCGGATGATGCGGTTGAACTCGCGGATCACGATCGTCGTGAAGCCCACCACCGCGGTGCGCGTGAGCGCAACCTCATCGTCGTGCGCGCGCGCCTCGGCGGACCGCTCGAATGCCTGCTGCGGCGTCGTGGTCATGATGCCGCCTTCGGCTGGGATGCCGGGTGCTGCTCGACCAGGCGCATGAACAGCTCTTCGAGGCGATTGGTCTTGGTGCGCATCGACAACACTTCGATGCCGGCTGCGGTGAGACGCGAGAAGATGTCGTTCAGGTTCTGTTCCTTGGAAACTTCGACCTCGAGCGTGTGATCGTCCGGCAGCGCAACGTGATAGCCCGGCAGTACCGGCACGGCGGGAATCGGATTGCGCAGGTTGAGCACGAACACCTCGGTCTGGAGCTTGCGCAGCACCCGGCTCATGCGGTCGTTCTCGATGATGCGTCCCTTGTCGATGATCGCCACGTGGCGGCAGAGACTCTCGGCCTCTTCGAGATAGTGCGTCGTCAGGATGATGGTCGTGCCGGCGGCGTTGATGTCGCGCATGAACGTCCACATGGTCCGGCGCACTTCGATGTCCACGCCGGCGGTCGGCTCATCGAGGATCAGCAAGCGCGGCTCGTGCATCAGCGCGCGCGCGATCATCAAACGGCGCTTCATGCCGCCGGACAACGTGCGCGAAACCGCGTTGCGTTTCTCCCAGAGCTGCAGCGCGCCGAGATACTTCTCCAGCCGGTCGTGCGCGACCCGGCGCGGGATGCCGTAGAAGCCGGCCTGGTTCACCAGGATCGTGCTGACGGTCTCGAACTGGTTGAAGTTGATCTCCTGCGGCACCAGCCCGATGCAGGATTTCGCAATGCCCAGCTCCCGGTCGATGTCGTGGCCGAACACCTCGACCTTGCCGCCGGTCTTGTTGACCAGCGAAGTGACGATGCCGATTGCAGTGGTCTTGCCGGCGCCGTTCGGCCCCAGCAGCGCGAAGAAATCGCCCTCCTCGACCGTCAGGTCGATGCCCTTGAGGGCCTGCACACCGTTCTTGTAGGTCTTGGCGAGCTGCTGAAATGAAAGTGCCTTCACAGCTTTGAGTCGAACGTCCGTTGCAAAACCGGGTCGGAAGCGTATCGGGACTGACCTGCCCTGCCAAGGCGCATCCGGTCACGATTGAAGTGAATTTGACCTGTCGCTCAACCCCTGCAGGGGTGCGCCCGCGTTGCAAGACCTGACCGCGACGAGCATCATCTTTTCCCCGCTTTCGGCGCACCGGCATGTACACGAGCTTTTTCGGGTTGGGCGAGAAGCCCTTCGCAATCACCCCGGATCCGCGCTACCTCTTCATGAGCGAGCGGCACGCGGAGGCGCTCGCGCATCTGCTCTACGGGATCAACGAGGCCGGCGGATTCATCCAGCTGACCGGCGAGGTCGGCACCGGCAAAACCACAGTGGTGCGCTCGCTGCTCGAGCGCATGCCGGGGCACGCGGACGTCGCCGTGATCCTCAACCCGCAGTTGACGCCGGTTGAGTTCGTCCTGACGATCTGCGAGGAGCTCGGCATCTTCATGCGCGACGAGGATGCCTCGAGCATCAAGGATCTCGTCGACCTGCTGAACAAGCGGCTGCTGGAAGCGCACGCCAAGGGCCGGCGCGTGGTGGTCATCGTCGACGAGGCGCAGAACCTCACGCCGGAAACGCTGGAGCAGGTGCGCCTGCTCACCAACCTGGAGACTGCGTCGCAGAAGCTGCTGCAGATCATCCTGATCGGGCAGCCCGAGTTGCGCGAAGTGCTGGCGCGCGTCGAGCTGCGTCAGCTCGCTCAGCGCATCACCGGCCGCTATCACCTCGATCCGTTGTCGCGCGCCGAGACTGCTGCGTACGTCACGCATCGACTGAAAGTCGCAGGCTCGGCGACCGGCGATGTTTTCTCCGTCGCCGCGTTGCGCGAGGTGCATCGGCTCACCACCGGCATTCCGCGCATCATCAACGTGATCTGCGATCGCGCGCTGCTCGGCGCGTTCACGCAGGAGCAGCATCGCATCGGACCGGCGCTGGTGCGCGAGGCGGCGGGAGAGGTCTACGGGCGCTCGTTCAGTCCGCAGTGGACCAAGCTGCTCGTCGGTGCTTCCGCGGCAGTCGCGGTCGTGGGACTTGCACTCGGTGTCTGGCAACTGTGGCCGCAAGGATCGACCAGTCAAGCTGCAGACGCCGACAAGGTCGTGTCACTGGATCCGCCGCCAGAAACCGCGCCGACCTCGGTGCAGGTCGCGTCGCTGGCCAGCGCATCGCAGCCGGCGGCAGCGCAACCCACAGCTCAGGAGATCGAGACGCAGTTGCAAGAGCAACCCGGCCAAACCACTACGGAAACAGCCTTTGCGCAGCTGTTCGCGCTGTGGGGCGCGAAGTTCGACGCGGCGAAGGGCCGGCCCTGCAACCAGGCGCAGCAGCAAGGACTCGAATGCGTGTACCAGCAAGGCTCGTGGGGCCAGCTGCGCACGCTCAATCGTCCGGCGATCCTCACGTTGATCGACGACGCCGGCAACGCGCATCAGGTGGTGATTTCGGGCCTGAACTCCGAAGCCGCGCAGGTCCGCTTCCCGGACGCGACGCGCGAGATCTCCATCGCATCGCTGTCGCGGCTCTGGTACGGCGATTATCTGATCCTGTGGCGACCGCAGGTCGCGGCGCCGCGCGCGCTGTCCGCGGGCATGCAGGGCGTAGGCGTCCGCTGGCTGCGGGATTCGTTGAATACGGCTCACGGCCGAACGAAGGACGGCAACTCCAGCGACTATTACGACGAGGAGCTCGTGCGCATGGTGGAGGAATTTCAGCGGCAGCATCGGCTCAATGTCGACGGCATCGCCGGCGTGCAGACGCAGATCGTGCTCGACACGCTCAACAACTCGAACGGCGCGCCGCTCCTGGTCGCGCAGACGCAGGACAGCCCGGGAGCGTCCTGATGAGCTTCATTCTCGACGCGCTGAAGAAATCCGAGAACGAGCGGCAGCGGCAGGTCGGGCCGTCGCTCGCCGACGTGCAAGTCAGCCAGCGTCGCACCAACAAGCCGTGGTGGGCAGTTGCAGTGGGTGCGCTGCTGGTGTTGAACCTCGGCGTGCTGCTCGTAGTGTTGATGCGCGATGGCGATGCGAAGTCGAGCCCACCACAAGCGGCGCACGACTCTGCTGCAACGAACGACGCGCGTGCCGGCAATCAAGTGCCGCTGCCTGCGAGTGCGAGCCGCATGCCGCGCGGCAATCCGCCCGTCGCTGCATCGACGGATCCAGCAGCGCACGCGCTGGCGGATGAAGCTGGCAACGCCGAGCAGAGTGCAGGCGTCAGCGCAGATCCGACGCTAGCCGCAGCGGGCAACGTTCCAGACGGGCCGCCGATGGTGCGCCCGATCCAGGCGCCAGCCGTCGCGCCAGCGACGATTCCGCCGCAGGCGGAAGCGCAATCCGCGCAGGAGGAGGTCCTGCCGACGCCGATGGACCTGGCGGCGAGCGGGACTTCATTGCCCGAGCTGCACCTGGATATCCACGTCTATTCCGCCAAGCCGGCCGAGCGCTTCGTGTTCGTTAACATGAGGAAATACACGGAAGGTCAAGTACTTAAGGAAGGCCCGACCCTCGAGCGCATCACCTCCGAGGGCGCGATCCTGAACCATCAGGGGCTGCGCTACCTGCTCCCAAGGCAGTAGATCCGATCGGCCTGACAACTATTTTTCTTTTGACACTGATTTATCTGTTGACACAGTGTCAAAGTCGGCATAGCCTCCCCTCCCATGTCGTACATCGCTGAACGCCGCCAGGAAGAGAAAGAACGCCGCCGCGACGAAATCGTGGAGGCCGCCGACGAGCTCTATCGCGAGCTCGGCTGGGACGCAGTGACGATGGACAGCGTCGCCCGCCGCGCACGGTTGAGCCGCGCCCTGGTGTACGTGTACTTCAAGGACAAGCAGGACCTGCACTTCGCGATCGCGGCCCGCGCGCTCGAGGTGCTGCGGCAGCGCTTCACCGAAGCGACCGCACGTGCCCGCACCGGCATGGACAAGGTCGAAGCCTGCGGCCGCGCCTACATGGCCTACGCGCAGGAATTCCCGCATTTCTTCGATGCGTGCGCGCGCCTCGAGACGTATGCGCACGATGGCAACACAGAGCCGAGCCCGCAGGCAGCTCAGTGCATCAACTGCGGCAAGGGCGTGCACGACGTAGTGGTCGAAGCGCTCGTCACCGGGCAGCGCGATGGCACGATCCGCGGGGAGATCGGCGATCTGCAGGTCGTCTCGCGCGTGTTGTGGGGTTTCATGCACGGCCTGATCCAGATCGCGATCAACAAGGGCGAGCCCTTGGCGCAGGTCGGCATCAGCGTGCAGCAGTTGGCGCAGCAGGCCCTGTGGTTGATCCGCCAGGGGCTGACCTGCGGCGCGAACGGTTCGAAAGGCTGACAGGCTTTTTTTTACGCAATTTTTGACACGTGTCTAATCTGTAAATCGAGTTCCAACACTTCAACGTCCGTAATCCAAGTCAGGAAAATCATCATGTCGTCCCTCAAAGAGCGTTTCTCGAATGCGGTGGAATCCTTCTTCCTCGTTTCCGTGCTCGCGTGGTCGGTCTTCGCCGGCGCCGCCGCATTCAGCAGCCCGACGGCGACGCACGAGCAGCGCGCCACGGTCGAGATCACGGCCCTCAACGACGTCGGCGCCTGAGCGTGCCCACGTGTTGCGCGCACTGGTCCTCGGCTATGTCGGCCTCACCGCGTCATTCGCCGCGGTCGCCCAGACGGGCGAAGGCGAATTCGACGCGGTGGTCGAGCGCTACGTAGCCGAGGGCCTGCGCAGTAACCTCGCCCTGCAAGGCGAGAGTCTCGAAGTCGAGCGTGCCGCCCAGGCGCTCGCCGCGGCCCGGGCGCGATTCCTCCCCGAAATCTCGCTGCAGGCCCGCTACTCGCGCGCCGAAGGCGGACGCGATTTCACGATCCCCGTTGGCACGGCGCTCAATCCCGTCTACTCCACTCTCAACGAGCTGCTCGCCGCGCAAGGCCGGCCCGGGCAGTTCCCGCAGATTTCCGACATCACCGTCGAGTTTCTGCGCGAGGAAGAGCAGGACACGCGCGTCGTCGTGCGCCAACCGATCTACGCACCAGCGATTCCCGCAGCAGTCCGCGCGCAGCGCGCACTGCTCGGCGCAACCAGCTACAACCGAATGGCCGTCGCCCGCGCTCTGCGGCGCGACATCACGATCGCTTATCTCGATTGGCTCAAGGCGCGCAGCTCTGTGGACATCGTCGCCTCCAGCCAGGAACTGCTGCGCGAGAACCTGCGCGTCAACCAATCGTTGTTCGATAACGGCAAGATCACCGAAGACCAGGTGCTGCGCGCGAAGACCGAGCTGCTGGCCGTCGAGCAGCGCCTGCGCGAGACCCGGAACCTGGCGACCCAGGCGCAGAGCTTCTTCAATTTCCTGCTGAATCGCGATCTGCTCGCCGGCATCGAGGTGTCCGCGCCGCCGACTGCCCCGCCCGGACAAGGAGGCGCACTCGAACAACTGTGGTCCGCGGCATTGGACCGCCGTCCGGAAGTTGCGCGCGTCGATGAGCTGCGCAAGGCAGCGGAAGAGCAGGTTCGGATCGCACGCAAGCAGAAGTGGCCGACCTTATCGCTAGGTGTGGACGCCGGCACGCAAGGCGTCGATTACCGTTTCGGCGATGGCTACAACTTCAGCGTGGCGTCGCTGGTGTTCACGTGGCGGCTGTTCGATGGCGGCGGTGACGAGGCACGAGTGCGCCAGGCACGCGCAGCCGAGCGGCAGGTCGTATTGCGCCAGGAAGAAGTCGCGCAGCAGATCCGCCTCGAAGTCCAGCAGGCGTTCGATCGCCTCACGACTGCGCGCGATTCTCTAGCGACTGCGAGCGCGCGCGCGGACGCAGCTCGCGCTGCCTTTCGCATCGCCAGTCGGAAGCGCGACGAAGGCGTCATCAGCCAGGTTGAATTCATCGACGCGCGCAGCGCACTCACCAGCGCCGAGTTGAATCACAACGTCACTCGCTTCGACGTCCTCGCACGGCACGCGGAGCTCGAATATGCGACTTCGACGGGAGAGATTCCGGTCGAGCCGGGAGCCTGACCATGCGTTCGCCCAAGTTTCTCGCCCACCTTTCGATTATTGTCGCGCTCGCCGTGCTCGTCGCCGGCTGCAACAGCAAGGCGACCGTCGAAAAGCCGGCAGCGACACCAGTGCGCGTCGCCACAGCGACCAGTGGACCGGCCGCGCCTACGATCCGCACCAACGGTTTGCTTGCGAACAAGGACGAGATCCGCCTGGCGTTCAAGGTCGGCGGCGTCATTCGCAAGCTCGCGGTGTCGGAAGGTGAGCGGGTCCATAAGGGCCAGCGTCTCGCCGAGATCGAGCAGACCGAAGTGAATTCTCAGGTCGAGCAGGCACACCAGGCGCAGGAGAAGGCGAGGCGCGATGCGGCGCGCGGCGAGCGGCTGTACGAGGACAAGGTCATCAGTCTCGAACAGTTGCAGGATCTGCGCACGCAGGCAGCGATGGCCGAGGAGACGGTGAACTCGGCGGAGTTCAATCGGAACTACGCAGCGATTGTCGCGCCGCGTGACGGCACGGTGCTGCGTCGGCTCGCCGAAGAGCGCGAGCTGGTTGCGGCGGGCGCGCCGGTGCTCGTGCTCGGCGCGCAAGACAAAGGATTCGTCGTGCGCACCGGTCTCGCGGATCGCGAGATCATGCAGGTGCGGCTCGGCGACATCGCACAAATGCACTTCGACGCGCTGCCGGGCGAGACCCTCAGCGGCAAGGTTACGGAAGTCGCGAGCGCTGCGGACGCTGCAAGCGGCATGTTCCGCATCGAGGTCACGATCGATCCGACGGAGCTGCCGCTGAAGAGCGGTTTGGTCGCCAAGCTGACCGTCGTGCCAGCGTCGGCCAGTGCAGGCTCGCGTGTATACGTGCCGATCGGCGCCATCGTCGAAGGCGACGGGCGCACTGCGCGATTGTTCGTGCTCGATAAGGACCGCGCACGGCGCCGTGACGTCGAGGTTGCATTCATCGAAGGCGAGAGCGTCGCGATCGCCAGCGGCGTCGAAGCCGGTGAACAGGTCATCACGGATGGCGCGCAGTATCTCGAGGACGGCGAACAGGTCGCGATCGCTGAGCCTCTCGCTGATGTGCGCGGCAGCAGCCATCGAGGAGGCCTGCAATGAGGCTGCTCGAATTTCCGATCCGGCGCTACCAGTTCACGATCATCGCGTTCGCCCTGCTGGTCGCGCTCGGCATCACGGCGCTGCGCGGCATTCCGCGCCAGGAAGACCCGTACTTTCCGATCCCGATCTATCAGATCGTGATCGCCTACCCCGGTGCCGAGCCGCAGGACGTCGAGCGCCTGGTCGCGAAACCGATCGAAGATCGCCTGAGCGAGCTGGACGACGTCAAGAAGATCGAGTCGCACAGCAACGACGGCGTGGCCGTCATCGTCGCCGAGTTCTACTCGTCGGTCGACACCGAGAAGAAGTACGACGAGGTCGTGCGCGAGATCAACGCGCTGCGCCCGACGCTGCCTGCCGAGCTGACCAAGGTCGAGATCAAGAAGTCCAACCCCGGCCTGGTGAACATCGTGCAGTTCGCGCTGGTGTCGCCCGATGCGCCGTATCGCGAGCTCGAGGACTACGCGCGCGATCTGCGCGATACGCTCAAGACGCTCGACGGCGTGCGCACGTCGGAAACCTGGGCCTATCCGGCCCGCGAGCTGCGCGTCGCACTCGACCTGCCGCGGATGGCGGAGTTGAAGCTCGCGCCCGGCCGCGTGATGCAGGCGCTGCAAAGCGAGAACGCGAACATCCCCGGCGGCTCGGTCGACGTCGGCAGCCGCTCGTTCAGTCTCAAGACTTCCGGCAGCTACGAGACGCTCGATGAAGTGCGCGACACGGTAGTCGCGGTGGCGGACGGCCGCAGCGTGCGGGTGCGCGACATCGCCGAGGTGAGCTGGGACACGCAGCAACACGTTTACATCGGCCGCTTCAACGGGCAGCGCGCCGTATTCGTGACCGCGAACCAGAAGGACGGCTACAACATCTTCGATGTGCGCCAGCGCATCCTCGCCGCGGCGGAGCGCTTCAAGACGCAACTGCCGAAGCGCATCCACCTCGAGCTCGGCTTCGATCAGTCGGAGAACGTCGAGCATCGGCTCGACCGGCTGCAGGACGATTTCGGGATCGCGATCGCGCTGGTCGCGATCACGCTGCTGCCGCTCGGCTTGCGTGCGGCCAGCGTCGTCATGATCTCGATTCCGCTGTCGCTGGCTATCGGCCTGGCGGCGCTGTATTTCCTCGGCTTCTCGCTCAATCAGATTTCGATCGCCGGCTTCGTAGTGGCACTGGGCCTGCTGGTCGATGACTCCATCGTGGTCGTGGAGAACATCGCGCGCTTCCTGCGCGAGGGTCACTCGCGCACGCAGGCGGCGATCCTCGCGACGCGCCAGATCTTCGAAGCGATCGTCGGCTGCACCGCGACTATCATGTTCGCCTTCCTGCCGTTGATGATGATCGGCGGGACGTCGGGACAGTTCATCCGCGTGCTGCCGACCGCGGTGCTCGTGACAGTCGGCGCGTCACTCCTGGTCGCGCTCACGATCATTCCGTTCCTCGCGAGCCGCTTTCTCAAGGAGCACGAGGATCCGCACGGTAACCGCATGCTGCAGTGGATCACCGGCGCGATTCATCGGTTCTACCAACCGCTGCTGCATCGTGCGCTGGCGCGTCCGAAGCTGACTGTCTGGGCGTCGCTCGTGGCCTGCGTGGTCGTGATGCTCGGCGTCGGCGGCATCATCGGCTTCAGCCTGTTCCCGAAAGCGGATACGCCGCACTTCCTGATCACCGTCGAAGCGCCCGACGGCAGCAGCCTCGCCGAGACGGATCGCGCGCTGCGCTTCGTCGAGACCCGGCTGCGCAAGCTGCCGCACCTGGAGGCGTACTTCTCCAACCTCGGGCACGGCAACCCCAGGATCTACTACAACGAGCAGGGCAACGAAGGCGACAGCAGCTACGCGGACGTGTTCGTGAAGCTGTCGAAGTACGACCCGACCGATACGCCGCGCGAGCTCGACCAGTTGCGTCACGAGCTGGAGAAGTATCCGAACGCACGCATCCACGTGCGCGAGTTTCGCAACGGCCCACCGATCACGGCGCCGATCGCGGTGCGCGTGATCGGTCCGGACCTGGACCGGCTGCACGACGTGGCGCGCAAGGTCGAGAAGGTCATTGAAGGAACGCCCGGAACGCGCGACGTGCAGAACCCCGTGCGCATGAGCCGCACGAATTTGAGCCTGATCATCGATTCGCACAAGGCCGCGCTGCTCGGCGTACCCGCCGTGGAGTTCGATCGCGCGGTACGGCTCGCAGTTGCCGGTATCCCCGCGGGTCAGTTCAAGGATACGGACGGCGAGCAGTACGACATCATGGTGCGCACGCCGATCGATGCGCGTCCCGATGTGCGCGCGCTCGATCAGGTACGCGTTGCGACGCTCAGCGGCGAAACCTTGCCGCTCGCCCAGCTGGCACGCGTGGAATTCAGCTCGGCACCGACCGAGATTCATCGCTACAACCGCGAGCGCGCCGTGACCATCAATGCCGACGTGAAGAGCGGCTACAACACGGACCGCGTCACGCAGGCCGTGCTCGAGCGGCTCAATCAGATGGAGTGGCCGCGCGGCTACTCCTACGTGCCCGGCGGCGAGCTGGAAACGCGCACCGAGAGCTTCGGCGGCCTGCAGTCGGCGCTGATCATCGCGCTGCTCGGTATCGTCGCGATCCTGGTGCTCGAGTTCGGCAACTTCAAGAGCACGCTCATCGTGCTCACGGTCGTGCCGTTCGGCATCGCCGGCGGCATCGTGCTGCTCGGGCTCACCGGCAACACCATCTCGTTCACCGCGACGATCGGCTTCATTGCGCTCATCGGCATCGAGACCAAGAACTCGATCCTGCTGGTCGACTTCACCAATCGGCTGCGGGCCGAGGGCGTGCCGTTGGACGAGGCAATCGAGCGCGCGGGCGAAGTCCGCTTCCTGCCGATCCTGCTCACCAGTGCGACTGCGATCGGCGGCTTGCTGCCGCTGGCACTGCAGAACTCTGCGATGTACTCGCCGCTCGCGTGGGTGATCATCGGCGGCCTGCTCTCCTCCACTCTGGTCGCCCGCATCGTGACGCCGGCGATCTACAAGCTGATCCCGCCGGCTATCGAAAACGAAATGCCGCGATCCTCGCCTGCTGCAACGGCCGCGGCCGCACCTGCTCACGGTTGATCCTCGAACCCCCCTCGCCCTCCGTCAGACCGGCGGAGGGCTTTTTTTTGCTTTCTGCCGCAACCGCGGTCGGGTTTTGCGCGCGCAATACGATCTAACGTGCACTAGGGGGTCTTCCGGGGCGTGATCGTGATCGGGCGTGTGATGGCTATCGGCAGCATGGGCCTCGCGACGCTAGTCGCGCACGCCGAGCCGGTGCAAGAGTTCGACGTCGTCGTCGAGCGCTACGTCGTCGAGGCGTTGCACAGCAATCTCGCGCTGCAAGGCGAGACGCTGGAGGTGGACAAAGCAACGCAGGCACTGGCGGCCGCGCGTGCCCGCTTCTTTCCGGAAGTCTCGCTGCTGGCCCGCTATTCGCGCGCGGACGGCGGCCGCGATTTCTCGATCCCGGTCGGCACTGCGCTCAACCCGGTGTTCGCGACCCTCAACGAGCTATTGATTGCGCAAGGGCAGCCCCCGCGCTTCGCACCGACCGATGACATCACCGTGCCGTTCCTGCGACGGGAAGAGCAGGACACTCGCGTGGTCGTGCGCCAGCCGTTGTATGCGCCGGCAATTCCGGCGGCGGTTCGGGCGCAGCGCGCATTGCTCGATGCAAGCAGCTTCAATCGCATGGCGGTGGCCCGAGCTCTGCGACGCGATGTGACCATCGGTTATCTGGATTGGCTGAAAGCGCGCAGCGCGGTCGACATCGTATCGGCGAGCCAGGCGCTGCTGCGCGAGAACCTGCGCGTCAATTCATCGCTGTTCGACAACGGCAAGGTCACCGAAGACCAGGTGCTGCGGGCCAAAACCGAGCTGTTGGCCGTCGAACAGCGGTTGCGCGAAACCGAGAACCTGGCAACGCAGGCGCAGAGTTTCTTCAACTTCCTGCTGAACCGGGAGTTGCTGGCACCGATCGAGTCTTCGGACGCGCCGACGGAAACGTCGCCCGCGTCGCAGGCGTTGCCGCTCTTGTGGACGGACGCGCTGGAGCGCCGTCCGGAAATCGGTCGGGTCGAGCAGCAGCGACGCGCCGCATCGGAACAGGCAACCATTGCGCGCAAGCAGAAATGGCCGGTACTCACGCTGGCTCTCGACGGCGGCACGCAGGGCGTGGATTACCGCACCGGTGAGGGCTACGACTTCGGCACGGCATCGCTGCTGTTCACCTGGCGCATCTTCGATGGCGGTGGCGACGCAGCTCGCGCGCGGCAGGCGCGTGTCGCCGAGCGCCAGCTGGTGTTGCGCAAGGAAGAGATCGCGCAGCAGATTCGCCTCGAAGTTCAGCAGGCATTCGATCGACTCACCACCGCGCGCGACTCGCTGACGACGGCATCTGCGCGAGCCGATGCCGCGCGCGCCGCATTTCGCATCGCGAGCCGCAAGCGCGACGAAGGCGTGATCAACCAGGTGGAATTCATCGACGCGCGCAGCGCGCTCACCAGCGCCGAGCTGAATCACACCCTCACCCGCTTCGACGTCCTCGCGCGGCGCGCGGAGCTCGAATACGCGACCGCGGCTGGCGACCTGCCGCTCGACCCAGGGGCTTGATCATGCGCATCGCTCACGTATTTCTCATGACCACCTGCGCGACGCTCGCGGCTGGCTGCAACAGCACCGCGAAGGATGCGCCGCTGGCGCCGACCCCGGTGCGCGTTGCTGTCGCGACGCACGGGCCCGCAGCGCCCTCGATCCGCACCAACGGCGTGCTCGCGAACCGGGACGAAATCCGCCTCGCGTTCAAGGTCGGCGGGGTGATCAAGCGTCTCGCGGCGGTCGAAGGCGAGCTGGTCCGCAAAGGCCAGAAGCTCGCCGAGATCGAGCAGACGGAAGTCAACGCGCAGGTGGAGCAGGCACGGCAGGCTTGCGAAAAAGCCAAGCGCGACGCGGCGCGCGGCGAGCGGCTGTACGCGGACAAGGTCATCAGCCTCGAGCAGCTGCAGGATCTGCGCACCCAGGCCGCAATGGCCGAGGCGGCCCTGAATTCCGCGCAGTTCAACTGGAGCTACGCCGCGATCGTCGCCCCGCGCGACGGCACGGTGCTGCGCCGGCTTGCAGAAGAGCGCGAGGTCGTGGCGGCCGGCGCGCCAGTGCTCGTGATCGGCGCTCAGGACCGCGGCTTCGTCGTGCGCGCCGGTCTCGCGGATCGCGAGATCGTGCAGGTCCGCATCGGCGATGCCGTGCACGTGCGGCTCGACGCGCTGCCCGAGGCGACGCTCAACGGCACAGTGACGGAGATCGCCAGCGCTGCGGATCGCGCCAGCGGCATGTTCGACGTCGAAGTGGCGATCGCCGGCAGCGAGAGCCTGCCTTTGAAGAGCGGCCTGGTCGCGAAGCTCACGATCGTGCCCGCCTCCGCCCTGAACGGCTCGCGCGTGTACGTGCCGATCGGCGCAATCGTCGAAGGCAATGGCCGCAGCGCGCGCCTGTTCGTGCTCGACAAGGATCGTGCTCGCTCGCGCGCTATCGAAGTCGCGTTCATCGAAGGCGGGATCGTCGCGCTCGCGAGCGGCGTCGACGCCGGCGAGCAGGTCATCACCGACGGCGCTCTGTACCTGGAAGACGGCGAGCGCGTCGCGAGCGCACGGCTGTGAGCTTTCTGGAATTCCCGATCCGCCGCTATCAGTTCACGCTGGTCGCGTTCGCGATGCTGGTTGCGCTCGGCCTCACGTCCTTCTTCAACATCCCGCGCCAGGAAGACCCGCACTTTCCGGTAGGCCGCGTGCGGATCACAGTGCCCTATCCCGGCGCCGAGCCGCAGGAGGTCGAGCGCCTGGTGGTGAAGCCGATCGAAGACCGGCTGAGCGAGCTGGACGACATGAAGCGCATCGAATCGCGCAGCAGCGACGGCGGCGCGACGCTCGTGGCGGAGTTCTACTCCTTCGTCGATGCGGAAAAGAAATACGAAGAAGTGGAGCGCGAGCTCAGCGCGCTGCGCCCGCAGCTGCCGCCGGAGATCGGCGACATCCTGATCCTGAAAGTGAATCCCGGGCTGGTCAACATCGTGCAGTTCGCGCTGGTCGCACCGGATGCGCCGTATGCCGAGCTGGAAGAATTCGCGCGCGACCTCAAGGACACGCTCAAGACGGTCGACGGCGTGCGCAACGCGCAGACCTGGGCGTACCCGGCGCGCGAGCTGCGCGTCGCGCTCGATCTGCCGCGCATGGCCGAGCTGAAGCTCGCGCCGGGCCGCGTGATGCAGGCGCTGCAGAGCGAGAATGCGAGCATTCCGGGCGGCTCGATCGACGTCGACAGTCGCAGCTTCAGCCTCAAGACATCCGGCAGCTACCAGTCGCTCGACGAAGTGCGCGACACCGTCGTCGCAGTCTCGGATGGCCGCACGGTTCGCGTTCGTGACATCGCTGAGGTGAGCTGGAGCACGCAGGAGCATCGCTACATCGGCCGCTTCAATGGCGAGCGTGCGGTGTTCGTGACAGCGAACCAGAAAGACGGTTACAACATCTTCGACGTGCGGCAGCGAATCTTCGCTGCGGTGGAACGCTTTCAGACGCGCTTGCCGAAACGCATCCAGCTGCAGGTCGGGTTCGATCAGTCGGAGAACGTAGCGCGGCGCCTCGGCGGACTCGGCGGCGATTTTGCGATCGCCATCGCGCTGGTTGCGATCACGCTGCTGCCGCTCGGCATGCGCGCCGCTGGGATCGTCATGATCTCGATTCCGTTGTCGCTGGCCATCGGCTTGTCGGCGCTGTATTTCCTCGGCTACTCGCTCAACCAGATCTCGATCGTCGGCTTCGTCGTAGCACTCGGGCTGCTGGTCGATGACTCCATCGTCGTGGTCGAAAACATCGCGCGCTTTCTGCGCGCCGGACACTCGCGCACGCAAGCTGCAATCCTGGCGACGCGACAGATCTTCCAGGCGATCCTCGGCTGCACCGGCACGATCATGCTGGCCTTTCTGCCGCTGACCATGATCGGCGGCAACTCCGGCCTGTTCATTCGCGTGATGCCGATTGCCGTGTTCGCGACGGTCGGCGCCTCGCTGCTGATCGCGCTCACGATCATCCCCTTCCTCGCGAGCCGGCTGCTGCGCGAGCACGAAGACCCGCATGGCAACTTCGTGTTGCAGTGGCTGACCACGATGATCCGCCGCTTCTACCAGCCGCTCGCGCGCAAAGCACTCGCGCGGCCGCGCACGGCGCTCTGGGCATCGCTGGCAGTCTGCCTGGTCGTCATCGTCGGCGGCGGCAAGCTGGTCGGCTTCAGCCTGTTCCCGAAGGCGGATACGCCGAACTTCCTGATCACGGTGGAAACACCAGACGGCAGCAGCCTCGCGGAGACCGATCGAGCGCTGCGCTTCGTCGAAGAGAAGCTGCGCGCGACCCCGGAAGTAGCGTCGTTCTTCACGAATCTCGGCCACGGCAATCCGATCGTGTACTACAACGTGTCGAGTCACGACGGCGACATCAGCTATGGCGACCTGTTCGTCAAGCTGCGCAGCTACGACCCGGACGCGACGCCGCGGGTGCTGGAACGGCTGCGCGACCAGTTCAAGGAATATGCGAACGCGCGCATCTACGTACGCGAGTTCAGCAACGGGCCGGCGATCAGCGCGCCGATCGCGATGCGCTTGATCGGTCCGGATCTCGACGAATTGCATCGGCTGGCTGCGGCGGTCGAAAAGACCATGCGCGCGACGCCAGGGACCCGCGACGTGCAGAACCCGGTGCGCATGCGCCGCACGAATCTCAGCCTGGATATCGATTCGCAGAAAGCAGCGCTGCTCGGCGTGCCGGCCGTCGAATTCGACCGCGCAGTGCGGCTCGCGGTCGCGGGAATTCCGGCCGGGCGCTTCAAGGACAGCGATGGCGAGCAGTACGACATCATGGTGCGCACGCCCATCGCGGCGCGGCCGGACGTGCGTGCGCTCGATCAGATCCGAGTCGCAACGCTCGCGGGCGAGACGCTGCCGCTCGCGCAGCTGGCGCGCGTGGAGTTCACCTCCGCGCCGACGGAAATCCGCCGCTACAACCGCGAGCGTTCGGTGACGATCAACGCGGACGTGCAGGCGGGCTACAACACGGATCGAGTGACCAAGGCGGTGATCGCGCGACTCGATCAAATGAGCTGGCCGCGCGGGTATTCATACAAGCCGGGCGGCGAGCTGGAAACGCGCACGGAAAGCTTCGGCAGCCTGCAGTCCGCGCTGATCATCGCGCTGCTCGGCATCGTCGCGATCCTGGTGCTCGAGTTCGGCAACTTCAAGAGCACGCTCATCGTGCTCACGGTCGTGCCGTTCGGCATCGCCGGCGGCATCCTGCTATTGACGCTGACGGGCAATACGATCTCTTTCACCGCCATCATCGGCTTCATCGCGCTCATCGGCATCGAGACCAAGAACTCGATCCTGCTGGTCGACTTCACCAATCGGCTGCGTGCCGACGGTGTGCCGTTGGACGAAGCAATCGAGCGCGCAGGTGAAGTGCGTTTCCTGCCGATCCTGCTGACGAGCGCTACTGCGATCGGCGGCTTGCTGCCGCTGGCGCTGCAGAACTCTGCGATGTACTCGCCGCTCGCGTGGGTGATCATCGGCGGGCTGCTGTCTTCGACGTTCATCGCCCGCATCGTCACGCCGGCTATCTACAAGCTCCTGCCGCCTGCCATCGAAGCGGCGCGGGAGAGCACCGCGCCTGTCGAAGAGCTTCGACATGCCCCCGTTGCCCTCCGTCCCTAAAGGACGGAGGGCTTCTTTAGCGGGCGCTCACTCACCGCGGGATGATCGAGATCTGGCCGTCGCGCTCCAGGATCGCGTGACGGATCTGGTCCATTCTCTCGAGCCCGTGATTCTCGCGCGCGGCGTCCAGCACGTCGTCCTCGTCGACGCGCGCCTTGTACATGCGGTCCTTGAGCGGCTTGCCGTCGGCGACGATGACCAGCGGGATGTCGTCGAGCAGCCGGTCGAACCACGCTGAGCGCTGCTTCAACAACGACATCAGGATGTTCAGCCCGACCAGCGTGGAGACGACGATTGCGCAGTTGATCATCGAGTTGTCCTCGCCGATCAACGCCTGCTGGGTGGCCTCGCTGATGATCAGCAGCAGCACGAAATCGAACGTCGTGATCTGCGCGAGCGTGCGCTTGCCGGTGAGGCGCAACAGCGCGAGCACGAAGAGGTACACGAGCGCCGGGCGGATGACTGATTCCATCGTGACGACTCCTCGATTGCGGTCATGGATAGGTGAACTGCGAGATCTGGAGCGGCGCGCCACCGTCGATAATCACCGTGGCACGATGACGCCACAGCCGCTGCGGATGGATCTGAAACGAGATCGATGCGCCGGGCGCCGCGCTGGCGAACTCATAAACGATGCTGGCGCCGGTCATGCGTACCGCGGTGGGCTCGGGAGTGATGTGCTCGACGCGCAACGCTTCGAGATAGTCTCGGCTGATTGCGACGCGATTGACGCCGTGCGCGCTGGCAGCGGGCTTGACGACGAGATCCGTCGACAACCCGTACCGTGTGTAGCGTTCGTAGTCGACGCGGCCGGCCGCGTTGCTTTCGTGAGCGCGACTGAGCGGCCCGTTACCGAACAGGCCGCCGACCGCTAAAGCGAGGAATAGCGCGCCCAGAACCCAGCCGATGCGCTGGATGCGCCACTCGCTGCGGTGAAAGCTCAAGGCCCGGTCCGACTCGCAATCGGCCGGTGGCCGGCTTCGACTTCGACTCATGGGTCAGTCCTCCACGCCGCGCACGCAGGTTACACTGGCCGCCGACGCGGGGCGAAGGCGGGAGAGCAACGTGAAGATCGAGACGATAGCGGTGCGCGTGGGTCGCGACATCGAGGCAGCGACCGGCGAAGTCGCGCCGGCCGTGCATCTGAGCACCACGTACGAGCGCGATGTGGACGGCGAATTTTCGCGCGGCTATGACTACATCCGCCCCGACAATCCCGGTCGTCGAGCGCTCGAGCAATGCCTCGCAGCGCTCGAAGGTGGGGCCGACGCGACTGCCTATGGCTCGGGCTCGGCGGCCTCGCTTGCAGTGTTCAGCCTGCTGCGTCCCGGCGAGCATGTGATCGCGCCGATCGAGAGTTATCACGGCACGGCCAAGCAGCTGCGCGACATCGTCGGCCCGATGGGCGTGAGCTACACGTTCGTCGACATGACCAGAATCGAAGCCTTGCGGACCGCGCTCACGGACAAGACGCGGCTGGTATGGCTCGAGACGCCTTCCAATCCGATGCTCAACCTCAGCGACATCGAGACGATCGCCGAGCTCGCGCATGGCCGCGGCGCGACGGTCTGCGTCGACAACACATTCGCGACTCCGGTGTGGCAGAAGCCGTTGGAGCTGGGCGCCGACCTGGTGATGCATTCGAGCACCAAGTACTTCGGCGGGCACAGCGACGTGATGGGCGGCGCCGTGATCGCGCGCGATCGCGGCGGACTGTCGGATCAGCTGCGCGACTACCAGTCCACGGCGGGCAACGTGCCCTCGCCCTTCGATTGCTGGTTGCTTCGCCGCAGCCTGACGACGCTATCGTGCCGCGTGCGCGCGCAGACGCAGACCGCCGAGCGGCTCGCGCATTTCCTGCAGCGCCATCGCGGCGTGGAGCGCGTGTTCTATCCGGGTCTGGAATCGCATCCCGGGCATGCGCTCGCCCGCAAGCAGATGAGCGGCTTCGGCGCGATGTTGTCGTTCTGTGTGCGCGGTGGACGGGATGAAGCGTTTGCAGTTGCTGCACGCCTGAAGTTGTTTACGCGCGCGACGAGTCTTGGCGGGGTGGAGTCGCTGATCGAGCATCGCAAGTCGATCGAAGGGCCGCAGTCGGTGACGCCGGAGAGTCTGTTGAGAGTGTCGGTGGGGTTGGAGAGTGTCGAGGATCTGATGGAGGATCTGGAAGGAGCACTGTCAGGCTAAAGCCTGACTCCTATTTCCTATCCCCCAACGCCAACCTCAACCCCAACCCTACAAACACGCTCGCCGTCACCCAGCGAAAAATCTTCTCGAACGGCCCGTGCGTGCCCAACCACCGCCCCGCTGACGCCGCCAGATACGCTACGCCGATATTCACGATCGTCCCCGAGCAGTTGAACAAGCAACCGAGCAGGACGATCTGCAGCGCCACCGAGCCGCGCTGCGGATCGACGAACTGCGGCAGGAACGCCAGAAAGAACAACGCCACTTTTGGATTGAGAATGTTGGTGACCGCGCCCTGGCGGAAGATCGCCCATTCGCTCGCGCGACCGAGCGGCTTGCCGGACACCGGCCCCGCTTTACTGCGCAGTGCCTGCACGCCGAGCCAGATGAGATACGCCGCGCCGGCCAACCGGACGATGTCGTAAGCGAGCGGCAGCGCGCGCAGCAGCGCGGCCAGTCCCGATGCGATCGCGACGGTGTGGACGACGGAGCCGGCTGCGATACCGAGCGCGGAGATGACACCGGCGCGGCGGCCTTGCGTGAGGCTGCGAGTCGAGATGTAGAGCATGTCGGGGCCAGGCGCGAGATTGAGCGCCAGCGTCGCGGTCATGAACAGGGCCAGCGACGCGGGATCAATCATTGGCGCTGCCACCGAGCTTCACGAGCGCGTCGCCGCTCAGGCGATGCACGGTCCACTGATCCATCGGCACGGCGCCGAGGCTCTTGTAGAAATCGATAGCGCGCACGTTCCAGTCGAGCACCGACCACTCCAGCCGGCCGCAGCCGCGCTCCAGCGCCAGGCGCGCGAGGTGCCGCAGCAACGCTTCGCCGCAACCCTGGCCGCGAAACTTCTGCCGCACGTACAGATCCTCCAGGTAGATCCCGGGCTTCGCCAGAAAGGTCGAGAAGTTGTGGAAGAACAGCGCGAAGCCGGCGACCTCGTCGCCCATGCGCGCGATCACGACCTCGGCGCCGGGCCGCAAGCCGAACAACTGCTCCCGGAGCTGTTCCTCGGTCGCCTGGACTTCATCCAGCAGTCGCTCGAACTCGGCGAGCTCGCGAATCAACTGCAGGATGATGGGAGCGTCGGCCGGGGTCGCCGGCTTGATCCGGATCGTCATGCGCGGATGTTAGCTTGCATCGTTAAATCAATCGATATACGTTTGGCGCCGGCACAGGATTTTATGTCCGCCCGCTCAATAAATACTGAACAATACCCGCGATGACGGAAGCCACCAAACTGCCGTTGAATGCGCTACGCGCGTTTGAGGCAGTGGCTGCCCATTTGAGTTTCACGGGTGCCGCGCACTCGCTCAATGTCACGACCGCCGCGGTCAGCTCGCACATCAAATCGCTCGAAGAGTTTCTGGAGACGCCGCTGTTCGTGCGGCACAGCCGCTCGGTGCGCCTGACGCCGCAAGGTGCGCGGCTGCTGCCCGGCATCCAGCGAGGCATGGGCGAGTTGACTCGTGCGGTCGAGCAGCTGCGGCACGATCGCAGCAGCGGCCTCCTGAACATCAGCCTGCTCGGCTCGTTCCTGCAGAAGTGGCTGCTGCCGCGGCTCGGCGACTTCTACCAGAAGCATCCGGAAGTCGATCTGCGCTTCAACGCCAGCCGCGAGCTGGTCGACTTCATGCAGACCGATTTCCACGCAGCCGTCCGTTACGGGACCGGCGACTGGCCGCAGCTCCAAGCCGAGAAGATGCTCGACGACTGGGTGTTCCCGGTGACGAGCCCGGCGCTGCTCGCGAAGGTCGGGCCGATCGAGACGCTGCTCGACCTCAACAAGTATCCGCGGCTCCACAGTGCGAGCGAGCCGTGGAACGACTGGCTGCGACGCGTCGGGGGCGACACGACCCGCAGCGAGCGCGGGCCCGTGATCGACGATTCAGCTTCCGTGCTGTCGGCTGCCGAGCAGGGTCATGGACTGGTGCTCGCACGCTGGTCGCTGGTTGCTGGAGACCTGGCAGCGGGCCGCCTGGTGCGGCCCTCGAACCAGAGCGTGCGTCAGCGAAACTCGTACTACTTCGTGGCGCCGCCCCACCACTTCGAGCTGCCGAAGGTCATTCGCTTCCGCGACTGGCTGCGCGAAGTGTGCGGTCAGTTCCCGCCGCCAGAGGGCGAGCGGCTGGAACCGTAGCCTGCAGCGCGACGACCGCGCTGATCACCACCAGGAACAGTGGATACTCCCAGCCGCCATTCGGCGCGCTGAACACCCAGCCGTTGCCGAGGTGCACCCACATTGCGCCGAGCAGCACCGGAATCAGTGCGAGCGCGACCCAACGCGTCGCGATGCCCAATACCAGCAGGACGCCGCCGACAGCTTCGACTGCGAACACCACGTAGGCGAGAAACGCCGGGAGTCCTATAGACGCGAAGTACTGCGCCGTGCCCGCCAGCGTGAAGGTGAGGTACTTCAGCACCACGCTGTGCGCGATGAACATGATGCCGAGAGCGACGCGCAGCAGCGTGTCGCCGACAATTGCAGGAGTTTTCATGGCGGCGCTCCTCACTTCTCGACCGGCAGATTGCTGTTCTGCCAGGCTTCGAAGCCGCCTTCCATTTCCACGACTGCGATCCCGGCCGAGGCGAATTCGACGGCGGCCGCGGCGGCGAGTTTGCAGGTCTGGCTATAGCAGTAGATGACCGCGGTGCGATCCTTCGACAGCCCGGCAAGCGTGTGCCACTTGCCCTGGGGCAGGTTGATCGCGCCCGGAATGTGGCCGGCGCGATAGTCGCTCGGCAGCCGCACGTCGACGATCGTGATCGGCTCGTTGCGCTTGATCTGGCCGTCCAGCTCGAACGGACCGGTGACGAAAGCCAGCTTCTGCGCGAAGTAGTCGCGCGCCTGGCGGGTATCCTGGATTTGCATGATGAGCACCTCGGTTAAGAACTGGGTGCTACGGTAGGCAGGTCGGCCCCGGGGATCATCGGGGCGCGCGGCATGAGATTTATTCCGATGCAGAACCTCACGGACATCGCGATCTTCGTAAAAGTCGTGGAGCTGGCGAGCTTTACGGCGGCCGCCGAGGCGCTCGACATGTCGCAGCCGGTGGTGAGCAAGGCGGTCACGCGTCTGGAGGAAAAGCTCGGTGCCCGGCTGCTCAACCGCACGACGCGGCGGCTCAGCCTGACCGAGGCGGGATCGGAGCTGTACGGCCGCAGCGTGCGCGCGCTGGCGGAGATCGAGAACGCAGAGTTGGAAGTTGCGCGGTTTCAGACCGAGCCGCGCGGCCTGCTGCGCGTGTCCGCGCCGATGAGCTTCAGCATCCTGCAATTGGGGCCGGTGCTGCAGGGCTTCCTGGCTCGCTTCCCCGGCGTGACGCTGGAGTTGAGCCTGGACGACCGCCAGGTCGACCTGGTCGAAGAAGGCTTCGACGTCGCGGTGCGGATCGGCCGGCTGCAGGACTCGAACCTGATCGCCCGCAAGATTGCGCCGTGCCGGCAGGTGCTGTGCGCTTCGCCGGCGTACCTTGCACAGCGCGGCGAGCCGGAACGGCCGGAAGACCTGCTCGAGCACAGCTGCATTTTGTACTCGCTGGTCAGCGCGCCGCGCGAATGGCGGCTGCTCGGCCCCGATGGCGAGCTGCACACCGTGCCGATCAACGGGTCCATCCAGTCGAACAACGGCTTGGTGAATCGCGCGGCCGCCCTGGCGGGCGGCGGCATCGTGCTACTGCCGACTTTTTACCTGGCTGAGCAGCTGCGCAGCGGCACGCTCAAGCCGGTGCTATGTAAATTCAAGCCGCAGGAGCTGGCCGTCCATGCCGTCTATCCCGAGCGGCGCAACCTGATGCCGAAAGTTCGCAGCTTCGTGGATTTCCTGGCGACCACGTTCGGACCGGAGCCGCCCTGGGAGCAGGGGTGGACGCTGCCCGAATAGAGCCCTGGAAATAAAAAGGGCGGCTCTTGCGAGCCGCCCCATAACGGTCAACATCCCCCTGACGTCCTACCTTTTACTCGGCGCCGAAGCGCTTGGTCAATCCCAGCTTGTAGATGCGGCCGAATGCGCTCGCGGTGAACGGATCATAGGCGAGCTCCAATCGGACGAATGGCGGATCTTCGTCCGTCAGGTTCTCGACCGACGCGACCATGCGCATATCCCACGGCAGCTCGACGCGATAGTTCAGGTCGTAAGTGATGAACTCGTCGATGTTCTTGCCGAGAGTCGGGTTCGGAGCCAGCGTGCGCTGATCCGTGTAGCCGTCGATGTAGTTGGTCGTAAAGCGCAGGTTGTGCCTGCCCGCCGCCCACTCGACGTACGCGTTGCCTTTCCACTCCGGCAGCGGGATCGCCGTCGTCTGGTAGTTCAGGAAGCCCACGGCCTCGAACGCCGGCGCCACCGTCACGCCTTCGACGACCGTCGCATCGACGTCATAGCTCAGGATGTACGTCGCGTTCACGCCGAAGCCCAGCGAGCCACCGAGCGCGTCGAACTCGTACTGCAAGCCGAGGTCGAGGCCGTCCGTCTTGACCGGCGCGCCGTTGACGCGATTGACCCGCACGCGCTGGATATTGGTCGTGCTGCACACGCCGTTGGCAAAGGTGAAGCGAGCCTGGACCCCGGCAACAGCCGGATTGCCGCAGTTGTTCGGCTGGCCGGTCGGGAAGATCGCGTTCACGATGCCGCCGACCGGCTCGACCACGATCGGATTGTCGAAGTCGAAGTTCCAGTAATCCAACGACCCGCTGAAGCCGCCGATCTGCGTGATCATGCCGACGTTGAATGTCGTGGCGCTCTCCGGCTCCAGGTCCGGGTTGTTGAAGATGTCGACCGCGCGGAACGAGCCGGCAATGTTCTGCAGGCTCGTAATGCTGCCCGGAGCAATCTGGTCCTCCGGCGGCCCGCGGAACGTGGTGCCGACCGAGCCGCGCAGCGCCAGGGCGTCGAACACCTGCCAGCGCACTGACAACTTCGGATCGAAGGTGTCGCCGACCCGGCCGCCGTAGTCCTCGTAACGCGCCGCCAGCTGCATTTCGAAGTTGTCCGCCCACGGCAGCCGCAACTCGCCGAACGTCGCATAGACGTCCTGGCTGAGATCGCTTTCGAAGGCGCCGCCCAGGAACACGTACGGTCCCGTTGCCGGACGTCCCGCACATGCCGCCGCTCCACCTGTGACTGCCGACGGACAAGGCGTGATGTCGAGATTGGTAAAGTCATCCAGCTCGTTCTTGCGGTTGGTCTCGCGATACTGCGCGCCGAATGCCCAGGCCACGTCGCCGCCGCCGAGCGTCCAACCGGTCCGGCCGGTCAGCACGGCGTCGACGACGGTGATGTCGTTGGTCGTCCGCGTGAACCCGTCGTGGAAGAACCAATTGATGAGATCGGGATTGAGGTTGTCGCCGACGGGCGTGGTGAACGCAGGATTGGTCGCACCGGTAATCGCGTTGCGTGCCACGGCGCTCGAGAACGGATTGAACCACATGCAACCGTTGGCTCCGGCCGTCGCGCCGGTGCAGTTCGGCCCGCCGAAGCCGTTCAAAGCGGCCTGCAGACGATCCACGAGCGTGTCGCGGCCGCTGCGGAAAGCTTCCTCTTCCATGTAGGTCACGGCGAAGTCCCAGGAAAGGTTGTCGGTGATGTCGCCCGACAGGCCGGCCGACACGCGGAAGGCCTCGTACTCGCGTGTGCCTTCCGAGGCACTGAAACCGAACGCGGGATTGCCGCCCAGCGCGTACGGACGGAAGGTCGCGGCTGCGAGTGCGATGCCCCGGTCCATCAGGACTGCGGAAGGGCCCGTCACGCCCTGGAAGGTCGTCACGGTCGGATTGTGCGCGATGAAATCCTGAACGCCGGGATTCGCGTTCGGCACCAGGAAGACGCCAGGCGTCGCGACCGGCGATTGCAGCGCCAGGTACGACGGAGAGGTCTTGTATTCCGGAACCTCCGTCTTCGCGTACAGGCCTTCGATGTGGAAGCTGGTGCTCTCACCGATGTCCACGTTGAAGCTGGTGAAGACCTGGTAGCGGTCTTCCTTTTCGGTGAGGTTGTCATAGGGCGTGAACTGCCAGTTGCACGCCGGGAAGGAGAACACGCCGGGAGAGGTCTGCACGCCACCGGTGGGGACACCGCCGAGCGCCGCGCATTGCGCGTCGCGCATCGTGCCAGGCGAGCCGAGCGGATTCGTCGCGCTCGGCGGGACCACGCTCGAGCGCAGGATGAAGCCGGACGGGTTGCCGCCACCTGACCAGCCGCCTTGCGGGCTGTCGGCAAACGCCGGGAACGCCCAATCGCGCTCCAGCACCTTCAGTTCCGAACGATGCTGATAGCCGCCGGACACCAGCAGGCTCGCCCGATCGGAGCGCCAGCCCCACGACAGGTTCGCGGTGTAGTCGCCGTCCGAGCCGTCGATCTGCTTGAAGTCGCCGCCGATCTCCAGGCCGTCCAGGTTTTCCTTGGTGATGAAGTTCACCACGCCGGCGATCGCGTCGGAGCCGTAGGTGGCGGCTGCGCCGTCCTTCAGCACTTCGATACGGCCGATGGCGGAGGTCGGAATTATGTTGGTATCGACCGCGTCGGTGAACGGGTTCTTCACCAGGCGCCGGCCGTTCAGCAACACCAGTGTGCGCTCGCGGCCCAGGCCGCGCAGGTTGATCGAGCCTGCGCCCTCGTTGCCCTGTGCGCGCACGTCGAATTGATTGGTGTCGCCGAGCACGCCGTTGCTGATCGTCAACGACTTGATCAGATCGAGTGTCGTGGGCGAGCCGATCTTTTCGAGCTCGTCCGAGGAGATGACATCGACCGGCAGCGCAGCATCCTCGGCCGTGCCGCGGATGTACGAACCGGTGACGATGACGACTTCGGCGACCTCGCTAGTATCCTGCGCCAGCGCGGTGGTGACCGCAGTGGCGAGAATCCCGCAGGCGCCGGACATGAGCAATGCGCGCTTGATGTTCACAATGACCCCCTAGGCCGGCGGTATGCGGGCCTGTATCCATAAGTTCTGTTTTGCAATACGACTCGACGCGCTGGCGCGCGCCGCGACTAATCCTGAGTGCTGCGGCGAACGAGATTCGTTCAGCGAGCTGCTCGTGCAACTCGTGCAACGGTTTGCCATCGGGACAGCAATGCGAAGAGAGCAGCGCCGGCACCATGTTGTTCTTTACGTGGCGCCGGACAACCGGATGCGTTGTCGTCTCAACCGCGACAGCGTGCACGACACGCTTCACGAACAACCCCCTCTGCATCATTCCATCGACATGTTTTTTCCGCGCGACACTGCCGCGCACGGAAGGACCTTTGTAGGCCGGCGTCTGAATTTCCGCCACGCAGGCACGCACCTTTCATGTGCGGTGCGCTCTGCAAAACTAGGCAAAAACCAGCGCTGTATACTTCGCGAAGTGTTTTACGTGAACACCTCCGCGGCGGTCAAGAGGTCTCGTAGCACACAGCCAACACTCGGCGCTCAACGCCCCGCGTCGCGCGCGTCGCGCGCGCCGAACGCTGCTTCGAGCGCGCTCGTCAGCGGTTTCATGAAGAACGAATCCTGCGGCATCGACGCGACGTGCACCGAGTGTCGCGCGAGCGCATCGGCAACGATGGGCCCGACGGCAGCGACTCGCGTGCGCGCGAGCGCCGCTTGCACTTGCGGCGCCGGCGCGATTGCGAACAAGCGCTCGACCTGCGCGCCGCTCGTGAATGCGATCGCGTCCACCTCGCCGCGCAGCATGCGATCGAGCAACGCACTCACAGCGCCGTCGTCGCTCTTCGTCGCATAGATATAAGGTGCGACTGTGCGGACACGCGCGCCAGCGCCTTGCAGAAAGTCGACGAGCGGCGCGTTCGGTTCGGTGCCGTAGAGTTGCACGCCGACGTTACGAGCGGCGAGCGGCTCTGCCGCAAGCGACGCGATGACGCCGGCAGTGGTCGGCGACTCGGCCGCAATGTCGGACTTCAGTCCGAGCTCGCGCAACGCGCGTGCCGGCTTCGGGCCGCGAGTGATCTTGCGAACTCGAGCGAGCTGCGCGACGAAGTCCGCGCGCAGTGCCGGCTCGTTCTTGTCGATGCACGCGAGGAGTCGGCGCAAACCTTCGCCGGTGAGCAGGATCAGGTCGTCGCACGCGCCGCTCGCGAACCAGCCGATCCAATCGAGCACGGGCACAGGGTCCGGCGCATCGAGAATCGCGACCAGCGGACAGCGCAGCACGGTTGCACCGCGCCGCTCCAGCATCGCGGCAAAGACATCCAGCTCGCGCGTTTCCGGGACGGCAATGGT
>Ga0068862_100000500_pt1 | contig 41710 bp, 31 predicted proteins | sample KBSSwiS52_FD_66598 | JGI IMG/M metagenome (GOLD analysis project Ga0068862, IMG submission 66598) | Switchgrass rhizosphere microbial communities from Kellogg Biological Station, Michigan, USA - KBS Switchgrass S5-2 | ecosystem: Host-associated > Plants > Roots > Rhizosphere > Soil ...
CGTTCGACCATCCCACGATGGAGTTGCCGTTGAGCGCGACGAACGACAGCGTCGCGCGCTCGCCCACGCGCGCCGACGCGCCTACACCACGACTGCCGAACGCGCTCGCGAGGTGGCGTTGCTGTCCGAACGACTGGTGCCCGAGCATCACCCCCAGCCCGCGCCGCTCGACGCCTATCTGGTAATCCGCGAGGTCGAACTTCGGCGCCGCACTCGCGAGCTCCGCGAAGCGGAGCGCTTCCCGTCGGTTCGACGTCGCGAGCAGGTTGACCTGGGATTTGAGCGCGAAGGCGTGCCCGCGGTGCACCGTCTGCAGCCCGGTATTCACGACGAGGTCCTGGTAGTCGGCACGCGGCGGCGCGTCCACGGCCGCCGCATGGCCCTCCGCGACCTGCCCCTTGAGGTTGAACGTCAGGCGCGGAAGGACATCGGCCTGCTCATAGCCGGCCCGCGTGAGCACGCGAAGCGGGAATCGGGCGACCTCGGTCCACTGCTGATCCGCCGCGACGACGTAGACCGCGACCTGCTGTTCGCCCGCCGGCAGTGGCAGCAGCTGCGGCTGGTACCGGAGAGTGTCGCCAGTTACGCGAAAGAGCGCCGAGAGGTCGTTCGATCCGACGACGACGGCGATGCGGCTGCCGGTCGGGAGCGAGTCGCCGGCGACGCGAAGCTCGATGACCTGCCGCGGCGCGACCCATTTCGTGGTGTCGAACGCCGCGGTCACGATCGTGGTAGTCTGGCCGGGGAGCCGCGCCGAGACGCTCAGGACCGCGACGGCGACAAACCGGATTGTGTGTTTGAACTGATCCATCCTGCTCGCTCACCGTGTGGCGGAGACGAGGGGAGGATCGCGCTTGGCGGGGAATCGGGCGTGAGCCGGGCCGTGAGCCGGTCGTTAAGTGACCCTGAGTCATTCCGAGCGGAGCCCGCGCGTAGCGCCGGCGGAGGCGAGGAATCGCACTCGTCCTGGCTGGGAGGCCCCTCGAACCGGGATGACGGCGATTCCTCGCCTCCGGCGCTTCGCGCCTCCGCTCGGAATGACACAGTTCTGCGATTCCTCGACTTCGGCGCTACGCTCGGAATGTCGACTACTCCGGCTTCGCCTCCCGCATCACGCGCACGAAGCGCGGATCGGTTCTCACCGCGTCGAAGTCCGGCGCGAGGCAGTAGAACCACAACCACGCACCGCGCGGCCGCGCACGTTCCAGCAGTTGCAGCGCCTCATCGCGCCGACCCACCACCAGCAACGCGCTGGCGATGAAGCGCGCATCCGTCGGCGACGGCGCGCTCGGATCCATGATCTCCGACAGCGCGCGATCCACCTCGAGCTCCGCGCGGACCTGGGACCCACTCTTCGCGAGCGCGATCGCCAGCACCGAGTGCGGCGGAATCGAGTACCCCTCCTCCACGCGAACCGCAGTCTCGGCGTCCTCGAGACCGCCCGTCACATCGCCCTCAGCCACGCGAAGCAGTGCGCGAGCGCTCAGCGCGTACGACGCTCCCGGATCCACCACCAGCGCGCTGTCGTAGAGCCGTCTCGCGACCTTCGGCGCGCCACGCTTCCACTCGATCGACGCCATCGCCACGTACGGCAGCGATCGATCGGGCTCGAGGAGCAGCGTTCGCCGGAACGCCGCCATCGCCGGTTCCCAGTTGCCGAGCGCCTCGTGGACCTGGGCGTACTGGTGGATCGCCTCGACGTTTCGCGGATCGAGCGCGATCGCGCGCTCGAACGCCTCAGCGGCGCCGCGCATGCGCACCGGGTCCACGCGCTCGAGCAGATACGCACGCGCCATCCAGGCATCCGCCGACAGCGAGTCGAGCTCCAGTGCGGTCTGGACGAGTTGAAGCCCTTCGCGTACGAGCTCCTCGCTCGACCTGCCGTGTGCCCACCCCCAGTCGATCAGAACCGCATACCCATAGGCAATACGCGCGCGGGCGGCGGCGAACTGCGGATCGCGCGCCATCGCGAGCCGATACTGCGCGATGGCCTGCTCGACGGTAGGCGGCGTGCGGCGCGCGATATAATAGTTGCCACGCAGGTAATGCTCGTACGCCTGCGCATCCGCGGTCGGCGCGCGACGCGGCAGCGCCAGCTGGGACGTGGTCAGCCGACTACCGATCCTGGACGCAACGTCCCGCGCGATGCGGTCGTGCAGCGATGGGAGCGCCGCGGTCGCGGCGTCGAAATCGTCGCTCCAGACCTGAAAGCCGTCGGCCGTTTTCGTGAGGCGGATACCGACCTTGAAGCGCTGATCGACACGCCGGACGTTGCCCTCGACGAGATAGTCGACGCGGAGTGTCTTGCCCAGCTCCACCGGATCGATGACGCCCGCGGCGCGCACGGTCCGCACGGCGCCGCGACTCTTGATGCGAAGATCGCTGAACCGCGCCAGGCTCGCGTTGATCTCCTCGGCCAGCCCCGACGCGAGATACGCATCGAGCGTGTCGCGGCTGAGGAGCTCCAGATCCAGCACCGCGATGCGAGGTGCCGAGTCGGGATCCACCGCGGCGCGACGCGCCGAGGTCACCAGCGCCGGGCGAACCAGTGGCACTGACGCCGCAACCAAAGCAACCACCGCCGCGCCGGCCGCCGTCGCGCCGATCCAGTGTCGATGACGGCGGACGGTCGGTGCCAACTTCCACACGCCCTGCCTGTCGAGCGTCAACGCGCCGCTCTCCGCCAGCTTGGACACGAGGGCGGTGACATCGGCTGGATTGCCGGCCGTCTCGTCGAACAGCCGTTGCGCCAGCGCGTCACGGCTGGTGGGCGCGACGTCCAGCATGGAGTCCACGAGCGACCCGACATCTTCCTGCGACAACGGCGCGAGCTTGTACCGCCGAACGCCGGCGCGCTCACCGATGTCGGACGCCGTCCCGGCGTCGGACGCGACGTCGGGTCGGAGTGTCAACACTATCATCGTGCCTCGCGGAACCTCGGCGAGCATCGCCAGAACGAGACGCTGACTCTCCGGGTCGGCGCGCCCGAAGTCGTCCACGATGAGAAGGATGGGAGCCCTGGAGCCAACCACTCGCAGAACGTCGCGGACCGACGCTTCGATGCGATCCGCCTTCCCGCTTGGCTCCGCGAGGTGAGGAAACCGCTCGCGCACCCCGGGCAGAACGCTCGAGAGCTCGGCCAGCGCCCTGGCCGGCGCGTCCTCGATGGCTGATCCGCTCGTGAGGGCGCTCATCAATCGGCGAAGGGTGGACCACGAGCGCTCGTCGTCCGCATCTCCCGCACGGGTCTCGAGAATCAGCGTTGGCTGTCCGCTCGCGCGCACGCGTCGCACGAGATCCGTGCACAGCCGCGTCTTCCCCGTCCCTTCTTCCCCTTCGATCGCCGCCGCAGACCCTTCGCCGCGAACACGTGACCACGACTGGGCGAGGGATGCGGCTATCGCGGCGCCGCGCCCGACCAGCTCCGGCGCGAGGATGGCGCCGGAGCCTCGGCGTCGATCGCGGTCGGGAGCCGTCGCTCGGCTGATTTGATCGCCGAGGCGGATGAATTCCGCCGATGGCGCGAGATCGAGGTCGTCGCGCACGCGCGCCAGGAACGCGGCGTGGACGGAGCACGCCTCGTCCGCGTCGCCACGACGATTGAGCGAGTCGACGAGCCGAACGTGCGCGCTATCGTCGTACGGGAAATGCTCGGCCCACCGCCTCGCCCAGTGTGCCTCCTGATCGACCCGCGACTCGGAGCGTGCCTGGTCGACGAGTCGCGCGAACGCAGCGACCGTCGCTCGTCGGAGCGCCTCCCGCTCTCGCTCGAGCCACGACCGGTACGTATCCCCGCCCGCATCCTCGGCGCCGCGAAGAAAGTCACCGCCCCAGCATCCCACTGCGTCAGCCGGCCGGCCGTCGGCGATGTCGCGCTCGAGACGCGAGGCGTCGACATCGATCACCCCATCCGCGACGCGCACCTGCTCGTTCGTAACCTCGATCGCGTTGTCGAGCGCACGACGAAGTTGGTGGAGCGCGTGCCGGAGCGACTGGCGCGCCTTGTCCTCGTCGCGCTCACCCCAGAGCAGCGTCGCCAGCTCGTCGCGCGACACGGCCTTCGGAGCGCGCCGAGCGACGTACGTGAGGAGGACGAGCTCCTTGCGGCGGCCCGCGAGTACGTGGCCGGCCGGACCCACGAGGCGCAACTCGCCGAGCGTGAAGAGCGAGAACGAAGGGGACGTGGAAAGCACCAGGAATGCGGGTTAACGCCCGACTCACGCTCTGACTCACGCCGGGTTCCGGGCTCCAGCGCATCCTGCTCCGCGAACATGCAGCGCGGGCACCAACGATCGCAATGGCGACGGCGAGTGCCTGACCAACCCGAACGTCAGGAGGCGTCATGTACCGCAAGCTTCTCTCGCTGGTCGTGTGTGCAGGGGCCGCGATCGTCTTCGCCGCGGCCGGAAAGCCCGCGACGGTCGCCGCTGCGCCGACGGCACTGTCGACAAAGGCGGCCGAGTCGTACTGGAGGTGCCCGGCGGGCTACACGTTCGAGGTGTCGGGAAGTGCCGTGCGCTGCAAGAAGCCGTCGTGGACGGAGACCAAGCCGTTCATGGCGTGCGGATTCCCGACCGCGAACCTCAAGCTCGACCTGGTGGGTCAGACCGACATGTGCGCGGGTGACATCGGCGCGACGGTAACGATCGAGCCGCAGTGCTATCCGGCGGACGTGGTGAACGGCTTCACGAAGCGCCGCGTGTCCGGAAAGGACTTCTGCGGCAAGCCGCATCCCGCGGAGGTCATCGCGCCAAATCAGCACGTGGTGCTCTAGGCGTCACCTTCGGGCGCCGAGAAAGGCCCGCACCCAACGGTGCGGGCCCGCTGACCGCTACGGCGCCACCTTGAGCCACTCCACCTTCGTCTCGTTCTGCTGCGCCCACCGAACGTTCCATTCATCCTCGAACAGGATGAGCGGATTGCCCTTCGCGTCGTACAGGCGCATGCGCCCCCGCTGGGTCGCGACGCGATCGATCTCGCTCTCCGGGCCCGTCACCCAGCGCGGGTGGCGGAAGGGAATGCGCTCGAACTTGACCGGCGCGCCGTACTCGTGCTCGAGCCGATATTGCATGACGTCGAATTGCAGCATCCCCACCGCGCCGACGATGGGGATCGGACCGGCCTCGCTCTCCGAGTAGAACACCTGCGCGGCCCCTTCCTCCGTCAGCTCGCGCAGCCCCGTGTCGAACTGCTTGCGGCGCATCGCGTCCTTCGGCACCACGCGCGCGAAGTGCTCGGGCGCAAAGCGCGGAATGTCCGCGAATTCCAGGTCGCCGTCGTTCGACAGCGAGTCGCCGATGCGCAGGTTGCCCCGATCCATGATGCCGATGACGTCACCCGGCCACGCTTCCTCGACGGCCGACCGCTCGCGCGCCATGAACTGCTGCGGCGAGGCGAGCCGGATCATCTTGCCCGTCCGCACGTGACGCACCTGCATCCCCGCCTCGAACTTCCCCGAGCAGACGCGTACGAACGCGATGCGGTCGCGATGCTTGGGGTCCATGTTTGCCTGGATCTTGAACACGAAGCCGGTGAACGCGGAGTCGGTGGGCACGACCGGCCCGATCGTCGACTCCCGCGCCGTCGGCGCCGGCGCGAGCTCGAGGAACTCCCGCAGAAACGGCTCGACGCCGAAGTTCGTCAGCGCACTCCCGAAGAACACCGGCGTTAGGCGCTCGGCCAGCACTTCCTCTTGGCTGAACGGGTGACCGGCCTCGTCCAGCAGCATCACGTCGTGGGCGAGCTGCTCGTGGGCCGCATCGCCGAGGAGCGCCTTGAGCTCCGGGCTCTCGAGCGAGCCGACGCGCGTGATCGCCTCGCGCGCGCCGTGGGTCTCGTCCCGCTCGAACAGGTGGATCTCCTTCCTCCGGCGATCGTACACGCCGACGAACGCGCCGTCGCGGAAGATCGGCCACGTCACCGGGCAGCAGGCAATGCCAAGGTCGGCCTCGACGTCGCTGATCAGCTTGAGCGGATCCTCGCCGGCGCGATCGCACTTGTTGACGAACGTGAAGATCGGCGTCCGGCGACGCTTGCAGACCTCGAAGAGCTGTCGGGTCCGCTCCTCGACGCCGCGCCGGTTGTCGAGCAGCATGACGGCGCTGTCCGCCGCCACGAGCGTGCGATACGTGTCCTCGGAGAAGTCTTCGTGGCCAGGCGTGTCGAGCAGGTTGATCTGATAGCCGTCGTATTCGAACTGCATCACGCTGGACGTGACGGAGATCCCGCGCTCCTGCTCGAGCGCCATCCAGTCACTGGCGGCATGCCGCTGGGCCCGGCGCGCCTTGACGGCGCCGGCGAGATGGATGGCCCCGCCATAGAGGAGCAGCTTCTCGGTCAGCGTGGTCTTGCCGGCGTCGGGATGGCTGATGATCGCGAACGTCCGGCGACGACGAATCGCGGCCGCCAGGGCGTGGGCGTCGGCGGTGGACTGCGTGGTGTTGACTGGAGACTCCAAGTATCGGCTCGGTTCGAGGTCGAGCCCTGAAAAATAGCGTCCCAGCTCAGCTTTTGGCCGCCGTGGGGGACAGTTGGGTGCTGTTGGGGTCAGAGTCCAAGGGAACCATTTGGTTGCGGCAACCAAATGGTTCCCTTGGACTCTGACCCCAACAGCACCCAACTGTCCCCAAACTCGTCCAAATCGACCGGGACTGATGACGCCGGCGCGTTAGGCACGCGAGCCCTGACGAGGAAGCAAGCTCCGGGAACTCCGGAGCCTGGCGCTCGGCGCAACGGGCACGGACATCCGCCTTAAACATCTGCCGCGTCACGAGATATGCGCTATTCCTCGACACAGGCTCGAGGATTGGCCTGACGCTTGCCTTACCAAACCGAAGCGTGGAGTCGAGGTGGAACACCAGAACGACGGACACTAATGCGCGTCTCATTCAAGCGGGTCATCGACACGGTCACACTGGGATCGGATCGCCCGATTCGGCGGCTGCTGGCCTATTACCTCATTCTCGGAGGCGTGGTTGCCGCCCTGCTCTATTTCGTTCCCGTCGTTCAGCAACTCTTCTCCGGGGAACGGCTCGAGGAGCTGACACAGGCGCCCCAGGTTCTGGAAGACGGGCTGACGGGCGGACAGTTCCGCGCACCCGCCCTCGAGCTTCCCTCCAGCGTCAAGCTCGCGATCACGACGGCCCTGAGCCTCGTCGCGACGCTCGCGCTCATGCTTCCCGTGACGTGGGTGTACATGTCGGCGCGCCGGACGAAGCGGCACAATCAGGCCGTCGCCGAGACGCTGATCATCCTGCCGATCGTCGTCGCCGCCATCGTCCTGATCGTGCGCAACAGCCTGGCGCTGGCGTTCAGCCTCGCAGGCGTCGTCGCGGCGGTGCGGTTTCGAACCACGCTGCGCGACACACGGGACACGGTCTTCATCTTCCTCGCCATCGGCGTCGGATTCGCCGCCGGCGTGCAGGTGATCACGGTCGGCGCCATCGCGTCGGTGATCTTCAATCTCGTCCTGCTGTTCACCTGGCGATACGAGTTCGGCCGCAACGCACTCGAGCCGACGGCCGGATCGCAGACCTGGGCCGAGCCGCTCAAGCTCCTCGCCGACAACGGGAACGGCAACGGGAGCGGGGGCGTTCACGACCGCGACCTCGTGCTCGCGCTGACGCCGCAGAAGGTCGATGCGCTGGCCGACCGCTTCAATCGCGTCAGGGAGATCGTCGGCACGAAGAAAAAGAAACCGCGCTACAATGCGCTCGTGTCCCTCACCACCGACGATCCGGCGACGATACAGCCCCTGGCCGAAGCGACGCTCGACCGATTCACGAAACGCTGGAAGCTCGATGAACTGGTGACCAACCAGGGGAAACCGTCCGAGCTGGCTTATCTCGTCAAGCTCCGCAAGTCCACGCCGGGCGACACGCTCATGGCGGAGATCCGGACCCTGCTCGGCGAAAAGCTGCTGGCCTGTGACCTCGAGCTCAGCGACGCGCTGGAAGAAGAGGCCGCGGAAGCGCTGTCGGGACAGGAGGCCTAGTGCGCCGCGGAGCCTGCTCCGCGGCAGCGCTGGCGGCGTGCGTGGCGTTCGCCGCGTGTCGTCCCGCGGATGCGGCGAGGGCTCGCCGGTTCGACACTGCGGAGCTCGCGAAGCGTGAGCAGCGCCTCGAGCTGGCGTTAGGCACCGTGGACACCTCGGTCGTCGATACCACATCGTCGCGGGATTCGACGGGGTCGGGGGATACCGTGATGTCCGGCGCCAGCTCGACCACGTCCCCCGCCGACGTTCCCGAAGGGAAAGGCGACGGCAAGGACAAAGACAAGGACAAGGACAAGGACAAGGACGACGAGAAGGACGCGCGGTCTGCGGGCGACAGCGCGGACGACGACGGTGTGCTCGCACGCTGGGTCCTGCCGCGCGACCTCGATGAGATCTCGGGCATGACGCTGACGAGCACCGGGCGTCTTCTCGCCCATGGTGACGAGCGTGCACAGGTGTCGGCGATCGACTACCGCCGCGGCGTCATCACGAAGCAGTTCGTCGTCGGTCGGCCGACCGTCACCGGGGACATCGAGGGGATCGCGGCCGTGCACGACGCCGTGTTCCTGCTCGCCAGCAACGGCACGCTCTACGAGTTCCGCGAGGGCGAGAACGGACAGCGCGTCGGCTACATCACCGCGGACACGCATCTCGGAAAGGAGTGCGAGTTCGAGGGTCTCGCGTTCGACCCATCGATCAACTCCCTGCTGCTCGCCTGCAAGAAGGTCGAGCTCGAGCAGATGCGCGACTCGATGGTGATCTACCGGTGGAAGCTCCAGAGCGGTGGTCAGCGGCTCTCGATGCTGGCAGTCCCGCTCACGCGCATTCTCGCGGCGATCGGCGAGAAGGAGCTGCACCCGTCGGACATCACCGTCGACCCAAATACCGGCCACTACGTGATCGTCGCGTCGATCGAACGGGCGCTGGTCGAGATCACGCCCGCCGGTGAGGTCGTGTCGGCACGCAAGCTCGGGAGGCAGCATAATCAGCCTGAGTCCATCGCCATCACGAAGGACGGCATTCTGATCATCGGCGACGAGGCTGGACGCCGGCCGGCGGTGATCACGCTGTACCGGTGGCCTCGGTGATGTCACGTGCCTGGTCTGCACCCGTCATCGGGCTGACGCTCGGCAGCCTCGCCGCCGCGTTCTCGCCGCGCGACGTCGCGGCGCAGAAAGCGCCGCCCCGTGTCGTGAGTCGCGACACCGTCACGCTCGCCGCCGGCTCGCACTACGACGCCGGCGCGTTCAAGCGGTTCTTCCTCGGCGATACGTATCGCGACTACTGGGAGCAGCCGGTTCGCGTGCCCGAGCTGAACCTGCGCACGTACGCCGGCGGGCTCAAGCCGCTCAAGGAAGGTGGCGGTATGCAGACGAAGAATCTGCGGCTGGGCGCGGTGGATGGGTCGGAGTACGTGTTCCGTCCGGTGAACAAGGTCGGGATCAGCACGCCGGGCCGATTCAAGGGCTCGTTCCTCGATGCGGTGTTTCGCGATCAGATCAGCGCGCTGTTTCCGGCGGCGGGTGTAGTCGCGGCGCCGATCGTCGCGGCCGCCGGTGTCCTGCATGCCACGCCGCAGTTCACCGCGACGCCTAACGATACACTGCTCGGCAAGTATCGCGAGGATTTCGTCGGGAAGCTCGCGACGATCGAGCAATACCCGACGAAGCCGGAAGACGCGCCAGGCTTCGCGGGCGCCGTCGACGTCATCGGCAGCAACGTGCTGCTGCCGATCCTCGACAGCATCCCCGCCCGACTGGTGGACGACCGATCGTTCCTTGCCGCGCGGCTCACCGACATGCTCATCGCCGACAACGACCGGCATCCCGGCAACTGGAAGTGGGCCCGCTTCGGACCGAGCGAGACCGCGCTCTACGTCGCGGTACCGCGCGATCGGGACCACGCCTTCCACAATTACGATGGCCTGCTCGCACGGCTCGCATCACACTTCGAGAACAGCCTGACGACGTTCGAGGGCAAATACCCGAGCATCGCGTCGCTCTCCGGCAACTCTCGTGAAATGGATCGGCGGCTGCTCGCCGGGGTCGAGAAACCGGTGTACGACTCGATCGCGGCGGCCCTCGAGGCGCGCATCACCGACGTGGTGATCGACTCCGCCGTGCTTCGTATGCCGGCGGAGTACCGCTCGGCGGCTCCCGCGTTCGCCGCCAAGATCAAGCAGCGCCGAGACGCGTTGCCGTTCATCGCGAACGAGTTCTACGCGCTCTTGTCGAAGGTCGTGGACGTCCATGCCACGGACGCCGCGGACCGAGCGACCATCACGTATCTCGACGGCGGGCTCGTCGACGTCCACCTCCGGTCGGGGAACAACGCGCCCTACTACACTCGGCGGTTCGACGCGCGTGAGACGAAGGAGGTTCGCGTCTACCTGCACGACGGCGACGATGCGGCGCTGGTTCGCGGCGTCGCGCCATCCGGCATCACCGTACGCGTGATCGGGGGCAACGGGACGAACGAGCTCGTCGACTCCTCACACGTGGGCGGCCGGGGAGGCGCTCGACTCTACGACGTTGGCCGAGTGGCCGGCTTCGTCTACGGGCCTGATTCGCTTCGCGACACGCTGTTCAACCGGCGCCCGTGGGTAAAGGACACGGGATCGTACGAGCCGGCGCCGCCCGACGTCGGTCAGAGCTTCACCCCCGTCGGCGAGCTTGGCGGCGGGAGCGGTCTGGGGTTCGCGCCCATGATCGGAGTCACCTGGGTACGCTACGGGTTCCGGAACGACCCCTATCACAGCATGCTCGGACTCCAGGCCGAATACTCGACAGGCATTGGTGGGTATCGCCTGACACTGTTGGGTGACCGGCGAGTCGAGAGCTCGCGGATGCACTACATGGCGACGGCCCGCATGTCCGACTTCGAGGTGATCAGCTTCCACGGCTACGGGAACGACACCGACGGAGAGCCTGAAGACTTCTATGACGTCCGGCAGCGGCAGTGGCTGTTCCAGCCCGCGTTCGCAGTGGCGTTAGGCCGCCGGGAGAGCGATCTCACGATCGGTCCGGTAATCCAGTTCTCGACGACGGACAGCACGGCGGAACGCTTCATCGCGGACCAGCATCCCTATGGATTCGGAAACTTCGGGCAGGCCGGCGTTCGGCTTGGTGTCCGCTACGACACGCGCGACAACAAGAGCTATGCGAGGCGAGGCTTCCTCGTCGACGTGAACGGCAGCGCGTTCCCGGCGATGTGGGATGTGGAGAGTGCGTTCTCGCAGGTGTCCGGGAGCGCGACAACGTTCTTCGAGCTCCCGCTTCCGAAGCATCCGATCCTCGCCTTTCGCGGCGGTGGCCGGAAGGTGTGGGGCGATGCCCCGTTCCACGAGGCAGCGTTCATCGGCGGTCGGGGGACGGTGCGCGGAATGGACGCGCAGCGTTATGCAGGCGACGCGTCGCTGTACGGCACGAGCGAGTTGCGGGTACCGATGGCGCACGTGAAGTTCCCCCTGCCGATCGACATCGGGCTGCTGGGCTTCGTCGATGCCGGTCGCGTCTATGTGGACGGCGAGTCCCCAGGTGGCTGGCACACGGTTGCGGGCGGCGGCCTGTGGCTCGGCATCATCGATGAGGCGCGGGGATTCAGCGTGACGTTCACGAACTCCACAGAGAAGCGGGTGCTGATCGGCTCGGGGCTGAAGTTCTAGTTTGTCATTCCGAGCGGAGGCGAGGAATCGCCGGACCGTGTCATTCCGAGCGGAGGCCCGTAGGGCCGGAGGCGAGGAATCGCACTCGTCCCGACCGAGGGGCTCGTCCCTCTACCGGGAGGATGGCGATTCCTCGCCTCCGCGCCTTGCGGCGCTCCGCTCGGAATGACAGCCGGTCAGCCCCGCGCTACCTCGGCCGCCAGACCAAGAAAGCGACCGTAGTTGATCGCCGTCTTCTCGATCGCGTCCCAGCCGGCGCGGTCGAGTCGCTTGAATAGCGTCGGCTTGATGACGGCGCGGCCTTTGGCGATCGTCCGTTGCCAGCTGCCAACCACCTCGCCTCCAACGACGATCACCGGCTTGAGTACACCGCCGCCGGCATTCACACGCGCCGCGTATTTCGGATCGAGCACGTCGGTCCGATCGCGGTACGCGACCGTGTACTCGTCCCACGCCGGAAGCAGGTAGGCGACCCCTGCACCACTGCGCGATATCGACGTGCGTGAGTGCCAGAATGCCCGACCATCCTTGTCGACCCGCTCGAGCTCGCCCGCGACGCTCTCCAGCCCTGCGCGAGCATCCGTAACCGTCAATCCGGACCACCACGCAAAGTCGTGCACGGTCGCCGGCCCGTGGCTCGCGTAGTAACGGCGCGCCAGGGCGCCTAACGCCTCCGCCCGCGTCAGCGCCGGCGCGGCAGGCAGCCACTCATCCAGCAACGTGACCGTATGCTGCTTTCCGGCACGCGGGCCGAAGCAGATGAGTCCCGTCTGGGCGAGGTAGCCGAGGATGTGGAGACCACGAGAGTCGTGCGTGGCGATGCCGGCCTCGTTCCAGATCGCATACAGGGCGTCGCGCCGCACGCACTTCCCACCCTCCATCGCGCGCTCGGCCACTCGTGCACTGCGCGCGAAGACCGCGTTGTCCAGCTCGAGCTGTCGGTGCCGGCTGCCAGCACTCGTGATGACTCGTGGCGTGAGCAGCGGCAGCATCCAGCGCGCGTCTTCGGCGGCGACGAAGTGCAGCGTGCCGCGCATGGGCCAGGTGCGAACGATCGCGCGCTGTGCGACTGCGTCTTCGACGCTCGCTTCCGTTGCCCGCTTGCAGCGGAGGCCTAACGCCCAGAGGGCGCCGAGATAATCCTGCGCCTGCACTGCGCCGAGCCACCGGACGACGTCTGCCGCGTCAGTGAACGCAGGTCGGGAGATGTGCTGATTCGCGAGGCGGGTGCGGCCGATATCCATGGGGACGAAAGATGTGGCGCACGGGTAGATGCCACAGCCCGCGTCACGGGCATTTCACCGCCGGGTTCCAGTCCGCGAATAGCCCGGCGGAATTCCGGCGCCAGGCCCAGACGTGGAGCGACCAGAACTTGAACTCATCGTAGCGCTTGAGCTCCTGGCCGAACAGTCGCGGCGCCTTTTCCGACGGGGGGAGCACGCGGTACGGCACCACGTACTCGACCGCGACCAGTTCCACCCTTCCCTCACCCGCCGGCGCATAGATCAGCATCTCCGGCCGCTCGATTTCCAGCTTTCCGTCGAACAGCGTCCGATCGATGAAGTGATGGCCCATGCCGCCCTGGGTGGAGTCGGCGATGCAGCGCGGCATCGTGGACGGGTACCCCGCCGCCTGCGCTGCCGCGAGGTCGTGGAATTTGTCCGTCGCCGCACGCAGTGTTTGGACGTCCCGTCGAACGGTCGCGTCGAACCCATCGGTGAGCTGCGCGACCGGATCCGGTGTCGGCACGGCCGATTGTCCCGCGCATCCGGTGAGGACGAGGCTGGCAGTCAGAACCAATCCGGGGAAGGCACGTTGCATGGCTCGTGAGCTCGGCGTGTAGGAGCAGAGTGAGGTTGCGCGTGCAACCATACCCTGGCCGGTCGGCGCGACAACGACCGCAACGCTCAACGGTGATTGAAAGGGCCGACTCGTGGTGTCGTCCGAGCCACCGATGCCTCCCCTCCAGCTTCCGCCCACGCCGTCGTCGTCACCGCTGTGGCCGATCCTCAGACGGCGAACCCTCCCGAGCAGGCAACTTCCTGGGGGAGTTGGTCAAACTCGCCCAGCAAACGTCCTGACTCAGTCGCTCGGAGTACGCGGGCGGAACATACCCCACGTCTCGAGCGCCGACGTCACCCGCGTGTGGCCCTGTACGCGATACCCGAAGTGCTCGTACAGGGGGACGTTCACGGCCCGCTCCGTCGTTAGGCTCGTCCCGGGGGACACCGGATCCGCCTGGCCGAGATTGTGGACGGACGCGAGCAGCTGGCGGCTCAGGCCCAGCCCCTGATGCGCCCGCCGCACGCCGATCATGTTGAGATGATGGTGCGGTTCCATGCCGTCGAAGAAGTTCGCTGCGGACGCGTATGCGTCATAGCGACGACGGGGCTCCGCCCCGAGCTCGGCCCAGATCGACTCCCGGAGCGCTACCATCGTCGGCGGTGGGTCGGGTGAGCCGGGCAGCGTCATGATCGCGGCGCCCACCAGCACACCGTTCGCATCGCGCACACCCATCAGCGGCTCCTTGCGGTAGGCGCGCTCACTCACGAATAGCTGGACCAGCCGGTGAAGCCGCACGGGATACGGGGAAGCGCCGGGCGCGTCCGGCCCGAGAATGTGCTGCATGACCGGGTAGTCGTGGAATGCATCGCTCAGCACCGACACGATCTCCACGACGTTGTCGAGCGCCAGCGTGGTCACGGTCATGGCCGGTCACCTCCTCGGGCGGTGCGAGCTTCCTCTGCGCAATTACGCGCGCCTCTCGCGCTGCGCTGGAGGTTGCGCGGCTCGCGGAGCGTCGGATGGAACCGCTTGACAAACATAGCACGCTATCTAATTATGCAGATGTACATTGTACGCTATCCATCGCATCGAGGCCATGCCGTTCGACCGACTCGAATCACCCGGTCACACCGTCAACTACCTCGCGCGGCTGTTTGCCCGCGCCCTGCTCAGACGCATTGGGCCGCACGGAGTGAACACCGGCCAGTTCCCCGTATTGCTCATGCTCTGGGAGCGCGACGGCGTCACGCAGACCGAGCTGGTTACGCAGCTCGCCGTCGAGCAGCCGACGATGGCCGGCACGCTCAAGCGCATGGAACGCGACGGTCTTATCCGTCGGGTCCCCGACCTGGCGGATGGCCGCCAGTCACGGATTCAGCTCACGCGCCGTGGCCGGGCGCTCGAGGACACCCTCATCAGCGCCGCCCGCGATACCAATAGCGTGGCGCTGGACGGGCTCACGTCCGCCGACAGCGCGCAGCTCATGAAGCTCGTGAAGCGGATGATCGCCAACCTCGAGCATGACAGCGACACCCATTGAGGTACCCCATGACCGCTCAACTCATTGCCACGCTGTGTGCCGCGATCTTCGCTGGCGCCGCGCTGTACATCAACCTCGTCGAGCACCCCGCCCGCATGTCGCTCGGCGTCGCGGCGGCACTGGCGGAGTGGCGGCCCGCGTACCAGCGAGCCACCATGATGCAGGCGCCCCTCGCCATCATCGGGCTCATCGCCGGTGTGACCGCGTGGGCCATGGGCGCTGGCGCCATGTGGCTCGTCGGCGCCCTGCTGCTCGGAACGGTTGTGCCGTTCACGCTGCTCGTGACGTTCCCGACCAACCGCCAACTGCTCGATCCGGCCGTCGCCACCGACCTCACGCGCGCGCGCGTCCTGCTCGATCGATGGAACCGGCTGCACGCCGTCCGGAGTGCGCTGGGGGTTGCTGCCCTGCTCGTCTTCCTGACGGTGGCGCGTTAGGCGGTTCGGGCGGCTGCGCCGGTAGCGAGCAGCCGCCCGGAACCCGACGTCACTGCCTCGCGGCGGCCTTGGCGCGCATGTCCGCCTCCTGCTTCCGCAGCTCGGGCGTGAACTCGTCGCCGAAGTCATCCTCCTCGAACAGCTGGCGAATCTCCAGCTCGACGTTCTGCTCCAGATCGAGCGCCGGCCAACGCTTCGCCCACTCGATCGCCTCTTCCTTCGAGTCCGCCCGGATCAACATGTAGCCCGCGATGAGCTCCTTGGTCTCCGAGAACGGCCCATCGATCACGCGCGGTTTCCCATTCGTGAACTTCACCCGCGCGCCCTCGGACGAGGGCTTGAGGCCTTCGCCGGCGAGCAGGATGCCGGCGTCCGAGATCTCTTTCATGTAGTTGCCCATCAGCGTGAGCATCTGCTCGCTCGGCATCGCGCCGGCCTCCGTCTGCTGATCGGCCCTGCGAATGATCATGAATCGCATCGTGCGTCTCCCGTGTACGTATCATCGTGGGCACACTTCCCACGGAGTTCCTTCGGCAGGATCCCTCGTCGCCTTCGGCTCCTCGGGATGACACCCACCGGTGCCAGCACTCGGTCCTCACTACTCGAGACTCGGTGCTGTCACCTCGGAACTGCTACTGGCGACTTTGTCGACCGATGACTGACTGCCTACTCTCGGCGGCACACGCCGCCTAGCGCAGACCCACCAACCCCTTGATCGATTCCTTCAGCTTGGCGGAGTCGTAGCCGAGCCCCTTGCGGAAGACCGTCTCGACGTTGCGGATGTCGGCTGGCGTGCGGACCGGGTCGCCAGCGATGACGACCAGGTCCGCCTGCATGCCCGCAGCGATCGTGCCCACCCATTTGTCGAACCCCAGGATCTTCGCGCCGTTCGACGTCATGATCTGCACCGCCTGCTCCGGCGTGAACCCCGCCTCGTTGAGCAGCTCGTAGTTGCGCTGGTCCCCGTACCCCGCGATCGAGCTGAGGCAGCAGGGGTCGGACCCGGCGCCTAACAAGCCACCGGCTTTCACGAACGCCCGTTCGAACGCCATGGATTTCTTGAACGCTGCCACTTCCACGGAATCGGTCGCCGTCTTGCCGCGCTCGTAGTACGCGGAGATCTGCTTTGCGATGTCGGGGTACACCGCGTCCAGCACCCGCTGATCGACCGGAACGCGGCTCGGGCTCGACAGCTCGAACACGTCCAGCGTCGATGTCAGCGCGACCTTCTTCTTCACCATCTCCTGGATCGTGCGCTGGACGTCCGGACTGTCGAGTCCCAAGGCACCGTACATGTCGCCGGTGGAGGCCTGCGGACACTGGTCCGGTTTCTTGCCCGAATACCACTCGGTGTTCGTGAGCATGCCGTGCTCGAGCGCGTCGATGCCTAACGCGATCGCCTCGCGGAACCCGACGGAGCAAAGGTGGGCCGTGACCTTCACGCCGTGCTTGTGCGCCTCATCGATGGCCGCGCCGAGCTCGGCGCGCGAGATCTGCGTGTAGGCCTTGAACCACGTGACGCCCTCCTCGGCCCAGTACCGCACCATGCGACGCGCACTCTCCGGACCGGAGAGCACCGGCATCGTCACGAACCCCGACCCGGCACCCTGCAGATACGGCCCGGTTACCACGATCGTCGGCGCGACGATCTTCGACGAGTCGCTCAGCCGCTTGAGGTTGAGCTCCTGATACGCGTCGACGCTGCCGGTCGTGCGGATCATGGTCACGCCGGCGGACAGGAACAGGCGCGGGTAACTCACGCCCATGAACTTCATGCCGCCGTAGTACATGTGGTCGTGCAGCCCGATGATCCCGGGAATCACCGTCTTGCCCGCGAGATCGATGGTACGCGCGCCAGCCGGTACCTGCACCGAGGCCGCCGGTCCAACCGCCGCGATCTTCTCGCCGCGGATGATGATCGTCTGTCCGTCTTTGACGGGCGCGCCGGTCCCGTCCACGACACGGGCGTTGGTGAGCGCGACGACGGGCTCGTTGACGGTGACGTACGGCTTGAGCGGCGGGGCGAGCTCCCTACCCTGGGCACCGAGCGATGCGGCGAGGAGAACGCTCGCACCAAGGAGACGGAGGATTCGACGCATTGAGTTGATCCGTTGGAGATTGTTTGTCAGTCCGAGCAAAGCGAGGAATCACAGCGGTTATTGTCCTACCTCGAACACGCCCATCATGCCCGCGCCGAGGTGCTCGGCAACGTGGCAGTGTATCATCCACCGCCCGGGATTCGCCATATCGACCAGCAGGTCCACCGTCTCACCTGCCGGAATGATGGCCGTGTCCTTCCACACCAGGTTCGTCGCGGCAACGCCGTCCCGGCTCACGACGAGAAACCGCTGCCCGTGCAGGTGCAACGGATGCTGCATGGCGTGACTCGCGGCTGGGTCGTTGAACACCCGGATCTTCACGGCGTCGCCGACGCGAAAGCGCCAGTCGATGTCCATGTTCTCCTTGCCCGTGTCCGGATCGCGAAGCACCCACCGCACTTCCTTCCCCGTCGAAACCCAGTTCATCATCGCCATGCCGTCGTTCCAGTCCATGGGCGCGTTGATCCCGATGAGCATGTTCGACACGGCGGCCGGCAGCCCCTCGGTGCGCATCGTCAGCACCAGCGAGCGCGCCGGCGGCGCATCGAACAGCCGGCGGAACGGCGCGATCTCCCCCGCCACATCCGCATTGCGCCGCAATCGGGCGAACTGCGTTGCATAACGCGGAGCAACCGCGGCGTCGGTCACGCGCACCGTCCCCAGCGTGTCCTCTTCCGGCGCGAAGAGGCCCACCATGTGATCGAGGGCCTGGACGCGATTGAGCATCGGGACGCGCCCGGCGCGGCCGAACTCGACGTCGACGACATACCGCTCCGCCGGCGCCAGCACGACGCTCGGCACCATCTCCTCGCGCTCGAACTTGCCGACGTCGCTCGCCACGACCTTCATGCGAGTGCCGGGGAACGAGAGGTTGAACACTCGCGCGCTGGACGCGTTCGTCAGGTAAAAGCGTACGACTTCACCGAGACGCACGACGAGGTCATGGCGTGGCTCGCCGTTCACGAGCATCACGTTGCCGAACCGACCCATGAGCGCGTGCGTCGGTGCTTCGGCGCCGTACGGCGTCAGGCCATCGTCGCCGAGGAGCAGGTCATCGAGCATCAGGACTTCTTCGCGGTTCACCGGCGCGTAGTAGCCGCCTGATGGCGGCCGCACGAGCATGTTGCCGTACAGGCCGAGATCCTGCTGGATGTCCTCGCGGATGTGCGGGTGATACCAGTAGAGGCCCGCGTCCGGAAAACGCACCGTGTAGGTGAACCTTTCGCCAGGCGCCACCGCGTCCTGCGTCACGCCGACGGTCCCGTCGAACCGGTTGTCGAGTCTCACGCCGTGCCAGTGAATCGAGCTCGGTTGATCGATGCCGTTCCGGAACTGCACGACGATGGTCGCGCCCTTCGGCACGTCGATGAGCGGACCTGGATGCTGCCCGTTGAATCCGTACATCACGAGCGTCTTTCCGTTGATCGTGCGTCGGACGAGCCCCGACTCGAGACGAAGTGTGTCGCGGTCACGCAGCCGGACCAGCTCGCGCGGTCGCGAGAGGGGGAGCGCCGTAGTGTCGACCGCAGCGCCGACCCGAAGCGGCGCCACCCGTGGGACGAGCCCCCGCATTCCGGGCATGGACGAGCTCATCAGGGCTGGCCTCATGGGCGGCATCGTCCACCTGGCGCGCGAGACGTTAGGCGCCGCGTGCATCGCGGGCATATCGCCGGGCGCTGCCGGCACCGCGTCACGCAGCGCACCGGGCGCCGACGGCTGCACCAGGTCACGATGCGCCATGAGACGCGCGCTCGGAGACGTTCCTCGGAGCACGAGCTTCCCACCACGCGTCGACACGTCGGACGACCGTTCGGCGCTCACGAGCACACGAAACTGTGGATACGACAGCTCACCGAGCGACACGACCCCGTTTCGTACGACGCCGAGCTTCACGGCGCTGTCGAGCGACAGCGTATAGGCCCACGCGACGTACGTCGTGTATTCACCGAGCGACTGCGGTGACGGCAGACCGGCAATCGACGCGACGAGCCGGTAGCGAGGCCGGCCGTCGGCGTGCACGGCGACCCCGAATGGAGTGGCCGCCGGTCGCAGCTGGATGACCGCGCTCGTCGTCTGCAGCTCGGGCACGGGGACGAGCGTCATGCAGTTCAGCACGGAGCTCGCGTTCGGGTCGTCGCTTCCTGCGCATGCGGGAGCACTCACGGGCGCCGGCCGGACTGGCCGGGCCGCGACCCATCGCGCTGTCGCGATCAGGCCGGCCGCAACGCACGTCACCGTCAACCACCCGATCGCCGTGCGACGTCTGTTGACGGAGCGTTCCACTGCGAGAGCCGAGTCTGCTGCCTAACGCCCCTCGTAGGCCATCGCGGCGATCTCGCCAAGGGCCTGTCCAACCACCCGCTTGACCTCGTCGGGCGCGGTCGACACCGACACGTTGTTGACGTAGATCGCGAACGCCAGACGCTCCCCCTGCGCCGTGGTCATGTAGCCGGCGAGTCCCTTTCCGGTCACCAGGAGCCGCCGATTGAGGGGATCGTCCACCGCGAAGGTGCCGGTCTTTGCCATGACGTGCCTGGCCGCACGCGACTGCGGCTGGATGTCCCACAGCGTCCCGTCTCGACCCAACACCGGCAGCGCCGCCTGGAATGTCGAGATGTCCGGCCGCTTCGCCATCGCGGCGAGAAATCCCACCATGAACGCCGGCGTGTAGTGCGCATCCCCGCCGGCGCCGTCGCCCTGCTGGGCGCCCGCGAGGTCCAGACCGAGCGACGTCAGGAACTGCCGCTCGAGATCGAAGCCGGTCGCCGCGGTGTCACGCCCGCGCAATGCCCCGAGCAGGTAGGGCATCATGCTCGCGTGGAGGTTCTGACTCACCTTGAGCGTGACCTTCACCGCCTCGCCTAACGTCGCCGACCGGTGCTCGGCCACCATGTTGGCGGGACCGTACGAGGCACGAAGACGCACGAGCGGTGGATGCACCGCGTAGGGTCGCGCGTTTGCGGCGACGCCGGCAGCGCGCAGGGCGTCGGCAAACGCGACTTCCGCATACCGGCTCGGCTGCGGGACGGCGTAGCTGTACAGGATGGGAGCCTTTTCGCGCGGAAAGACGCCGCTCGCCACGACGACGCGCGAGCCGTCCGCGCGCATGGAATCGGACGACCAGCGAATGGAAGGTCGCGTTCCCGCCGGGGCCGTGAGGACCTTGTTGATGAAATGGACGTACGCGGTCGTGGGCGACACGGCCAGCGAGGCCGGCTGCCCAGCCTCGGCGCCAGGCTTGATCGTGACGTCGACGAGGTTGTCGTTCACGACGATCGGGGAGATCACGACGCCGGTTCCCAGCTCGCGCTCGCCTTCGGGGAATAGCGATGCGTCGACGATCACCGACCCGCGCACCCGCGTGATCCCGCTCTGGCGAACCTGGCGGGCGAGCTCGCGCAGAACGAAAAGCGGATCGCCCGGGACGGCCCGCGTGTTGGGGTCGGCGTCGTACGAATGATCGACGTTCTCGAACGCGAGCGTCCGATCCGCCTTCCGGAGGCGTGCCGAGAGATTCGGATCGCCGCTCGCGAGCAATACGAGATGACCTTCCAACACGCCCTGCCGCACCGGGCCGGTGCGGTATACGCGTGTATTGAACTGATGATCGGCGCCGAGGATGCCCATGGCGGTTCCCATGGTGAGCAGCTTGGTCGTCGAGCCGGGTGTGAACAGCTTCTCGGCGTTCAGCGCGTAGACGACCCGCCCGGAATCGAGCGAGGTGAACTGCATGCCCCACATGGCGTGCGCGAACTCGGGCCGGTCGATCACCGCGCGAATTCGTTCCTCGAGAGGGGGCCGCTGCGCGGCGACTGGCGAGGCAAACGAAGAGGTCGCGAGCAACGTGAGGGCGAGCGTTCGCGAAAATTGCATGAGGGCGTCGGCGCGAGGGTCGGTGGGGAGACGACCCGTTCCATTTGCAGCACGCGACGCGTTCTCACAAGGGCGACATTAGACCGATGCGTTGGGTCAGCGAGAGATCGAGAGATCAAGGGCTCTGACCCCCTTGATCTCGCCCGCCCTTGATCTCGCCGACTGCTTGATCTCTGACCCTCGACACTGACCCCAACCTTCAGCCGGACGCCGTTAGGCGCGGCCGATCCCGCTGCTTACCGGGACGCCGTCGACGGCGCCGCGGCCTGCTGCCGGCGAAGCGACATGTTCCCGATCGCCCCAATCACACCAACGGCGAGCGCTACGGACGCCTCGACCGGGCCGAAGAGCGCATCGAGACCGGTGAGTGAGTCCAGCGAGAACTGGCCGAAGCCCGTGAAGGCGAGCGCGACCGCCGCAACGCTGAACATGACCGGAAGCTCGATGCCGTTGGACTGCGCGAAGTACCCGTGCTTCCAGTGCACCGTGACCGCGGCGACGATCATGACGGACAGCATGAGTGCCGGTCCGATGGGGCCGAGGAAGCCGGCCGCGACGAGGATGCCACTCAGCACTTCCGTGGCTCCGGCGGCCAGAGCGAAGAGACGGCCAGGCTTGAAGCCGAGCATCTCGAAGAATCCACCGGTGCCGGCGAGACCGTGGCCGCCGAACCATCCGAACAGCTTCTGCGAGCCGTGGGCGGCCATCGCGAGTCCGACGACAAGGCGCAGCATCAGGAGACCGATGCTGATGGCGGTGAGCTGAATGGGAAGCGTGGAGTCCATTGTTCTGTCCTCGTTAAACGTGACAACATCGAGACTTATAACACCTATCTATCTAAAAAAGGGGCGCCTACCCAGCACGCACGGAATCCAGCGCGTCGATGAGTCCCCTCAACTGATCCTGCGTCAGTTGTTTGAACCGTTGCTCCATCGGGTTCGAGACCGCTCCAACGGCGTCGAGCAGCTCCAATCCCGCCGCCGAGATCCGCGCGGTCACATGCCGACGGTCGTTCGGATCCCGCTCCCGACAGATGAGCCCGGCTTTTTCGAGCCGCTCCAGCAGGCGCGGAACGTCCGGGACTCGATTGATCATCCGCTCGCCGATCTCTCGGCCGCAGAGCCCGGCGTCGCCCGCTCCGCGGAGAATCCGCAACACATTGAACTGGGTCCCGGTCAGGCCGAACGGACGAAGTGCTTCATCCGTCGCGTGATCGAACAATGCAGCCGTGCGAAGCAGCCCCAGGATCGCCTCATGCTCCAGGCTGGCGAACGGCTTGTTCTGCTTGATCTCGGCTTGCAGGCGGCTAGGCATGGTCAAACAGTAAATGTTATAACAGCTATTGTCAAGTACTGAACTCTGATGGCTTCGTACTCATGACTCTCACTTGTCCGACTCGTACTGGCGACGCCCGAACTGATGACTGACTGCCAACTCGACCGTACCTGACCTTCGCAGTACGCTGGCCCAAACGCCTCCACCTGTACACCTTACACGCCTCCAACCATCGCCTTGCATCGGAGGCCGCACGTAGATGCCCGTGCCCACCGAGATCCGTTGCACCGCCTGTGGGCGGGCCACGACCACCGCCGACCGCTACTGCGGCTTCTGTGGGGCTCGGCTCGACGCCGAAAACGCAACGCCGACGGCCGAGACGACCGGTCCGCATCGCCCCCACGTCGACCGGATCCAGACGGCACTCCGCGCTGGCACGATCGGCGAGTACGACATCGCCGGCGAGATCGGGCGCGGGGGCATGGCGGTCGTGTTCCTCGCTCACGATCTGTCGCTGAATCGAAAGGTCGCGATCAAGGCTCTGCTCCCGGAGCTGCTGTACACCGAGGGGATGGACCGGCGGTTCAAGCACGAGGCGCGAATCGCCGCAAAGCTGGACCATCCGAACATCCTGGTGATCCACAGCGTCCGGGAGGCGAACGAGCTCCTGTTCATCGTGATGAAGCTCGTCGAGGGGCTGCCGCTCAGTGCCATCGCGAAGGTGGCGGGGCCCCTTCCCATCTCCGTCGTGCGCCTCGTGGTCCGCCACGTCGCGGAAGCACTGTCCTACGCTCACGGCGAGGGCGTCGTCCATCGCGACGTGAAGCCGGCGAACATCATGGTGGACCGGCGCGGCAACGTGGTCGTCATGGACTTCGGCATCGCCAAGGCCGCGGACGACGCGCATCTGACCCGCACGGGCCTCGTGATCGGCACGCCCGCGTACATGAGCCCCGAGCAGTGCCTCGCCCAGGGTGTCGCGCCGGCGTCCGACCAGTATTCGTTAGGCGTGGTGGCGTACGAGCTGCTGACCGGCCGCACGCCGTTCCGTGGCTCCGCGCTCGAAATGCAGTGGGCCCACGCGACGGCCGCCCCGCCCACCGTGCGCTCGCTGCGGCCGGACTGTCCGCCGGAGCTCGAGGCGCTCGTGCTGCGCATGCTCGCGAAGGCACCGGCTGACCGATGGCCGACGTTGCACGACGTCTTCCACGAGCTCGCCGACGACGTGGCAACCGTCAACGCCGCCCGCGCGACGCTCGTCCGTCTCGTGAACGAAGCGCCGACGCACCGCGATCCGGCGATGCCCACGACGCCGGCGAGTCCCGTGCCGATCGGCCCGGGGCCGATGGCCGCCGGCGAGGCGACGACGGATCCCGTCCGCCGTACCCGGGACGGGGCCGACCGAGACGACTCCGACGCGCCTAACGCTGCGCCAGTCGCCGGCCCTATCCTGACGCTGTCGCGACAGCATATCGAACTGACCGCCGGGGATTCGGTGGAGCTGATCGTCGAGCTCGAGGCGGACGATCGGCCGAGCGACGGCTCGGCGGTCGTCTGGCGGAGCAGCAACGCCAGCGTCGCCGAGGTCTCCGCCGACGGGTTCGTGACGGCGAAGGCCCCGGGGTTGGCCGAGATCGGGTGCGAGTGGCGGGGGCGACACGCGATGTGCGTGGTGCACGTGACCCCGGCGGCCGCGGCGGAACCCATCACCGCTCCGCTCGATGGGCCGCTCGCTCGTGACCTCGCAATGGCCGCAGCCGCTGCGTCAGCGGCGGCGGAGCCGCCAGCACCGGCACCGCCACGGTGGCCCGAGGTCGTACCGCGCGCAACGCCGGTCGCCTCGATGTCGGTATCCGGCCCACGAAAACGCTGGTGGGTCGGCGTGCTCGCGGCTGGCGTCGTTGGTGTTACGCTCTACCGCGGCATGCAGCCGAGCGGCGCCCCGGCGACGTCGACGGCGGTACCGCAGTCCGTGTCCTCTGCCGAGGCGCCCGCTTCACCGGCGGCGCTTCCGGTCGTCGATTCATCCGTCGCAACCGCGTCCGCAAGCGCCGGCGCCAACTCGTCGGCTACCGTGGCACGGCCTAACGCGACACCACCCGGCGCGCCCGTACCGCCCGCCGGCACCGCAACCGCGCCACCGCCGGGGCCGCGGCCACCGCGCGCCGCTGCGCCGTCGCCCGACCCGCGGACCGCGACGGACAGCCGGACGCCGGCCAGCCAACGAACCCTGCCTCCTCCGGTGCCGCTGGCGCGACCCGACACGACGCGGCGGACGTTCGTCCGCACCGATAGCGGTACCGCCTCCGGCGCGTCGCGCGCCGCAGCTCCCGCGTCGGCGACGACCGGCTCCCCCGCGGCTCCCGCTTCCGGGAAGACCAGCTCCGCCACGCCCGCGCCGCGAGACAGTTCGGCCGATGTCATTCCCGTGCCGACACGCGACATCGCGACCGCGCTCTTCCGGGAGTTCGCGAACGTGATCAACTCGCGGACGTACACGCGGATCACTGCCGCGTATTCGCAGCCGAGCGACGCTGGCGATGTGAAGCTGTGGCAGGACTTTCTGGTGTTCGTGCGCGATTACACCCCGCGCGCGACCGTTCGCTCGGTGGGCGTGGACTCGACGACCAGTCCGCCGACCATCAGCGCGACCATCGATTTTCGCTGGTCCACCGACGCGGGATTCGAGCGAGTTCGACCGGCAACTTTCGTTGGGGTGGGGCTCCCCGCCACGACCGGCGGCTGGACCCTGCACCGCGCGCGGCTGACGAAGAAGTTCTGGTAGCCGAGCGTGCGGACCGCCGCGTCAGGCGGTCTTGGCCGGCTTGTTGACCGGGTGGTCGGGCCCGTAGTGGTGTCGCGGAATCACCGGCGCATCGCGCCCGGTGCCGCGCGTCCCGCGCTGCGCGTCGTCGTCCCGCTGCTTCGCGGCCTCTTCGTGATATTCCTCTTCGACGTTCACGCTCCATACGTCGTGCTGCGTGCCCAGCGCGATGTTCTCCGCCGTGAGCATCGCCGTGAACATCGAGTGGTCCTGGTTGTTGTAGCGGTGCATCCCGTTGCGGCCGACCGGATAGACGTTCGACGCGTGCACGTGCAGCCACTCGACGATCCTGGCTACGTTGACCTTGTAGTGCTCGTCGTAGAACGGATACGCCTTCGGCATACGCACCACGTACCCCGCCTCGACCTTGGACGGGTCCACGAGGTTGAGGATCCCCAGCTCGCGCTTGCCCTGCTCGATGAGCTCCGCGTCAGGCTTGTTCCACGTCTCGTCGCCCTCGAACACGAAGAACTCGAGACCGAGACACGTGCGCCCTTCCTTCACCATGTAGGGTGACCACGACCCGAAGTTCTGAATGCGCCCGACCTGCACGTCCTTCGAGTGCACGTAGATCCAGTTGTCGGGGAAGCTGTATTTCTCGGGCACCACGAGCGCGACGGTGAGGAAATCGCGGTAGCGCAGGTCCGCCGCTGCCTTCGATGCCGGCGCGGCGGCAGGCGGACTGATCGCCGGCACGAGCTGGTTCATCGGCATCGACGAGATGATGTGACTGCACGGAAACTCCGTGCGTGTCCCGTCCTTCGCCTGACCCGTCACCGACACCGCCTTGCCGTGCTCCGTGCGGATGCCGACGACGCGCGTGTTCATCACGACCGTGCAGCCCTTCGCCTCGACGAGATCGCGCGCGCGCTCCCACATCATCCCCGGGCCGTGCTTCGGGTACTGGAACTCCTCGATGAGCGACGTGATCGCCTTCTGATTCCGCTTCGGCAGCAGCGCGTTCATGACCGCGTTGTACAGCGAGAGGTTCTTGATGCGCTGTGCGGCGAAGTCCGCGGGGAGCTTGTTGACCGGCACGCCCCATAGCTTCTCGTTGTACGTCTTGAAGAAGTGCCGGTAGAGCCGCCACCCGAAGCGCGACACGATCCAGCCTTCGAGCGTCGTCTGGTCCTTCGGCGGATTGATGCGCGCCCACGTGTACGACGCCACGCATAACGCGGCTTCCCACAGCCCGAGGTTCCTGAGCGCGTTCGACGCCTTGAGCGGGTAGTCGTAGTACTTGCCGTTGTAATAGATGCGGCTCATGCGCGGCCGCAGCATGAAATCCTCGTCAGGCAGGATCTCGTGCCACAGGGCCTCGACTTCCCTCACCTTCGTGAAGAACCGATGGCCACCGATGTCGAAACGCCACCCGTCACGCTCGACGGTGCGGCTGATGCCACCCACCACGGAGTCCGACTCGAGGATGGTCGATCTGATGCCGTACCGTTCCACGAGCATGTACGCGGCCGTCAGCCCTGCCGGGCCAGCGCCGATGATCACCACAGGCGGCGGCGTGGCGGCACCGTTGTCGACAGGCTCGTTCATCGGTAGGCGGATTGATTCATCAATTCCGGCCCATCTGTCGCAGGTACTCACGATCCCACGCCGCCGGAATGGATTCGCGTGGCGAGTAGGGACCGGGCTGGTACCGCTGCGATGCGATGCCGAGATGACTCTGTTCGACGATGTGCCAATCCTGGCGATTGGTCACGTCCCAGAACTCGATGGCATCGTTAGGGTTGAACTCCGGATCGGAGGCGCCATCCGGATTGAACATCCACTCGGACTCCACGAGCGTACGATCCGCCGCCAGTGGGGTGACGATGTAGTAGTTCGCGTAATCCGGGTGCATGCTCAGCAGCAGGTTCGGCATGAGCGAATAGTAAAAGGCGCGCCGCCGATCGTCCGTCGGAAGATCCGGGCTCAACAGTCGACCGCACGACCGGCCGCTCATGGTCGCGCTCGCATGCGGCGCCGAGATCTCCATGTAGCCACCGAGGAACGGGCCTTCCGTCAGGTCGTTGGCGCCGCTCTGATACGGCAGGAGCCCTGTGAGTTGCGGGTGGATCATCGGGCAATGGAGGCACTCCGAGTAGTTCTGGAACACGAGCTTCCAGTTTGCCCGGACCTCGTAGGTGACGCGGTGCCCCGCCGCCAGCGCGGACAGGCCGAACCTCGTTAGGCGTCCGATCATGGGCGCGAAGGCCACGTCGAACGGCTCGGGATCCGTCGCCACGTTCACGAACATGAATCCCTCCCACTCGGCCAGGGCCGCCGAGTGCAGCGGGTAGTCGCGCTTGTCGAAGTCCGCGACTTCCTGCATGTGGGGAGCGCCGATCAACCGACCATCGGTCGTGTATGTCCACGCGTGGTACGGGCACTGAATCGTCTCGGAAAAGTGCCCCGACGGGGCTTCACAGAGACGCGTGCCGCGGTGACGACAGACGTTGAAGAACGCGCGCAGCTCACCGCGCCTGTCCCGGAGAATGATGAGCGACTCGCCGGCGACGGTGCGGAGCATGTAGTCCCCGGGATTGATGAGGGCGCTCGCCCGACCTGCGCAGTGCCACGATCGCGCGAAGATGCGGGCGCGCTCTTCCAGGAGGATGTCGGGCGACGTGTAGTACTCGCCGGGCATCGTCCGCGCGCCCTGCTGATAAGTCGTGGTGGTGTGCTGAAACGCCATTACCGTGTCATCCCGAGGGAGCGAAGCGAGCGACGGATCGTCCGTCCGTCACTCGTGGCCAGCATCCGTCCGCTGAAGAGAAGATTCCTCGCTGTCGCTCGGAATGACAATTACTTGGCCAGCGCTCGTTTGGCCGCCAACCATCCTGACGCACCAAGAATTCCCGGACCCGGGTGAGCACCGGAACCGCCGAGGTACAGCCCGTCGATCGGCATGGCAAAACGACCCCAACCGGCAACCGGACGCATGAACAGAATCTGATCGAGCGTCAGCTCGCCGTGCGAGACCGAGCCTTCGGTCAGGCCGTACGTCGCCTCGAGGTCGGCCGGCGTGACGACCGACCGGGCGACCACATGATCCGCCAGCGTGGGCATGGCGCGACTGATGATCGACGTCGCCCCGTCGCCGATGAGGGACGATCGAGCCGCGTCCCAGGTTGCGCCGCCGCTGAGCGCGTAGGGCGCATACTGCACGCGTGCGACGAGCACGTGCTTGCCCTCCGGCGCCAGCCTCGGCCACCGGAGCGACGGGACGATGAGCTCGACGTGCAATGGATCCGAGATCCGGCCGTACTTTGCGGCGTCGTAACCGCGCTCCAGCGCCTCGGTTGAGCAGGTCAGCGTTACCATGCTCGCGAGGGCTGCCCGTGGGTCGGCGAGTCCCGGCGTCTCGGGTAGCGCGTCCAGGGCATACATGACGAACGCGGTGCAGCCACGGTACTTGATCTGACGCACCGCGTGGAGGAACTCGGGATCGAGCCACACGGGGTCGACCATCCCGAGTAGCGTGCGCGACGGGTCTGCGGTGGAGATGACGAGCGGTGCGGTGATCTCATCGCCGCCGGCGAGCACGACACCGGTCACTGAATCGTCTTTCACGCAAATGCGGTCGACCCGCGCATCCAGCCGGATCGTGACGGCTGCTTTTCGCGCGAGCGCTTCCGTCGTGAGCGTGAAGGCGTCGGGTCCGTCGCGCCACCAGCCGCGTGCACGCACGGATCCCGGCGGGGCACCCACGAGGTGGTGCAGCAGCACGAACGATGTCCCGCCCGAGCGCGGCCCCTGCCTGATGTCGCGCACGCCGGCGGCGGCAAGGGCGGTTCTGATCGCCTCGCTCTCGAACCACTCGTCGGCGAGGTCCTGCACCGACATGGGCAGCACGCGCAGCAGCTCCGTCATGTCGGCGCGGCCTAACGAGCGGAACTTGCGGCCGAGCCCGAGCAGTGGCCCGAGCTCGCCGAGCGACAGCTCGGCGTCGAGGTCGGGGGCCGGGAGCTGGTAGAGAGCCTCGAGGAATCCCGCGAGCGCGCGGAGGCGGGCGACGAAGGCGGGCCAGCGCTCCGCGTCGCGCGGCGAAAAGCGGCGGATGCGCTCGGCCGCCTGACGCGCATCGCACGGCAGGGCGAGCAGCTCGGCGCCGGCCGTCGCGACCGTCGTGCCGACGGACGGCTCGATGTCCGCGAGATCGCCGATCCCCATGCCCATGCCGCGTGCGACGGCAGGCGGCAGCCATCCAGCGTCCAGCCCGAGCGGTGACGCGTAAAACCCCGGCGTGAACTCCGTGGCGCGCGAATGGCCCCCGAGTGCATCGCCCGACTCGAGCACGAGCACGCGCTTGCCGGCCCTGCCTAACGTCGTGGCGGCGGCCAGCCCGTTCGCCCCACCTCCGATGACGATGGCGTCGAAGTTCTTCGCCATGCTAGCGCCCTCCACGAAGAATCTCGAGCGCCGCGAGCCGGCCCGACGCGCCCATGATCCCGCCCCCCGGGTGCGTCCCGGCGCCACACTGCCAGTAGCCCCTTACCGGAGTACGGTATTTCGCCCAGGCTGGCGCCGGCCGGAGGAAGAAGAGCTGGTGCAGCGCGAGCTCGCCCTGGAAGATGTTGCCCTCCGACAGGCCCGTGATACGCTCGATGTCAGCGGGCGTCAGCACCTGTCGGTGCCGGATGATCGATCGGATGTTCGGCGCGTAGCGCTCGAGGGTGTCGATGACCGCGTCACCGAACGCCTCGCGCTTGGCATCGGTCCAGCCACCGTTCAGCTGGTACGGCGCGTACTGCACGAAGATGCTCATCACGTGCTTGCCCGGCGGCGCCATTCCCGGATCGATCAGGGAAGGAATCACGATGTCCATGTACGGGTTTCGCGAGAACTCGCCGTACTTGGCGTCGTCGTACGCGCGCTCCAGGTAGTCGACGCTCGGACTGATCGAGATCGCGCCGCGGAGAGCGTTCGCGAGCAGCGGCGACCGGTAGCCTCTGCCCCCGTCGCGCAGAAACGTGAACTCCGGCAGCGCGTCGAGTGCGAGGTTCACTTTGCCCGACGACCCGCGGAACCGGAAATTGCGGATCGCCGCCACGAGCGCGTCCGGCAGGTGCTTCGGCTCGATGAGGTCGACGAACGTGCGGCGCGGATCGAGTCCGGATACCACGATCGGCGCGGACACTTCATCGCCGTTCGCAAGCGCGACACCGGTCGCGTGGCCATCCCGGACGATCACGCGTTCGACGTCCGCGTTCGTGCGGACCTCCGCGCCGAACGCGCGGGCCGCGCTCGCGATCGACTCGCTGATGGCGCCGGTGCCGCCTTTCTGAAAGCCCCAGGCGCGGAACGCGCCGTCGATCTCGCCCATGTAATGGTGCAGCAGCACGTACGCCGAGCCCGGCGAGCGCGGGCCGAGGAACGTACCGATGATGCCGCTGGCGGCCTTGGTGGCCTTGAGCGCGTCGAACTCGTACCACTCGTCGAGGTAGTCGGCGCTGCTCATGGTCATGAGCTTGAACAGCGCATGAAAGCGTTCGGCGCCTAACGAGCGGAAGTGACCGCCGAGCTTCAGCAGGCCGCGCAGGTCCGACGGCGCGAGCGAGGCGGGGTCGGGCGGCACCATCCCCAGAATGGGCTTCACCGCCATCGCCATGTGGTGCATCAGCCGTCCGAACTGGGATGCGGCCTCCGCGTCCCGCGGCGAGTGGCGCGCGATCTCGCGGCGCGTCTCGTCTGCGTCGGGCCAGCCGGCGAGGTAGTCGCCGTTGTCGAGCGGCGTGACCGTGCTCTCGAGCGGCAGGATCTGCAGGCCGTGTGCGGGCAGATCGAGATCGCGGATGATCTCGGGCCGCAGCAGGCTCACGACGTACGAGAAGACCGAGAACTTGAAGCCGGGAACGACCTCCTCGGTGACCGCGGCGCCGCCGACGAGCGGGCGTCGCTCGAGCACGACGACCTTCCTGCCGGCTCGGGCGAGATAGGCGGCGGTGACGAGACCGTTGTGTCCCCCACCGACGATGATGGCGTCGTATCGCGCGGCGGTCATGCCCGTTTCCGCGCCGGGTCGTAGAACGGCAGCGCGCGCACGACCGCGTCGGCGCGTTCGCGGCGATGTTCCACTGTCACTTCGATCTGGACCGGCGTGCCAGCCGCGAAATGCGGCGCCTTGAGGTGGGCGAGCGCGAGCGACCGCTTGAGCAGCGGAGACCAGCAGCCGCTCGTGGCGTAGCCGATCTGCTCGCCGTTGCGATAGACCGGCGCGCTCGTGCGCCACGCGACGTTAGGCAGGTGCGGCGGCAACCCGCGTGCGGCGTACAGCCGCTCCATCGACTCCCAATCGACCTCGATGCCGACGAACGACCACGCCTGCCTGCCCGCGCGCGCACGTCTGAGCGCGCGCCGTCCGTTGTGAGGTCCTTTGTCGAGGTTGACCGTCCACGCGAGGTTGATCTCGTCGGGAAACGACTTCTGGTCCTCGATGAGCGCGTGGTGGGCGGAGTAGTAATCCACGTCGAGCATGACGAGCCCCGCCTCGATGCGGGCGATGTCGAGGGCCCAGATGCCCGCCGGCGTGATGCCATAGCCGGACCCGCAGGCCATCAGCGCGTCCCAGACCGGGACCGCACGCTCGGCGTCGACCCAGAGCTCGTAGCCCAGGTCGCCCGTGTAGCCCGTGCGCGAGATGGTGACGGGGATGTCGCGGATGGCCGTGTGAACGAGACGGAAGTAGCGAAGCTGGCTCAGGTCCGCGGGCGTGAGATGCTGGAGGATGGTCCGCGACAGCGGGCCCTGCAGCGCGAGCGCGGCCGTGCGCGCGGAGATCTCGTCGATGGTCACGTCCAGCCCGACCGCATTCATCCACAGCCACCGCACGTTAGGCTCGGCGCTCGTCAGCCGGAACGTCCGCTCGTCGAGGCGGCTGATCGTACCGTCGTCGATGACCTTGCCATCGGCGTCGCACCACGGGGTGTAGAGCACCTGCCCTACTGCGCATCTGGTCACGTCGCGCGTGACCATGCGGTCGAGCAACCGCGCGGCATCCGGCCCGCCGATGCGGTACTTGTAGAGCGGGGAGACGTCGAACAGCGCCGCCGCGTTGCGAACGGCGGCGTACTCGCGCTCGGGATGCGGATCGTACGCGCTCGCGACCTGGAATCCGGCCCATCGTCGCCACGTCTGCGCGCGGACGAGGGGTGCCGTCCGTTCGTGGAACGGTGTCGTTTTCAGCATGCGCGAAAGGTACACAGCCTACGGCAGTAGGCTATCGCTGCACGCTTGGTCGCGTGGCGCGGCGAGAACGGCGGCGGCGGTCGCCAGTCCGTATCGATTTCCTATTGGGGCGTGATGGCGAAGTCAATCAGAACGCCGTTCACGAAGCTCGCCGAAATCTTCTGCCCGTCCTTGCGATACGCGCGCTTGAGCACCGTCAGCGTGCCTTCCTTCGTCTCCGACGCCGTCGCTGCGGGACCGAGGATCGATTCGACCTCCTCGAGCAGCAGCCCCTTTCGGACCGACGTTGGCGCCGGGCGGGAGCCGTTGCCGGGGGCGAGCGACTGACCCGGTGTGCCTGACGAGCCGCCGGCGGTGCCTGACGAGACGGCGCCGCTCGCGGTCCCGAAGTCCACATACGGCGCGAGTGCGCGCATGAGGCCGTCGGGCGTTAGGGCGTCGCTCGGGATGCCGTTGCGATACCGGACGTTGAAGCGGCTCCCGCTCTCCGCTCGCTTCGTGCGCAGGTTCGCCTCGATCACCGACTGCGCCTGCTTCGCTTCCGCCTCGGCGCGCGCGTTCTCGCGCTCACGTTCGGCGCGCAGGCTCGCGAGCTCGCGCTCGAACTGTTTTCGCTTCGTCGGACCCGTGGCCTTCTTGATCGAGTCGCGGAGTGCCTTCTCCGCTTTCGTCTCGCCCTGACTGACGGAGTTGAGGCCGGACCCGTCCGACGTGTTGTCGCCGAACGTGCCGTACCCGCCGCCGCCCAGTTGAAACTCGATGTGCGTGTTGCCCTTCACTACCACCTTCGTGACCATCACCGGCTGGCCGATCCTGAGCGACGTCGAGTTGTCCTTGAGGCGTTGCGCGACCTCGCGGAAGTCCACGGGCATCGCGTCGAGCGGATAGACGTCCACACCCCTCTGGGTCGCGGGCATCTCGATCTTCATGGCGACGACCTTGCCCTCGAACGCCTGGCGCAGGACGGCTTCGTTCTGCGCGCGGAGCGGACCGGCCGCCGCGACGACGAGCGCGCCGAGCATGACGTATCGCATCTGTTACTCCTGTACTGAGTCGGGTCCTGCCGGAATGTGGTGTTCCCGCGGTCAGCCGGCATGGGTCGAACGACCCCGTTGTCATTCCGAGCGGAGGCCGCGGGCCGGAGGCGAGGAATCGCCGGCCTTCGTCGTTCCGAGCGGAGGCCGTAGGCCGGAGGCGAGGAATCGCCGGTCTGCGTCATTCCGAGCGGAGGCCGTAGGCCCGAGGCGAGGAATCGCCATCGTCCCGACCGAGAGGCCCCTCTACCGTGATGATCGCGATTCCTCGCCTCCGCCTGCGCTTCGGGCGGGCTCCGCTCGGAATGACCGGAGTCTCTCGGTTCGCGGTTCCCTGTTCCCTGTTCCTGTTCCCTGTCAGTCATGGCCGGATCTGACCGGCACCCGTCCCGACCGGTAACCTCCGCCGGATGACCGAATTTGGCACGTTCAGGGCACCTTCTCAACCCGAGGTCCCAATGTTGTCAACGACCGATATTCCGCTCTCGGAGTCCGCGCTGCTCGTCGTGGATGCGCAGGACTCGTTCAAGGTCGATCCCAAATGGGAGCGGCGGAACAACCGCAACTTCGAGCGCAACGTGGGTGCGCTGATCGACGCGTACCGGGCCGCGGGGCGTCCGGTCATCTTCTTTCTGCATACCGATGGTGACCCGGGCTTCGAACGCGATAGCGTTCACCTGCGCCTCATGGACTTCATCACCGTGCGCGACGGCGAGCCAGTGATCCTCAAGGACACGCGCAACACGTTCACCGGGACTACGCTGCAGGCCAAGCTGCTCGCCCTTGGCGTCCGCCGCCTCGCCATCACGGGCATCCAGATGGAGCAGTGCTGCGAGACGACCGCGCGCGTCGCGGCCGATCTTGGGTATGCGGTCGACTTCGTCATCGATGGGACGATGACTTTTCCCATCAAGAACTGGGACGTTCCCGGCGAAGAGCTCGGAGTAGCGGCCGTGGAGGAGCGAACGATCTACGCGCTTCGTCGCCGGTTCGCGCGCATCGTACGCACCGAGACGCTCGTCGGGGAGTTGGAGGCGCTGACTGAGCCCGCACTCGCCGTGTGATCCGTCGGGGTCAGGAATTGGGTCAGAATTGGGGTCAGATTCGAATTGTGCAAACAAGTGCCGGTCTGAGCGCAAATGGTTGGCACAATTCGAGTCTGACCCCAATTCCGCAATGGTTTGGCACAATTCGAGTCTCACCCCAATTCCGCGCGCAACAATAGGATGAAAACCGAGTCTGACCCCAATGCCGCCGACCCGAACCAAACGATGAGCCAACCGTCGCGCCGAGTGATCTTCGCCGTGTTCCCGGGCTGCGAGATTCTGGATCTCGCCGGTCCGTTGCAGGCGTTTCATGAGGCGACGACGCTCGGGACGCGGTACGCGCTGTCGTATCACGCCGCGACGCCATCGATACTCACCGCGCAGGGACTCGAGCTCGGCAACCTGCAGCCGTTCCCCGATGTCGGCCTCGGCGATCGCGTGATCGTTCCCGGATACCCCGTCGCGAGTCATCGCGTCCCACCGAAGCTCGTGGCGTGGCTGCGACAGGCAGCCCGCGCGGGCGCGGAGATCTGCTCCGTCTGCACGGGCGCGTTCGCGTTAGGCGAGGCAGGCGTGCTCGACGGCCGCACGTGCACGACGCACTGGCGCCGCGTGCCGGAGCTCAAGGCACGATTCCCACGGGCCCGCGTCGTGGGCGACCGCCTGTTCGTCGAGGACGATGGCGTCGTGACGAGCGCCGGCATCGCGGCCGGGATCGACATGACGCTCGCGCTCATCGAGCACGACGCGGGACCGGTCGTCGCCGGCGAGGTCGCGCGCGAGATGGTCATCTACCTGCGGCGCGATGGTGCGCACGCCCAGGACAGCGTCTACCTCGACTATCAGACGCATCTGAGCCCCGGCATCCATCAGGTGCAGCAGCACCTCGTCACGAACCCCGCCACGCGTGATACGCTCGCGCAGCTCGCCAGCCTCGCGGGGATGAGCGAGCGGAACCTGACGCGCGTCTTCAAGCGCGCGACAGGCATCTCTATTCACGACTACCGCGAGCAGCTGCGACTCGAGCGCGCGCGCGGTCTCATGCGAAATCCGACGTTGACGCTCGACGCCGTCGCAGCGGCGTGCGGATTCGCGAACGCACGGCAGTTGCGCCGAGTGTGGTCGGCCCGGTTCGGGGAGTCCCCGAGTGCGGGCAGAGCGCGAGTGGTCGACTGAGCACCCAGGGACGAACCCCACTGTAACAGGCGGTCGGCGCGGTCGGTCTAACAGACGGTTTCCAGACACCGTCTTCGACCCCACCGCTCATGCATTCCTTCCCCATCGCGGCGATGCTCGTCGCATCGGTCGCCAGACTCGCCGACGCGCAGTCGCCTCCTTCCGCCTACCCGGCCAAGCCCGTCCCGCTCCCTGACTCCATCGAGATCGCGCTCGCGATGTCGGCGGCGCCGGCCGAGCTCTCGAGCAACGCCACCGTGTACACCGTGCGTGATGGCAAGGTCCTGACGCTTCGTGCCGGGACAAATGGCTCGTCGTGCATGGTCGCGCGCGACTCGCACGCCGGAAGCCTGTATCCAATCTGCTACAACCCGGAGGGCACGCGGACGGTGCTCGAGCGCGAGCTGATGCAGGTGCGCCTCCGCACGTTAGGCGTTGCCGAGGACTCGATCGATCGCGCGGTGGAGGCGGCGTACAAGAGCGGCGAGCTCGAGATTCCGAAGGATGTCGCGCTCGCTTACATGATGTCGCCGCAGCAGGTGCTCTTCTCGAACGCACGAAAGGAGGGTCGCCGAGTCGGCGCCTGGCATCCCCACCTCATGGTGTACGTGCCGGGCGCGACGCCCGCGAAGTTCGGGTTGAGCGACACCGGCACGGGAGATCCGATTCAGGTGGGGGCGCCGGGAACGCCGCAGGCGGAGGTGATCGTGAAGCTTCCGAAGTGGGCGGACGGAAAACCGGTCAGCGGCTCGGACAAGCCCTGAATGTCATTCCGAGCGTAGCCAGCGCGAAGCGCGGGCGGACGCGAGGAATCGCACTCATCCCGGTAGAGGGGCTCTCGGTCGGGACGATGGCGATTCCTCGCCTACGGCCCTTCGGGCCTCCGCTCGGAATGACGTGTTAGCCCGCCGCACGGTTGCGGAGATGCTGATCCCGCTCCACCGCGAGGTCCACCTTCGTGATGTCCGGCCGGAAGAACAGGGCTACCGTCCAGTCCAGAATCATCCGGAGCCGACGGTCCCAGCGCGGCATCTGGAACAGGTAGTACGTTCGCCGTATCCACCACGCGGGGAATCCGGTGAGCCGGACGCCCATCACCTGAGCCACGGCGCTCGTGTGTCCAAGCGACGCCATCGTGCCGAGTGACCGGTAAACGAACGGCTGTGCCGTGCGACCGGAGGCGACGGCCGCGACGTTCCGCGCCACTCCCCGCGCTTCGCGATTGGCGTGCTGCGCGAGCGCCGGGTACGGACGTCCATCCGGTCCCGGAATCGCGGCGCAGTCACCGATGGCCCAGATACCCGGATGGCTCCGGCTCTGCATCGTCGCGTCCACCACGATCCGGCCGCGCGGGTCGTGCTCCACGGGCAGGCGGGCTGCTACGGCGTTAGGCACGATGCCCGCGGCCAGCACGATCGTTCCCGCCTCGATGATCTCCCCCGCGATGTGAATGCGCCCCGGCTCAATGGCCTGAACGGGCGTCGACGCGCGTATGTCCGCCCCGCGCCGCCGCAGCACCCGCGTCGCGGTCTCTCCAAGCGCCGGGTCGATCTCGGGCAGGATCCGCGCGCCCGCCTCGACGAGATGAAAACGCACGTCGTCGCGACGCAGCCGGGGATAGTAGCGTAGGACATCGTCGGCAAACGCCGTCAACTCGCCGAGGAGCTCCACGCCAACGAGGCCGCCGCCGATCACGACGACCGTGAGGCTGCGGCGACGAAGCTCGGGGTCGGATGCGGCATCCGCGCGCTCGAACCGCTCGATGAGATGGTTTCGGAGCACGAGCGCATCCGCCATGGTCTTGAATGTGAACGCGTTCTCCGACCCGGGGATCAATGCCGTGTTCGTGGTCGCGCCGAGTGCCACGACGAGGTGATCGTACGCGAGCTCATACGCCGCGCCCTCCGCCGCAACCGCGTGAACGACGCGCCGATCGACGTCAACGGCGTTCACAGTCGCCTCGACGAAGCGCGCGCGCCGAAGTGCCGGTCGAATGGGCTGCGCGCAATGGCGAAGTTCCAGAGCGCCCGAGCACGCCTCGAACAGGAGCGGCGTGAGCACGAAGAAGTTGTCGCGGCTCACGAGCGTGATCTCGATGCCGGACTGGTCGCCGCACAGCCGCTCGAGTTGGCGCGTGGCGGCGACACCGCCGAAGCCGCCACCGACCACCACGACGCGCGTACCCGTCTTCGCCAAAGAGATCTCGCGATGCTGCCCGATGCCGGTGATCTCTTGGCGACGCTCGGGCGGCACATCCACTTCGGATACGACCGGGGAGTCGAGTCGACGAGCGATCATCGCCCTGCTCCTCCCGCCGATAGCCGGTCGTGCAGCGCCGCCTTCGGCATGAGGTCGAGCCGTCGGCCGAATGGATCGATGACGGATACGGGAGCACGACCAGTCTCGTCCTCTCCGACACGCACGGTGAACCCGGCGTCCCAGCATCGCTGCGCCAGGAGGTCAGGGTCGTCGACGTCGATGACCACCGGCGCGGCAGCGCCGCCGTTCCCAGTCCGCACTTCCACGGTGTTCCCGCTGATGAGAAACCAGAGGCCGGTAGTCGTGCCGCAGCGTGCAGGCCGTCTCAGCTGCCGCCCCAGCAACGCGTCGCCGTAGAAGGCGCGTGCGGCCTCGACATCGCTCGGCGCAGTGGAGTGTACGCGCCCGCAGACGCTGCGTGCGGTCAGGCGCCGCCCGTCAGGTCCGATTCGGCGCATCATACGTCGCACGGTCATCGGAATTCGGTTCATCGATATCCTCCTATGAGAGCAACGTCTCGCTGAGACGCGGTGAAGTCAGCATGTAAGAAAGACGGGATGCACCGCGGCGTGTGACATGCAGCGTCGCACCTGCCGTCCTGCACGCGAGGCGGCGCCTGTGGCCCGCCGTGGGTGTCACATCCGATGAACTCGTCCGTTCTTCCTCCATGATCTCTCGCCTCCCACTTCAGGAGCGCTCGACCGACGTCGCGCTCGAGCATCGCCCGCGTCTCCTCGGCCTCGCCTACCGCATGTTGGGCGACATGGATGAGGCCGAGGACGTCGTCCAAGAGGCGTATCTTCGCTGGCAGCAGGCCCATCAGGAGACCGTGCAATCGGTAGAAGCATGGCTGGTCACCGTGGTCAGTCGCCTCGCGGTCGACCGGCTTCGCCGACTGAGCACCGCGCGAGCAGCATACCCCGGGCCGTGGCTGCCCGAGCCGATCGCGACGGATGCGGGGCTCACGCCCATCGTGCCTGCCGCGCCGCCGCCTCCGGACCGCCGGGCGGAGCTCGCGTCCGACCTGTCGGTCGCGTTGCTGGTGCTGCTGGAACGGCTGGCGCCGGAGGAGCGCGCCGCGTTTCTGCTGCGGGACGTGTTCGGCACGGGCTACGACGAGATCGCTCGTATCCTCGAGCGGCGGCCGGACGCCGTCCGACAGATGGTGCATCGCGCCCGCACGCGCGTGCACGACGAGCGGCCGCGCGTCCCGACACCGCCTGGCACGCACGAGCGGTTGCTCGAGCAGTTCGTCGCCGCACTTTCCGCGGACGACGCGCCAGCCCTGCTCGCGCTCCTCGCTCCGGACGTCGCCCTCGCGAGCGATGGGGGTGGACGGGCACTCGCCGCACGTAACTGGATCATGGGCGCCGGCCATGTCTCCAGATTCCTGCTAGGCGTCTCACGGAAGCTCGGCTCCAGCACGAGCCAGCGCCTAACGTGGCTGAACGGCCAGCCTGCGCTGCTCACCCTGCAGGGCGACGCCGTGGTGGCGACAACGACGATCGATGCGGAGGAAGGCCGCGTCCGAGCCGTGTACATCATGCGGAACCCCGAAAAGCTGCGACGTGCGCTCGCTGGCGTGGGACCCATCGTCTAGCACGGAGGGTTGACCGGCACTACTACTATCCACATAGTACGTGTGCGCAATGTTGCGCTGACGTACTCATTGAGGACCCACATGCGCCGTACTTCGACCACCGCGGCGTTCGCACTCGCGACCGCTGCGCTCTCGCTCGGCTGCGCGTCGACGCGCGTCCGCAAAGCCAACGAGCGCGCGCTCGCCATTGCCGACGCGCGCGTGCTCGAGGGGTGTTATGGGTGCCTGCAGGATGCCCGCGCGACATACGAGCGGCTCGCGGCCGGCAAACAGGGGGCAGCGATCGTTCCCCGGTTGTTCGAGACGAACGTCCTCATCGCGCTTCGCGAGAAGGAGCTCGCGCTCGACTCACGGGCAGCCATCGAGCGAGCGAGAGCACTGGTGCCGCGCGTGCCGACGGCTCTCGATCCGGTGCGTGTGCTCGCGATTGTCGACGCCGTCCTGCCCGATCACAACGGCCTGCCGATGAAGTCATTAGGCGCGTTGCGACGCGCCAACGCAGCGTTTCTCGAGACGATCGATGCCGAGCTCGCCTGGATCGAACAGGCGCCGCTCACGCCGCCGGTGCGCAACTACGTAGCGCTGTCGCTCGACTGCTCCTACCACGACCGGAAGAAAGTGCCGGGCGACACCGTGAACCGGCTCGCGAGACGGCGCGAAGTGCCGATCAACGCGCCCCCGCTCGTGGCCTATCGCGCCGCCTACTGCGAGCGCAGCGACACGCTCGCGCTGAAGCGCATTCTGGTCGCCGCGCCGACGCTCGACGAGACGGCGTACGCCCTGGCCCAGGTCATCGTGTGGAACGCCGGCGAGACTGGCGGCGATGACGCCCTCACACTACTCGACCGAGCGCATGCGCGCTTCCCGCGCGCTCCGGGCATCAGCTTCATCACCGGTTGGCTCAACTCGAACCTCGGCGACTGCGACGCGGCGGTTCGCTCCTTCGACGAGACGCTCGCGATCCAGCCGGCGCACGATCGAGCGCTGCTGCAGAAAGCCATCTGCCTGACGAGTCTCAAGCAGGACACAGCCGCGATGGCGGCGGCCACGCAGTTCATCGCGCTCGACACGCCGAACATCGCGGAGGGGTACTACTGGCGCGCGGTGAACCGGCTGCGCCGCCGCGAGCTGGACCTCGCGCGCACCGACATCGAGGCGGCGAAGGCACGGTCCAGAGGCGGCGACATCCTCTCGCTCGCCGGAATGATCGAATTCGAGCAGTCCCAGTATCCGATCGCGGAAACCGATCTGCGCGCTGCGCGCGCGACGTGGCAGGGCTTCAAGCTCTGCGGTGCGGCGTTCTACCTCGGAAACACGCTCACGAAGCGCGAGGCGTGGCCTGACGCCGAGGCCTCGTTCGATTCGGCGATGGTGTGCTACAACGAGCGAGCGGAGGAGACGGCGCTCAAGATCGAACAGGTCCGCGGCAGCACGCGCGGGAGCGCCGCGTTCCGAGCGAAGCGCCTCGCGACTCTCGAGACGGACCTGGCCGACCGTCGCCGGCGTGCCCGAACCGCCGCCTTCAACGTCGCGAGCATGAGCGCGCGTCTCGGGAACTACGCCAGGGCGGAAGAGATGCTGGCGATCGCCCAGTCGGAGGAAGAGCTGACCGAGTCGGTGAGTAAGCTCCGCGAGCAGATCACTCACGCCTCACAGGCGGGCCGACCCGTGCCGTCGCGGCAGCCCGTTGCGCCGTCCCCGACCAGACCCAGGGATCGCTGACCGGTCGATCGGCTCGGTGCTTCACTCGGCCCGCCTATAACGACGAAAGCCGCGGCGACCAAAGCAAACGCGCTCTCCGGGAAGGGCCCCCGGAGAGCGCGTCGCCATGCGCTCGAGCCGCGTACTGCCGCAGGTTTACGGCGCCGTGGCCGAGCACCCGGTGAATTCGGGGTTGTTCTTCTCGGCCTGTGCCGGAATGAC
>Ga0068862_100000502_pt1 | contig 41644 bp, 26 predicted proteins | sample KBSSwiS52_FD_66598 | JGI IMG/M metagenome (GOLD analysis project Ga0068862, IMG submission 66598) | Switchgrass rhizosphere microbial communities from Kellogg Biological Station, Michigan, USA - KBS Switchgrass S5-2 | ecosystem: Host-associated > Plants > Roots > Rhizosphere > Soil ...
GACGACAACTTCCTGATCCTCAATCACGGCCAGATCTACAGCACCAGCATCCGCGCGGTGCAGCCGGTCGAATCGCTGGCAATCTGTTTCAAGCCCGAGCTGGCCGAGCAGGTTTATGGCGAGGCGTCGGCGTCGATCGAGCAGGCACTCGCGCGCGGCGATACGCCGACGGAGCGCACGCCGGATTTCATGGAAAACCTGCATCCGCACGAGAACACGGTGAGTCCGGTGCTGCGCTTCATTCGCGCGCACATCAGCCGCGGTGTGCTCGACGAGGCATGGTACGACGAGCAGCTCACGTTCCTGCTCGCTCGCATGCAGTGCCACCACACGCAGCTGCTGGAACAGGTCGATCGCATCGCGCTGATTCGACCGGCGACGCGGCGCGAAGTGTATCGGCGCATTTCGCTGGCAACTGATTTCCTGCACACCCACTACGCGCAGGACGTGGACCTGACCACGCTCGCGAAAATGGCGTACCTGTCGAAGTATCATTTCCTGAGATTGTTCTCGCTGGTGCACGGCGTGACGCCGCGCACGTACCTGCAGCGCAAGCGCATCAGCGTCGCGATCCGGCTGTTGGAGTCAACACGGATGACGATGAGCGAAGTCGCCGCGAGCGTCGGCTTCGCCGAAGAGTCGACGCTGGTGCGACAGATGCGCCGCTGGACGCAGCTCACGCCGCGACAGGTTCGCGCACGCGTGATGGACACTCACGCCGCCTGATTGCACCCGTTCGGGTGACGTTGCTCCAACGCGTGGCGCTGTGCAGACAGCGCATTGGCAATCCCTACCGGTTGAACTCGCAATTTCAGCGTCATCGCCGCGACGCGGCGTTGCTAACGTCCACCGCTGTTCCCGGTGGAGTAAGCAGTTCATGAAGCAAGAGTCGAAGAGTCATCACGTTCAGCGCGCGATCCGGCGTGTACTCATCAGCGCATCGGGCGCTGTCGCCGTCGCCGCTGCACCACAGTTGCACGCGCAGGATCCGACGATTCAGGAGGTCGTCGTAACCGGCTCGCGCATTCCGCAACCCAATCTCACGAGCATCAGCCCGGTTACGTCGATCGGCGCGGAGGCCGTGAAGATCGAAGGCGTCACGCGCGTCGAGGATCTGATCAACAACCTGCCGCAGGCATTCGCCGACTTCGGCGGCAATCTTTCGAATGGTTCGACGGGCACGGCGACCGTCAATCTGCGCAACCTCGGTCCACAGCGCACGCTGGTACTGGTGAACAGCCGCCGGCTGATGCCGGGCGATCCGACGCAGAACGGTCAGGCGTCGCCTGACTTGAATCAGATTCCGGCGGCGTTGATCGAACGCGTCGAAGTGTTGTCGGGTGGCGCGTCGGCCGTGTATGGCGCAGATGCAGTTGCTGGTGTCGTCAACTTCATCATGAACGACAACTTCGAGGGTGTGCGGCTCGATGCGCAGTACAGCCTCTATCAGCACAACAACGATAGCGACGTCGCGGACATCGTTCGGGCGCGCAACTTCAATTTGCCGGATAGCAACGTGGCCGACGGCACGACGCGCGATTTCACGTTCGTCGCCGGCATCAATACGGAAGATGGGCGCGGCAACGCGACTGTGTATCTGGGATATCGGCAGCTCGAGGCGATCCGTCAGGACGCACGCGACTTCAGCGCGTGCACGCTCTCGTCATCTGATGTCGAGCCGAGCCTGTTCGGTTGCGGTGGATCCGGAACGCCGGCCGTAACGCGTTTTCGCATGAGCGACGGCCGCGATCTCACGGTCAACGCGGACGGCACGCTGCGGCCGTTCGCTCCGACCGACCAGTTCAACTTCGCGCCCGACAACTATTATCAGCGTCCGGACGAGCGCAAGACCGGTGGCCTGTTCGCGCACTATGATTTCAGCGACAAGGCGAGCGTCTACACCGAGTTCATGTTCATGGACGATCGCACTCGCTCGCAGGTTGCAGCGAGCGGCGCGTTCCTGGGCAGCGGTCCGGGTCAGCCGCCGTTCTTCGGCAGCCGCGCGATCAATTGCGACAACCCGTTCCTGTCGCCGGATATGGTGCAGCAGTTCTGCGGTGGCAATCGCAACGCGCCGGATGTGCTGATCAACATCGGGCGGCGCAACGTCGAAGGCGGCGGGCGCCTCGATGATCTGCGACACACTTCATTCCGCGGCGTCGTCGGCTTGCGCGGCGATATTGCCGATGGGTGGAACTACGACGTGTACGGCTTGTACGGCGAGTCCGTGCTTGCCGAAGCGTTCCAGAACGACTTCTCGCGCGAGCGCCTTGGCAAGGCGTTGAACGCGGTCACAGACAATCGTCCGGGCTCGCCGACGTTCGGGCAGGTCGTGTGCCGCGTGAACGCAGATGCGGATCTCACTAACAACGATCCTGCCTGCGTGCCGTACAACATCTTCAAGGCTTCGGGCGGCGTGACGCCGGAGCAGCTCGCATATCTGCAGATCCCCGGCTTGTCGGAAGGCGAGACGGTGGAGCAGGTGTTGAGCGGTTCGATCTCGGCGGATCTCGGTCGCTATGGCTTGCAGTTGCCGACTGCGACGGATGGTGTCGGTATCGCGTTCGGTGCGGAGTATCGTTCCGAGCGTTCGGATCTGCGCACCGATCGTGCGTATCAGACAGGAGACCTGGCGGGGCAGGGCGCGCCGACGCTGAATACGTCGGGCTTCTTCGACGTCCGCGAATTGTTCACCGAAGTGCGCGTGCCGCTGGTGCAGGGCAAGCCGTTCGCCGAGCGGCTCGCGTTCGAGGCCGGCTATCGCTATTCGGATTACAACCTGGGCTTCAGCACCGACACCTATAAGTTGGGGCTTGACTGGGCACCAGTGGAAGACGTTCGCTTCCGTGGCAGTTATCAGCGTGCCGTCCGCTCGCCGAACATTCAGGAGCTGTTCCTGAAGCCGCGCGTGCAGCTCAACAGCAACGGCGATCCGTGCGCGAGTGCGCCGGGTGATGCGCCGGAGGCGTCGCTCGAAGAGTGCCTCCGCTCCGGTGTCACGCCCGGGCAGTACGGCAACATCCTTGCGAACCCGGCTTCGCAGTACAACGGCCTGGTCGGCGGCAATTCGCAGCTCGATCCGGAAGAGTCGGACACGTACTCGTTCGGCTTCGTGCTGACGCCGCGCGTGCTGCCGGGGTTCTCGCTGACGCTCGACTACTTCGACGTCAAGGTCGATAAGTTGATCGGCTCGATCGGCGGCGACTTCATTCTCAACAGCTGCCTCGCGACTGGCGATCCGACGTTCTGCAGTAAGGTTCATCGCGATGCGAACGGCTCGCTGTGGCTCGGTGATACGGGCTACATCGAAGACCCGATCATCAACACCGGTTCGTCGCAGGCGAAAGGCGTCGACCTCGAGGCGAACTATCGCTTCGAGCTCGGTCGCGCGGGCAGCCTGGCGCTGAATGCGGTCGGCTCGTGGATCGAAGAGTTCGTCACGGAGCCGCTCGACGGCGCGCTGAAGTACGACTGCGTCGGGCTGTACGGGACCGTCTGCGGCACTCCGATTCCGGAGTGGCGGCACAAGGTGCGTGCGAGCTGGCAGACGCCGGTCGGTGTCGATCTGACGTTGACGTGGCGGTTCATCGACAGCGTCGACCTCGACGCGACGAGCAGCAATCCGCAGTTGCAGAACGCGGTGCCGTTCAGCGATCGCAAGCTCGGCTCGCGTAACTACTTCGACCTCGTCGCGGCCTACACGATGAGCGACGTCGCGATGTTCAGCAACGTGACCGGACGATTGGGAATCAACAACGTGCTCGACAAGGATCCGCCGCTGATCGGTCAGGACAGCTGCCCTGGCGTGTTCTGCAACGGCAACACCTTCCCGCAGGTGTACGACACGCTCGGCCGCTTCGTGTTCCTGGGACTGACGGCCGACTTCTAGCGTTCGTGAGTCGGGCTTCGGCCTGACTCTACTTCTGGACGGCGGGACGCCCGCGCCCGCCGTCCCTTTTTGCGCGCCCGTTCCGCGCCGTGGCGGAATCGGCCACAAAAAAACGATTTCCTGGCAAGACTGATGCATTTCGAACAGTGACTCGTGGCCGGCGGCGTACGTACGACGAAAGGCGTTCCTATCCCCGGGCCATAGCCGGCCGGCCGTTGCCCGGTCACGAGTCACTCTTGCCCGACGGGTGAGAGAGGGGAGAGAAGAGATGCAAAGCGACACTGCCGAGGTCCCGCTGCACGAGCTGCTCGTCGAAGCGCTCGCCGGCAATCCCGCCGACAACGGCTTCGAAGTGCAATACCAACCGATCGTGCGACTCGGTGGTCACGCGACCGTCGCGGTCGAAGCATTCGTTCGCTGGCAGCATCCGCTCGTCGGCAAAGTCGAGCCGGTGCAGTTCATGTCAGCTGCGGAGCGAACCGGGCTGACGAGCGTGCTCGAAGATTTCATTTTGAACCAGGCGTGCGCGGATGCGGATGCGTTGACGGCCGTGTATGGCCTCGACGTACCGGTGCACGTGAATGTGTCCGCGAATCGGCTGGCGAGACCGGACCTGCACGCGGTGATCGATTGGGCCCTGGGGCGGTACAAGCTTGCGCCGAGCAGGTTGGTGATCGAGCTCGCACAGGCCAATCGCTTCGAGGATGTCGGTGCGGCGGGACGAGCGATTCAGCGGATTCGTAATCGCGGCGTGCGTGTCGCGATCGATGATTTTGGGGGTTACGACATCATGACGCAGCTGCAAGGGCTGCCGGTCGATTTGATCAAGCTGGATGCACGCATTACCGGAGCGGGCGTCGATGCGACGCGCACCGAGGCGATGTGTCAGGCGGTGCTGGACGTTTGCCAGCGGATTGGTCTGACCGTGATTGCGCAAGGAATCTCGAGTGAAGAGCAGGCGCGGGCACTGCAGGGAATGTGGTGCGAGTTCGGGCAGGGCGAGCTGTATGGGCCGCCGTTGCGATTACAGCGGATGGCGAAAGCGCGCAAGCCGCAGATATCTCCGGAAATTCAAAGATAGGTAGTGCCGCAGCGAAAGATGGGTAGTGGCTGCCGATTCGATCGCGGCGGCTGCCGGCCATCATTTGCCCATGAAACGTTCATGGGTTTGCTGGTTGGTGCTGCCTATGCTTTGGTCTGCGTTCGGCGTGGATGCCGAAGAACTTGCTGCGGCCAAGGTGCGCGCCGCTGTCCAAGGTCATGACTCCGGCGCGCAAGTCGGTGCACTGGATTCCGCACCTGTCAGCGGGATGTATCTCACGACGATAGATGGCGTGTCCGGGTATGTGAGCGCGGACGGGAGGTACTTCATCGTCGGCGACATGCTCGACCTGGCGTCACGCAAGAATGTGACGGAGGAGCAGCGCAAGGCGAAGCGACGCGCGTTGTTGAAGAGGATCGGGCAGGGTGAGGCGATTGTGTTCGGGCCGGAGCAGCCGAAGTACACGGTGACTGTGTTTACGGATGCGGACTGTCCGTACTGCAGGAAGCTCCACGAACAGGTGGGAGAGTTGCAGAAGAAGGGAGTCGAGGTGAGATATGTGGCGTTTCCGCGCTCGGGGCCGGAAACGAAATCGTGGCGGACGATGACGGCGGTGTGGTGCGCGAAGGACAGGAAAGAGGCGCTGAACAGGGCGATCAGAGGCGAGCAGCTGAGTGCGGGAAGCAAGTGCAGTGATGCGGTGATCGGCAAGCAGTATGAGCTGGGGCAGAAGCTGGGGATTCCGGGGACACCGATGATTGTGTTGAGCGATGGGACGGCGCTGAATGGATACGTGGAGCCGGATAAGTTGCTTGTGTCGCTCGAGGAGCACGAAGCGGCGCGCAAATCCGAATAGGGGCGACGGCGCGAAAGAGATTCTGACTGGGGCTGAAATACGATCCTGCGCCGGTCTCACCCATGAGGAGTACGGTTGACGGCGAGCGCGGATGGCTTATTCGGAGTCGGCGAGCGAGTTTGCCATGGGTCCATTCATCCATGGCAAGCACCACAATTCGCAGAGCAGCGACATTGTTGATGTCGTAAATCCGTCCACGGGCCAGCGTGAATTCGCGATTGCCGCCGGAAACGATGCAGACGTCGATCGTGCGGTCTCGGCAGCACGCCGGGCATTCGAAGATGGCCGCTGGAGCGAGGCCGCGCCTGCGTTCCGGAGGGACGCGCTGCTGCGCTTTGCGGACTTGATTGCTGAACACGCAGGCGCGCTCGACCGGCTCGATGCGGGTGAAATGGGCAAGCCGGTCGGCGAGCGCTTTGGCAGCGCACACGCAGCGGTTGGCCTGATGCAGTTCTATGCCGAAGCTGCCGACAAGGTGACGGGCGACGTCTATAGCAGCGACAAGCTGACGCTCGTGATGCAGAGGCGCGTGCCGCGCGGCGTGATTGCGGCTATCGTGCCGTGGAATTTCCCGGCGTACAACGCGATCTTGAAGATTGCACCGGCACTGGCGGCTGGCAATTGCGTCGTGCTGAAGCCATCGGAACTCTCTACGCGCTCCGCGCTGCAGCTTGCCGAGCTCGCGCTTGAAGCCGGGATCCCTGCTGGCGTGCTGAACGTCGTCCCCGGTCTGGGGGAGACGGTCGGGCGGGCGCTCGGTCTGCATCGCGACGTGGACATGATTGCGTTTACGGGCTCCACCGAAGTTGGCAAATGGATGTTGCAGTACGCAGGTCAGTCCAACATGAAGACCGTGCTGACGGAGTGCGGCGGCAAGTCGCCGCATATCGTCTTCGATGACGGCGTGGACCTGGACGCGGCAGCCGAGATCATCGGCGGATCGCTGCTGATCAACCAGGGCCAGCTGTGCAGCGTCGGGTCGCGTCTCCTGGTCGAAGCGTCGATCGAAAAAACGCTGACTGACAGGATCGCCGCGCGCCTGACGCGGATCGTAATGGGAGATGCACTCGATACCCGAACCACGTTCGGGCCGCTGGCGTCTGCCACTCAATGCGACAGAGTGATGAGTTATGTTCGCGGAGCTCAGACCGAGGGTGCGGAATTGTTGTGCGGTGGTCGCCGCGCGCTCGAGCGCAGTGGCGGGAGTTTCGTCGAGCCGACTCTGTTCCGGGTGACTGCGCCGAATGCGCGCATTGCTCAGGAAGAGATCTTTGGTCCGGTCTTGAGCATCATTCCATTCAGGACGGAAGCCGAGGCAATCGCCCTCGCCAACGGCACGCGCTACGGCCTGGTGGCGTATGCGTGGACCAGCGATCTCTCCCGAGGCATGCGCTTGGTCAAGGCGATCCGCTCCACCGTATTCGTTAATTCCGCGGCACCGCTCGGCGCCGGGCCGGGCCACGCGTGCTCGGCGGAGCCGGCCGGTCAATCAGGTGTCGGGATCGAAGGCGGTCTCGCCGGAATGGAAGGCTATCAACGCCGCCAACTCGTCTGGTTCAACCACGCTTGATGGTGACGGTCCGCGAAATGCCCGGGCGACGTTACAAGACTTACCTGCTCGCGCTGCTGATGATCATCCTGGCGTCGAACTTCTTCGACCGGGTGGCACTGGGCGTCGTTCTGGAGAGCATCAAAGCTGATCTCGAGCTGAGCGATACGCAGCTCGGCTTCCTGGGCGGACTGGCGTTCGCTGCGTTCTACGCGCTGATGGGAATTCCGATCGCGCGGTGGGCCGATCGAGGCAATCGGGTGACGATCATTGCGGTGACCACCGCACTCTGGAGTGCAATGGTAGCGCTGTGCGGCACGGCTACGGGTTTCCTGCAACTGCTCCTGATTCGCGTAGGTGTGGCGGTCGGGGAGGCCGGGTGCGTGCCGCCGGCGCACTCGCTCTTGGCGGATTACTTCCAGCGCTCCGAGCGACCGCGCGCCGTCGGCATCTACACGATGGGTGCACCGCTCAGCCTCGTGTTCGGCTACTTCGCAGCCGGCTGGCTGAACCAGTTGTACGGCTGGCGTGCAACATTCGTCATCCTCGGACTGCCGGGCCTGGCGCTGGCCGCCCTTGCCCGCTTCACCTTGAAGGAGCCACGCGGTGTTGTCATCGAGCCGCCCACGACACCGCGCCTGACAGAAGTCTGGCGCATGCTCTGGGGCAACATGACCTTTCGGCGCATGCTGGCGTGCCTCGCGATCTCGCAATTTTTCATGTACGGCGTGCTGCAATGGCTGCCGGCATTCTTTGTTCGTAGCTACGGAATGCAGACCGGCGCGATCGGCACATGGTTCGCGGCATCAGCAGGGCTATGCGGCGTTTTTGGCAACTACCTCGGCGGCGCACTGGCATCGCGCTTCGCAGCTGGCAACGAAGCAGCGCAACTGAAGGGTCTGAGCGCGCTGTGGGGTCTGCACGGAATTCTCTCGGCGTGCATCTATCTCGTAAGCGGACATCAAGCGGCGTTCGTCTGCCTCGGGCTCGCAATCATGGCGCTGGCCGCTACCAATGGGCCGTTCTTCGCAACCATCCAGACGCTTGTGCCGTCGACCATGCGCGCAATGTCGGTAGCAATCATCAGTCTGTTCACCAACCTGATCGGGCTCGGCTTGGGGCCGCTCGCGGTCGGAGCCTTGAGCGATGCAACGCACCGCTGGTTCGGTGCGGAGTCGCTCCGTTACGCCTTGCTGGCGCTGTCGCCAGGGTTCCTGTGGTGTATGAGGCAGATCTGGCGAGCGAGTTACACCGTTGGCACTGACATCGCAGCGGCTCAAGCCGTGTCCCTTTGCGACGATGTGAAGCGAATGAGCAGTAGCGCGCTGGAATCGGCGGCGTCGGCGCGTGAAAGGCGATCGATGGCATGAACCCATCAACGATTTCGTCCAATGCTCTGCAGCAGCTCCAGGATTGGTTGCGCAGCACTGAAATCGCCGGCCTGGTGATACCGTCGACCGACGAATTTCTCAGCGAATTCGCACCGCCCGCGAATCGTCGCCTGGAGTGGGCCACCGGCTTTCGTGGCTCAACCGGTGTGGCTGTCGTACTGCGCGACGCGGCGGGACTCTTTCTCGATGGGCGATATCTGCAGCAGGCGAGGGAAGAAATCGATCCGCGGTTGCTGGATACCGTTCCCGCGATCCCCGCTGAGCGTAGTACATGGCTGCGTCGACATCTGCAGCGGGGAATGAAACTGGGCCTCGATCCGTGGCTCCACGCCGCTCTGGATCAGACACTCTGGCAGCAGCTGGCGAACGAGGTGGGATTCCAGCTTCAACTGCTGGACACGAATCCCGTCGATGCGCTGTGGACGATGGCGCGTCCTTCGCGCCACGAGCCGCTCATCGTCGATTATCCGATCTGCTTTGCCGGCGAGCGCTACGAGGACAAGTGCGCCGCCCTCGGCAAACATGTCGCAGCAGCAGGTCTGCAAGCATTGTTGCTCGGCGACCCCGAGGATGTGTCGTGGCTGCTGAATGTTCGGGCCGCAGGTGATGCGCTGTGCGTCAACGTCGGCGACTGGCACATAGTGCCGACATGTACCAGCCGCGCTCTCGTCGACGCGAACGGTCGTGTGACGTGGTTTGTCGAGCCGTCGCGACTCGCCCCGGATGTCCTCGCTCGCAGCGCAGACGCCGTGCAGGTCGCGCCCCCGGCCGCGCTCTCGGCTGCGCTGGGGGAAAGCGCAGTCAAGGGACCTGTCGGCGCGGACCTGCGGCGCACACCCGCAGCGTTGTGCAACCTGATAGTGCAGGCGGGTGGCACAGTACGCGACGACGACAGCGTGGCACGGAGCCGCTGGCGCAAACATCCGGCAGAGGTGGAATCGGCGCGCAAAGCGCACGTCGTCGATGCGGCAGCCGTCGTCAAGCTGATTGCATGGCTGGTTCAAACTGTCCCGCAGCGGATTGTGACTGAATTCGAAGTGGCGCAACGGCTGCAGGAGCTGCGAGCACAGCACTCTGCGTATATTGCGCCTTCGATGCCGGCCATGGCGGCCTCGGGCCTGAGTGGCGCACAGCCACACTACGTCCCTCGCCGACACCATTCGCGTCGACTCAACGATCATCCAATTTTCTGGCTCGATTCCGGCGGGCAATACCTCGGCGGGTCAACCGACAACACGATCACGCTTGCCCTCGGTCGTCCTGAGCCGAGCCATGTGCTCGCGCATACGCTTGTCCTGCAGGGATTCATCTCGCTGGCGACAGCGCGTGCACCGGCGGGCACGTATGGCTTTCGCCTCGACCCGCTGGCCCGGCAGGCGCTGTGGCGGCATGGCATGGACTACCCGCACGGCACGGGTCACGGGGTCGGCAACTATCTGAACATCCACGAAGGCCCGGCGATCACGCGCGAGCCTACCGCCCTGGCTACCGTGCCGCTGGAGCCGGGCATGATCGTCACGAACGAGCCCGGCTATTATCTTGCTGGCGATTTCGGCCTGCGCATCGAATGTCACATGGTCGTAGTGCAGTCTGCGTATCCCGGCTTTATCGAATTCGATGTGGTCTCACGCCTGCCGATCGATCCGCAGCTCGTCGATTTCGAGCGTCTCACACCGGTCGAGCGCGAATGGCTTGCCGACTATCATTGCCGCGTCTGGCGGGATTTGGAGCCTCTGCTGGACGAGGGCGGTCGCCGATGGTTACGGACGGCAACGAACGCTTTCAGCCAGGCCGCCGGTAACCGCGCCTAGCAGCGCGCGGTCGAATTGCCAACAAGCCAAATCTGTCCTCCTGTCGATCCAGATATGTCGCTCCCGTAGCGGTGGGACGATGCTCTTGCGCGCGCGTACTGTCGCTGAAGCGACACACGCGAACATAGAGCGCTGAATCTGAGCGCGATTCCACTGTCCGCCGCAGCTGCACGGTACGCGGTCGAAGCAAATGCAGTTCCAGCCGCAGCGCCTGCCCGGTGTTCGGCGATTGATGTCGATTCCTGTTTCTTGGTACTCAGACGTGCCAGCTACACGGACCGCGGTTCTGGCCTACGGATTCGGGCAAATGGAGGGCAGGGAATTGATTACGTCGCAAACCCTTGCGCAGTACCAGCTGAATGAAGATCACCTTGCTGAGATAGTTCGAGCAGTCGCCGGCGGAAGCGGCAATCTCAGTGACATCTACCCGCTCTCACCGTTGCAGGAAGGATTGCTGTTTCATGGCCTGCTCAACGAGAAGCAGGACACATACATCCTCAGCGTGCTCTTCGAGCTGGCCTCGCGTGAACAGGTGCCCGCGCTTGCTGCGGCACTACAACGAGTAGTGGATCGCCATGAAATCCTGCGCAGCGCCATCCTGTGGCAGCAGCTGCCACAGGCATTGCATGTAGTGCACAGGCGCGCCACTTTGCCAGTAAGTGAGTTCGCGCTGGATGCCGACCGCGATTTGTCGGCGCAGTTGCGCGAGCTGACCAAGCCTCTGCGTTGCGCACTACGACTCGACCGGGCACCGCTGCTGCAACTCGAAGTCGCGCCACATCCACACGGCCCCGGTTGCTTTGCGGTACTGCGTGTCCATCACGTCGCGTGCGATCACCAGTCTCTGCGGACCATAGTGGCCGAGACGTTGACGATTCTCGAAGGGCGAGGCACGGAGCTGCCAGAGCCCGTATCGTTCCGCGAGCACACTGAACACGCGCAGATTCACGCGCAGAGCGCAGCGGCGGCTGAATTCTTCCGATCCAAGCTTGCAGGAGTGCACGAGTGCACGGCGCCGTTCGGCCTCTCGGACGTCCACGGAGACGGCGCCTGCGTCCTGGAAGCCAATGCGGCTCTCGACGCTCGTCATACGCAGCTGCTCCGCGCGCAGGCGCGGAAGTTCAACGTCAGCATTGCAAGATTGCTGCATGCGGCATGGGCACTGGTTGTCGCGCGCACGAGCGGTCGTAGCGATGTCGTATTCGGAACGGTAATTCTGGCGGGAAGGCGGCGCGGAGGTGGCGCCAGGTGCCAAGTCGGCATGTCAGTGAACACGCTGCCGTTGCGAATCAGCCTCGCTGAACTGACCGCGCAGGAGCTGGTGAGCCAAGTGGACAGGCAGCTTCACGAACTGCTTGCACATGACCAAGCGTCCCTGACATTGGCACAGCAAAGCAGCGGATGCTCCGCACCGCTATTTGCCGCCATCCTGAACCACCGACGCAGTCCGGCGCTGCAAGATCGAGCACACATGCCGGGCGGCGACATCGTCGTTCGCGAACGTGGCGAAGCCTGGACCAATTACCCGATCGCAATGACCGTTGACGACACTGGCGATCGGCTGGACCTGCTCGCGCAGACCCACCATACGATCGATCCCCGACGAATAATCGGCTACCTCGAAGCAGCAGCGCAGTCGCTGGCCGAAGCGCTTGAGCGCGCGCCGCAGACCCCGCTCGCCGAGCTTTCGATCCTGCCGGCCAGCGAGCGACGCGAAATTCTTGAAGTCTTCAACGCCACTGGTGTGCGCAGGTCCGTGAGCCGCATGGTTCACGAGCTCTTCGAAGAGCAGGTCGAACGCGATCGCGAGAGGGTGGCCGTCGTCCACAAGGACGATGAGCTGAGCTATGCGGCCCTCAACCGCCGGGCGAATCAGCTGGCGCGGTTCCTGCGCGAACACGGCGTCGGTCCTGACGAGCCTGTCGGCGTATGTCTCGAGCGTGGCGTGGCGATGGTCATTGCGTTGCTGGCAATTCTGAAGGCAGGCGGCACGTATGTTCCACTCGATCCCAACTATCCCAGTGAACGACTGCAGTACATGCTGCAGGACGCCGCTCCGCGCATCGTGCTGACTCACGAGCGGCTGAGCAGCCTGCTGCAGTCGAGTTCAGCGCAGATGATTGCGCTGGAGACTGTGCTTGCGACGACGGTCGACTACGCGACGGAGAATTTGTCGGCAGTGGAGTTGGGCCTCTCGCCCGAAAATCTTCTCTACGTCATCTACACCTCCGGCTCGACCGGCCAGCCGAAGGGGACGGCGATGCCGCAAGGCGCGATGATGAATCTCATTGAATGGCAGCGCGAGGCTCTGCGCACAGATCGGCCGCGCGTCCTGCAGTTCGCCGCTCTCAGTTTCGACGTTGCGTTTCAGGAAATCTTCTCCACTCTCGCAATTGGCGGCACGCTCGTGCTCGTCGATGAGTGGGTGAGACGCGACCCGCGCGCACTGCTCGAGCTGCTACGAGATCAGCGCGTCGAGAGGTTGTTTGTCCCTCCCCTGATGTTGCAGGGTCTCGCGGAATGCGCGCAGGGCATGGATTGCGTGCCGCCGGCACTGCGTGACATCGTCACTGCAGGCGAGCAGTTGCGGATAACGCCGGAGATCTCCTGGCTATGTCGGCGGCTGCCAGATTGCCTGCTGCACAACCACTACGGCCCGACGGAGACTCACGTGGTCACGGCGCTGACCATGGCCGGCGACCCGCAGCGATGGCCGCTGCTGCCCTCGATCGGCAGGCCGATCGATAACACGCAGATCTACATTCTGGACGAGCGTGGCGAGCCGACGCCGATTGGCGTGAGCGGAGAAATTCACATCGCGGGCGCCAATCTCGCGCGCGGCTACCGGCATCGCGACGACCTGACAGCCCAGCGCTTCGTGCGCAATCCCTTCTCTGCCGTCAGCGGCTCTCGCATGTACCGGACCGGCGACCTTGGTTGCTGGCGGGCTGATGGAACGATCGACTACCTGGGGCGCAACGACGATCAGGTGAAGGTGCGCGGTTTCCGGGTGGAGCTCGGAGAAATCGAGGCGCAGCTGATGCTGCACGAGGGCGTCCGCGAGGCCGCCGTGGTTGCGCGGTCGAATGGCACGGGACAACGGCAGCTGATCGCCTACATCGTCGCGCGCGAGGGCTGCTCGCCGGGCGTTGAAGCGCTCCGCTCGCATCTTCAAGCGGCGCTACCGGAGTACATGCTGCCGAGCGGATTCGTCACCCTGCAGCGCCTGCCGCTGACGCCCAGCGGCAAGCTGGATCGACGCAACCTCCCGGCACCGGAGCCGGCATCATTCTTCGTGCAGACCTATGAGCCGCCCTGCGGTGAAGTTGAAGAATTGCTCGCGCAGATCTGGACGGACCTGCTGCGCATCGCGCGAGTAGGGCGAGCCGACAACTTCTTCGATCTCGGAGGACATTCGCTGCTGGTGATGCAAGTTGCCTCGCGCATGCAGAACACGCTAGGCGTCAGGCTGCCGATCAAGGATCTGTTCGAGTTGCCCGTGTTGCGTGACCTCGCCGAGCATGTCGCCGGGCTGCGCCGTGCGCAGCTGTTGCAGGTCATTGCTGGTGCCGGCAGCGAAGTCGGCGATTTGCTCGAAGATTTGATGGCGATGCCGGAGAGTCGAGTGGAAGAATTGTTGCGCGGTTTCGCCGCTGCGGGGCGGCCATGAGCAGTGCGTTCGAGCGGATGCAGGGACAGTTCGAGGGCCTCTCGGCACGAAAGACCAGGCTCCTGCAACTGCTGCTACGAGGAGACGAGGCCGAGCCGCGGATCGAACCGCAACCCCGTACAGCCGGCGATCAACCGGTGCTCGCGCCTGCCACGGCAGCACAGCGACGGCTATGGTTCATCGATCGACTCGAAGGGCAGAGCAGCGCCTACCACATCCCGTTGGGGGTGCGCTTGCGCGGCAGCCTTGATTGCCGGCTCCTGCAGCGAGCGCTCGATGCAGTCGTGCGCCGCCATGAGACGCTTCGTACCACGCTGACCGAGATCGATGGAGAAGTATTCCAGCGCATCGCGGCCGACGGCGTATTCACGCTCGATCAGGTCGATCTGCGAGACATCGCCGAGTCGGCACGCGCGGCGGAGGTGCTGCGACAAGCGCACGACTGCGTCACTGCCTCGTTCGATCTCGAGACCGGACCTTTGGCACGCGCTCGTTTGCTGCGCCTGGCGGACGAGGAGCATCTGCTCCTCATCACAATGCATCACACGATCTGTGACGGCTGGTCGCTCGATCTGCTGGTGCGAGAGATTGCAGCGCGCTTCGGCAAGTATGCGGCTGGCGACCAGTATGATCTGCCCCCTCTGCCGCTGCAGTACGCAGACTACGCCCGCTGGCAGAACGAGCGTCTGCACGCTGGAGCACTCGGCGAGCAGGTGGCCTACTGGCAGCAGAATCTGCGAGGTGCAGCGGACCTGCTGGCGCTACCCGCGGACAGGCCCAGACTGCCGCAGCAGAGCCATCGGGGTGCGAGCGCGGAGCTGCGAATCGGTGGAGAGCTCGCCGCTGGTCTGCGGGCGCTGGCGCGGCGTTACGGCCTCACTTTGACGATGACGCTGTACGCGGCTTGGGCCATCCTGCTCGCGCGGCTCAGTGGCCAGGCCGACATAGTGATCGGGATGCCAGTTGCGGCCCGGCGTCGGGTCGAGCTCGAGCCTATCATCGGATTGTTCGTGAATACGCTCGCGGTACGGTTGTCCGTCGAAGTGGACTCACCAGCGACCGAGATACTGAAGCGCGCCAAGCTCGCGCTGCTCGGTGCGTATGCCAATCAGGATGCACCGTTCGAGCAGGTCGTGGAGGCGTTGCAGCCGGCACGCACGTTGAGTCACAGCCCCATTTTCCAAGTGATGCTGGCGCCGAGAGGCTCGATATGTGAACCGACTCGCGCCGGTGGAGTGTTGTTCACGGTCGAAGACGTGCCGCTGCATGCCGCGCAGTTCGATCTCACACTCTTCGTCCGGGAAGCGGAGGACGGGATCCTGGCCAGCGCGGTCTATGCCACAGACCTCTTCGATGCGAGCACGGTCGAGCGATGGATGGACTGCTTCAGAGTGTTGCTTGGCGGGTTGCTGCGGGATCCCGAGCGGCGGGTTAGCGAGCTGCCGTGGCTGAGCGATGGCGAGCGAACTCGCGTGGTTGCAGAGTTCAATGCCACCGCCGCTGCCTTCGACAGCGAAGCACTGATTCACGAACTGTTCGAGCGGCAGGTTCGGGCTACACCGCATGCGGTAGCGGTCGTGTGCGACGGCCGCAGTCTCACGTATGCTCAGCTCAACGAGCGCGCCAATCAGCTGGCGTGCTACCTGCGCGCCCGCGGTATCGGCCCCGATCGCCTCGTAGGTATCTGCCTCGAGCGCAGTCTCGAAATGACGATCGGCCTCCTGGGCGTACTCAAGGCCGGCGGTGCGTACGTGCCGCTCGATCCAACGTACCCACCCGATCGCCTCGCATTCATGCTCAAAGATTCGGCGCCGGGAGTGCTGCTTACTCAGGCTTGCTGCGTGGATCGCCTGCCCGTTCACGTCGGCGCAGTCGTGAATCTCGATGGCGAAGCTGCAATGATCGCCAGTCAGCCATCGAGCGATCTCGACAGGCTGAGCACTGGCCTGACGTCGCGCAATCTGGCCTACGTGATCTATACCTCAGGATCAACGGGCCGCCCAAAGGGCGCGATGAACGAGCATGGGGCGCTCGTCAACCGCCTGCAGTGGATGCAGCGGCAGTACGTAATGGGACCGGCCGATCGCGTCCTGCAAAAGACACCGTTCAGCTTCGATGTATCGGTGTGGGAATTCTTCTGGACGTTGTCGACCGGCGCGTGCCTGGTCATGGCGCGGCCGGAGGGGCACAAAGACCCGGCATACTTGCGCGCAGCCATCGAGGAGAATGCGGTCACGACCCTGCACTTCGTCCCGTCGATGCTCCAGGCTTTCCTCGGCAGTCACGTCCGTAGTCGATGCCCGAGCCTAACGCACGTGATCTGCAGTGGCGAAGAGCTGTCGTCGTCGCTGAGCACCAGATGTCTCGAACTCCTGCCGCAGGCGCGGCTGTCCAATCTGTACGGTCCAACCGAAGCCGCAGTAGACGTCACCTACTGGGAGTGTTCGGCAGCGAGCCTCGACAGTCGCGTGCCGATCGGCCGTCCAGTCGCCAACACACAGATCTATGTGCTGGACGGCCGGCTCAATCCGGTGCCGGTGGGCGTGGCCGGCGAGATCCATATCGGCGGCGTGCAGGTCGGGCGCGGTTACCTCAACCGATCCGAGCTGACTGCTGAGAAATTCATTCCCGATCCATTCAGCTCGCGGCGGCAGGCGCGCCTGTACAAGACCGGTGATCTCGGGCGCTGGCGCTGCGACGGCGCAGTGGAGTACCTCGGCCGTCTCGATCATCAGGTGAAGATACGCGGCTTTCGCATCGAGCTCGGCGAGATCGAAGCGCAATTGCTGTCGCATCCGCAGCTTGCTGATGCGGTCGTAGTCGCTCGCGAAGACGTGCCCGGCGACAAGCGGCTGGTTGCGTATTTCGTGCCCAAGGTCCTGAGCGAGCGACCCTCGTCCGAATCTTTGGGCACGCATCTGCGAGCCGCACTGCCCGAGCACATGATTCCCGGAGTGTTCGTGGCGCTGGATGCGATGCCGCTATCGCCGAACGGCAAGCTGCAGCGCCAGGCATTGCCTGTCCCGGATCTCGGCGCGTATCGCCAAGCCGAGTACGACCCACCGCAGAACACGACCGAGGAGATGCTCGCGCGAGTCTGGCAGGACCTCTTGCGACTGCCGCAGGTCGGCAGAGGCGACAACTTCTTCGCTCTGGGCGGGCATTCGCTGCTCCTGGTGCGCATGCTCGATCGACTGCGCGACCTGGGTTTCGCCGCTGGGGTGCGCGAGGCCTTCGAGAGCCCGACGCTGGCAGATCTGGCGCGCCGGCTGACGTCGGCGGCAAGTGGAGACCTCGAGGTTCCTGCGAATCTCATACCCGCCGGCTGCCTGCGAATTACCCCGGATATGCTGCCTCTCGTGCGCCTGACTCAGGAGGAAATCGAGCGCATCGTGCAGGCAGTGCCGGGAGGCGCCGCCAACGTCCAGGACATCTATCCGCTCGCGCCATTGCAGGAAGGCATTCTCTTTCACTCGCTGTTCGATGCCGGGCGCCGAGATTCTTACGTAGTGCCGGTACTGCTGCAGGTCGCATCGCGCGCGCGAGTAGAGCAGCTCATCGGCGCCATGCAGAAGGTGGTCAACCGTCACGACGCGTTGAGAACGGCAGTGATGTGGGAGCGGCTGCCGCAAGCCGTACAGGTCGTCTACCGGCACGTCGATCTTCCGGCTACGGCTGCAGTGCTCGATCCAGACCGTCCTCGCGACGAACAGCTTGCCGGATGGCTGGAGGCCGACCGCTATCCGCTGGACTTGCGCCGTGCGCCGCTGCTGGATCTGCAGTTCGCTGCCGATCCGCATTCGGATTCCTACTACGTGCTCCTGCGAATTCACCACATCATCGGTGACAATGCATCGCGCGAAATCCTCACTTCCGAGGTCGTCGCGTTCCTCGACGGCGACCCGCGGCCATTGCAGTCGCCACTTCCGTACCGTATTCACGTTGCACAGACGCTGGCTTATGCCAGAACGCACGATGCCGCAGCTTTCTTCCGCAGCAAGCTCGCAGATGCCGATGAGCCCACCGCCTCATTCGGCTTGCTCAACGTGCACGGTAACGGCGAGAACCTCAAAGAGGTGGATGCGCAACTGGATGCGGATCTGTCGCAGTCCGTGCGGCGGCAGGCACGTCGCATGGGGGTGAGTGCCGCGACCCTATTTCATTCCTGCTGGGCGCTGGTCATCGCGCAAACGAGCGGCCGCGATGACGTCATCTTCGGCACAGTATTGCTTGGACGCTTGCAGAGCAACGCAGGTGTTCAGCAGATCTTCGGCATGTTCATCAATACACTGCCGCTGCGCATTGAGCTGCGCGACCTCGATGCAGCGGGTCTGGTGGCGCGCACGCAGCGCGAGCTTGCGGAGTTGCTGATCCATGAGCAAGCCTCGCTTTCACTTGCGATCCGCTGCAGCGGCGTCGACGGTTCGGCACCGTTGTTCACGTCGTTGCTCAACTACAGGCACCGCAACGCCGAGAATCCAACGCAGTGGAGCGATGCCGCCGGCGTTCGTGCCATTGCAACGCGCGCTCACACCAATTATCCGATTGCGCTGTCGGTCGACGATTCCGACGACTCGTTCGCGCTGCGCATCCAGACCGAGGAGCGTATCGATCCACGACGAATCCTCGGCTACATCATCACGAGCATGCGAGCGATGCTGACCGCGTTGGAGCAGGGCTCAACGGCACCCGCGCTGTCGCTTGCAGTTCTTCCGGAAGAGGAACGTCGGCAGGTCGTCGAGCTGTTCAATGCAACGTCAGCGGCATATCCGCATCGGCAGTCGGTCAGCGAACTCTTCGAGGAGCAGGCCGAACGGACACCAAATGCCGTGGCGGTCCTCCACGAAGACCAGGTCGTCACGTACGCCGAGCTCAATGCTCGCGCGAATCGCCTCGCGAGATATCTGCGGACCAGGGGCGTAGCGAGCGGCGAACACGTGCCCATTCACATGGAGCGCTCCCTGCACATGCTGATCGCGCAGATCGCTGTGCTCAAGTGCGGGGCCGTGTATCTGCCGCTGGATCCGCAGCTGCCGGTCGAGCGACGTTGCTTCATCATCGAGGATTGCGGCGCGCAGCGCGTTATCTGCCGGGGCCCGGTGCCGACCGCTGCCGAGCTTGCGCATGTCAGCTGGATCGATTGCGTAGACGATGAGGTCGCGGTCCAGGACGGCTCGAACCTGCACGTGGACATTGATCGGGACACACCCGCTTACGTCATGTATACGTCCGGATCGACCGGTGTGCCGAAGGGAGTCGTGGTACCCCATCGCGGCATTACCCGGTTAGTCATCAACAATGGCTTCGCCACCTTCCTGCCGACCGACTGCGTCGCACACTACAGCACTCCATCGTTCGATGCGTCGACGCTCGAGGTCTGGGGCGCGCTGCTGAATGGAGCGCGGCTGCTGATCGTGCCTCAGGCGCTGGTACTCGACGCAGAGCAGTTCGCGGATGTGCTCGACCAGCACGACGTCACCGTGGTGTACATGTCGGTGGGCCTGTTCAATCAATACACGGAGGCAGCGTCGCGTGTCTTTCCGAAGCTCCGCTATCTCATGATCGGCGGTGAGGCGCCGGACCCGGCAGCAGTGTGTCGCGTGCTGAACAACAGTCCGCCGCGGAACTTCTTGAACGTGTATGGCCCTACCGAGTGCACGACGCTGTCGACGACTCATGCAATGAACGCAGCGGTGGCGAGTGCAGGCGCTATTCCCATCGGTCGACCGCTCGCCAACAGCCGGGCGTACGTCCTGGATTCTCGGCGCAATCCGGTTCCGATCGGCGTAACGGGCGAGCTGTACCTGGGCGGCGATGGCGTTGCGTGCGGCTATCTCAACCGGCCGCAGCTCACGGCTGAACGCTTTCTGCCCGATCCCTTCACAGCTGCTGCCGGCGGGCGGATGTATCGGACGGGCGATCTGGCTCGTTGGCGCGCCGATGGTGTGCTCGAGTTCCTGGGACGCAACGACTTCCAGGTCAAGCTGCGCGGCTATCGTATCGAGCCCGGCGAGATCGAGACGCGGCTGTCGCAGCACCCGGCAATCCGTGAGGCGGTAGTCGTTGCTCGTCAGGACGCGCCCGGTGACAAGCGTCTGGTCGCCTATTTCGTTGCCCGAGGTGACTGCGAAGCGCCGCATGCCGAACAGCTGCGTGCTCACCTGCGCAGCAGCCTTCCGGAGTACATGATTCCAAGCGCATTCGTGCAGCTGGATGTCATGCCGCTCTCTGCGACAGGGAAGGTAAATCGCCGCGCCTTGCCCGCGCCGCGTCTCGATGCTTTCGCGAGCAGCGATTTCGAGCCGGTGCAGGGACCGGTCGAGCAGACGGTGGCAGATGTCTACCGACATCTGCTCCACCTGGAGCGAGTCGGTCGCAACGATGACTTCTTTGCGTTGGGCGGCCACTCCCTGCTGGCCCTGCAGGCATTGGTGCGGATCAACGATCAGTTGGGCAGCGAACTGCGCATCGCCGATCTGTATCGAAATCCGGCGGTTCAGCAGCTGGCGCGCCGCATCGACACTGGCGGCAGCTCGGAGCAGCTCATCGACCTCGCGCGTGAAGCGATACTCGATGCAGACCTCCTGCCCGCCAGGCAGCCGCGCTGCGCGCCTGCAGAGGCGGTGCTGTTGACAGGAGCGACCGGCTTCGTCGGGCGCTTCATGCTGGACGAGCTGCTGCGCTCGACACGCGCGACGATCCATTGCCTCGTGCGGGCCTCGTCGCCAGCCGAGGCGCGACGCAGGCTCCACGAGGTACTCGTCAAATGGAATCTCTGGCGCCGCGAGTACGAGTCGCGAGTAGTCGCCATACCTGGAGATCTGCGCCAGCCGCGGCTCGGTCTCGACGCGCGCGATCACGCTTGGTTGAGCGAGGAGGTCGGCGAAATATTTCACTGCGCCACGAGCATGAATCATCTTGAAACGTACGCCATGGCGCGAGCCGCGAATGTCGGGTCAGCGCATGAGCTTCTCAGGCTGGCAGTGAACCGGCGGACTAAGCTGATCAACTACATGTCGACGTTGGGTGTGTTCAGCTATGACGTTGCCCCCGATGCAGGCCGCCTCGTCCACGAGACGACGTTGACCGATAGCGAACGTCACTCGGCGGCGCACGGTTATGTAGCGAGCAAGTGGGTTGCCGAAAAGATCTTCATGCGAGCCGCCGAACGGGGCATTCCGTGCAACGTCTTTCGTCTGGGACTCGTCTGGGCGGATGCCGCGGAAGGTCGGTACGACGAGCTCCAGCAGGTCGACCGGTTCCTGCGCAGCTGCCTGCTGTGCGGCCACGGGATCGAGAAGTTCAGTCACGAGATGCCGCCTACACCGGTCGATGGTGTAGTTCGCGCAGTGGCACACCTGGCTGGTCGCAACCCGCAGGGCGGCGCAGTGTTTCACGTGGCCGCCGGCGAGCAAGCGACGCAGGGATGGTTCGAGCGTTGCAACGAGTTGCTTGGCACCGGCCTGAAGCTGCTGCCGGAATACGAGTGGATTCAGTATGTGAAGGGCATGCACGACGCGGGCCGCTCCTTGCCTGTCGTGCCGTTGATCGAATATGCGTTCACGCTGGATCGCGCTGAACTGGCAGCACAGCGTGAACGTCGGGCACGCCTGCGATTCGATTGCTCTCGGACACACCGCGAGCTGGCGGCAGCAGGTCTCGCGCTTCCGCCGCTGGACGATGGCTTATTGCAGACGTGCATTGCAGGGCTACAACGGCGGTTGCGACAAGGAACTTCCCGATGAGAACTTATCGGATCCCGCGCACCGACTTTGCAGTCTCACGACTCGCGTATGGCGTCGGTATGCTGCGTAACGATTGGAATGCCGACGGTTTCATCGAACGCAGCGTGCGCGCCATACGGACGGCTCGCGACTGTGGCGTGACGCTCTTCGACACTGCAGATGTATATGCAGGCGGCCAATCGGAAGTCGCCCTGGGTCGCGTACTGCGGGAGTCCAAAGGGCTGCGTCAGCAGATAGTCATCCAGACGAAGTGCGGGCTGCAGTTGCAGCGCGACTGGAATCCGTCGCGGCCGATCGATCCCGGCAGCATCGTCCCGAATCTGAGTCGCGCGCGAATCGTGAGTGCGGTGGAAGGAAGTCTGCGGCGGCTCAACACCGATCGTCTGGACATCCTGTTGCTCCATTCACCGTCGCCATTGGTTGAACCCCAGGAGATCGCAGCAGCGTTCGAAGAGTTGGGCGGCAGCGGCAAGGTTCTGCATTTCGGCGTTTGCGGGCACAGCGCGGCACAGATCGAGTTGCTGAAGAAGTACGTGCGCCAGCCACTGATAGCCAACCAGATCTGGCTCGGCCTCGCTCACCATGCGCCCATCAGCGAGCTGTCCGGTTTCGGTTCGCTGGTCGACTACTGCCGGGCGCACGAAATCCAGGTCCAGGCATTTTCGCCGCTCAAGGGTGGCGATATCTTCGGTAAGCCGTTGCTGCTCCAGCCCCCCGCCGACGCTGCGCCGCAGGTCCGTCGGCTTGCCGCCATGCTCGTTGATCTCGGCGAGCGATATGGAGTGAGCGCGGCAGCGATCATGCTGGCATGGCTGCTGCGACATCCAGCCGGTATCGTGCCGCTGATAGGCGCGAGCTCGCGCGAACACATCGAGGAGGCCTGCGCTGCCGATCGCATTGAGCTCGATCGCGAGCAATGGCACGCGTTGTATTCAGTCGCCGCGACCCTGCAGTAAGCACAGGATTGCCGCAGTCAACGTACGCCGAGCGCCTTCGTCATGGTGCGCGCAGGCTCGCTGCGAGGCAGGTCCTCCTGCGGCTGTGTCGATGCGCCTGCAACGAGCTGCTTGCCGAGCTTCTTCCCAATCATCATGCAGGCCGCATTGGTGTTGCCGCTGATCATGTCGGGCATGATCGACGCATCTGCGACCCAGAGGTTCTCGATGCCGTGGACGCGCAGATCCGGACCGACCACTGCATCGGGGCCCGTCCCCATGCGACAGCTGCCCACGGGGTGATTGGCGATCTGGGCGCTGTGGCGCGTGAAGTCACGCAGCGCCTCGAGCGTCGCGCGTTCCGGGCCGGGAACCCGTTCGGCCACCAACAACTCGGCGATCGGCTGGGCCTGCATGATGCGCCGAACGGCGAGCATGCCCTGCACCAGGGTCTCGACGTCTGCTTCCTCCTGCAACAACCGGGATTCGATGAGGGGCGCAGCTGCCGGGTTGGCGCTGGCGAGACGTATGCGGCTGGTGCTGAGCGGGTAGGACTTGTTGATCATCACAGAGACTGCGGGATAGGGGGCAAGTGTGTAGGTGCAGTCCGGTCCCGCCAGATAACCGATCGAAACGAAATGCACCTGTATGTCGGGCGCCTGCTCGACGGGCCTGCTCCGCAGGAAGGCGACGCTTTCGAACACATTTGCGATCGGGCCCTCACCGTGCGCGACCAGCTGCGCAGCGAAGCCGAGCTTCTGCATGAGCCCGCCGGTCAGATTGTGAGTTGGAATGCGCGACTCGTAGATCATCTTCACCAGCGGGTGGTCGCGTACGTTGCGGCCGACGCCGGGAAGATGGAGAGCCACATCGATGTGATGCTGCCTGAGTTCCTGCCCATCTCCGATTCCCGACAACATCAGCAGATGCGGCGAGTTCACGGTGCCGGCGCACAGCACGATACGGCGGGCGCTGAGCCGCTGTCTTCGACCGTTGCGCACGACCGACACGGCGACCGCGCGGCCATTTTCGATATGAATCCTCTCGACCAGGGCGTTGTGTTGCAGCTCGAGATTCCTCTTGCCGACGAGCGGCTTGAGAAACGCGTCGGCGGCGCTGCAACGCCAGGCACCTCGCTGCGAGAGCTGTGCGTACGCCACGCCTTCCTGGCTGACATCGTTGTAGTCCGGATTGAACGGATAGCCGCTCGCGCGAGCGGACTCGACGAAAGCGGCGGTGATCGGATGCGGCCGCTTGACGGTGCGGACGTGAAGCGGTCCGTGGTGTCCGCGCGCGGCTCCCGGCTGATCGCTCGTTTCGATCTCGCGCAGAATCGTCATTGCTTGTTGCGCCGACCAGCCGTGCTCGTGCGCGCCGCGGAACGATTCTCCCCAGCGATCGAAGTCGCGTGCCGCGCCACGCACGTAGATCGTGCTGTTGATGCTGCTGCAGCCGCCAAGCACGCGGCCTCGCCACCAACGCTCGATCAAGCCATGACGTGTCGGATCCGGTTGAGCGCGATAGCCCCAGTCATGGTTCAGGCAGGCCTGAAAGGCGCCGGCCTGCAAGCGTATGTACGGCGACCGATCCGTGCCACCTGCTTCGAGGACCAATACTCTGGGCTTGCGTGCGTCGGTCACCAGCTCATGCGTCAATGCACAGCCGGCGGAGCCGGCGCCGACGACGATGTAGTCCCACTCGACGTCAGACCTTTCAACATGCGGCGTCTCCATTTATTGAATGACCGGTCGAAGCGGCAGGTGCAGCCCCCTGCGTGGCGCGTGTGGAATGTGGTCTCCGGCATCCGCTACAGTTCGCCGCGCACGGAGTGGTCAGTCAACGCAACAGGAGAGGGCGATGGTCAGCAAGGGCGTCGGTGGTGAGAAAGGAATGTCGTCGTTGCGCGTGCTACGCCAGCAGCGTAGTCACGTGCTGTTTGTATTGAGCAATGCGACGCCGGGTAGCGAGCAGAAATTTCTGCATTGGTACCGCGATGCATACTCGCGAACGCTCACCGATCAGCAGGGCGTTCTCGACGTTCGTAACTACGAGCAGCACGAGATCGACATCACTCAAGGCCGCCATCCGCGGCTGCCGTACCGATTTCTGACGCTTTGCTCGCTGTCGCTGGACGGCGCTCAGGAAGCCGAGAGTCTGCTCGAGCGGATCGCTACGCTCCACCGCGAGCAGCCAGCGGCACAAGCGCCTGCTACCTGGCTGTATTACCCGCTCAGCGACAAGGTTGGTCGATCACCGGACGACGACGCCTCGATGATAACGTTGGCCTTCGCCAACGGCCTGCCGGGACGAGAGGGTGAGTTTCGCGAGTGGTATGCGACGCGGCACATCCGGCACGCATTGAACATACCAGCGCTCGTCAGCGGCCAGTGCTTCGAGCGCACGCAATTTCAACGCTGCGGCAGCATGGAAGCGCAGTTCGCGATGATCGCGCTCTACGAGCAGACCGGCACGCCTCAAGACATTCTGGACAGTTTCGCCACGATCGAGCTGAGCAAGTTCGATTTCCCGGCCCTCGACCTGTCGCGGTTTGCCGAGTGGGTTTATCGACCTGTCTGACCGGCAGGGAGGGGAAGGTTGCACTCGGTCGACCGGTCATACGCATTACCAACGGCGCGGTTCGTCAATCGGGTTCAGCATGACAGACTCGGCCCCCGTGACTCTCCCCAGCTCCGATCTGCTCAGTCCGGAGTTCAATCGGCATCGAGCGGAGTACGTAGTTCAGAGCCTTGCAACCCTTGTCGGCCGCTTGCCACAGCGCACGGCCACCAAGGCCGAGTGGGATCGTTTCGACTCGTGGCTGGACGAGCACTACAACGCTCAACCGTTGGCGAAGGCGCTGAAGCTCTATCCGGTCGACGTAGCCGAAACGCGAATTGCGGGCGTACGTGTCGCTGTTGTTACGCCGCGGGCCGGTGTGACCAAGGCCAACGAGGGTCGCGTGCTGATTCACCTGCACGGCGGCGGCTTCGTGTTCCATCGGGGTCTCAACAACGGATTGCTGGAGGCAGTGCCTGTGGCCGCCATAGGTCGCGTGAAAATAATCACGCTCGACTACAGGCAGGCGCCGTTTCACCGGTACCCGGCTGCGAGCGAGGACGTCGAGGCGGTCTATCGCGAGGTGTTGAGCCAGCACGAGCCGGCGCAGATCGGCATCTTCGGCAGCTCAGCCGGTGCTGTCTTGGCGTGCCAGGCGCTGGCGCGTTTCCAGAGCGTGGGTCTGCCCGTACCCGCTGCGGTCGGCGTCTTCTGCATGGCACCGCCGCCGCCGTTTCCAAGCGTGCCGCCATGGGAATCCGGCTGGGGTGAATCCGGATTCTGGTTTACCGGCGACGCGCAGCCGTCGGAATACGACCGTCGAGTCTGGCAGGCAATCCAGTGGTACATGGAGGAGGCAGACAGCGACGATCCGCTGGCGTATCCGGGGATGTCCGATCAGATCTTGTCGAAGTTTCCGCCGACGCTTTTCCTCAGCGGCACGCGCGACTACGCCGTCAGCACGGTTCTGGCCGCGCACGCGCGCTTCCTGAGGCTCGGCGTGCAATCGTCACTGTATGTCATGGAGGCTGTCGGCCACACTGAGCACCTTGCCGCTGTGGGAACGCCCGAGGCGCACGGCGCGCACGAGCACACCGCACGCTTTTTCAATCAGACGCTCGCCTGAGGCGGACAGCCTAGCGTCCTTCGGCTGGGCGTCGCGTCTTGTGACGTTCGCTGACCAGATCCGTTGTGATGAGGATGCGAAGCGGGACCTTATGCGCCGGCAGGCGACGCATGCAGTGGGCGCGAATGCGTTTGACGGCCTCGCTGCCCTGGAGGCAGTTCGCCGCCAGCGACACTCGAGCCGCGACGACCTGACCCATCAATGGATGCGACTCGCCGCTGACGACGGCGGCCTGCACAAAGTCCAGTTCCAGTATCACCTGCTCGACTTGAACGGGAGCGACTTTCTCGCCGCCGACGTTGATCGTGTCCGAGAGCCGGCCGCGGAAACGTATCCATTCGCCATCTGTGTCGACCAGGTCCCCCGTGCAATACCATCCGCCCTCGTCGATCGGCGACGGAGCATTCAAGTAGCCCAGGATCGTCCCCTCGCTGCGCAACCAGAGAACATCATCGATCACTCGGCAGCGCACGCCTTCGCCCTCGATCCTCAGCCACAGACTGTCATTGCTGCGTGAGGTGCACCGAGGAGCGCCAGTCTCAGTAGTGCCGTACTTCTGGATGATCTGAACATTGGGCAGCAGTCCGTTCAGACGTTCGAGTGTCCCCGAGTCCATCGGCTCCGAGCCGTAGGTGACGACCCGCAGACTCGACAGCTGGGCTCGAATGGGCGGCGGCAGCGCGCACACTGCGCGCAGGAAGCTTGGCGACGCCGGCAATACCTCGATTCGATGGGACGAAATGAGCTGCATGATCGACTGCGGATCACGTCGTTGCGTCAGGATGACCGTCCCGCCGTTGGCTAGCGTGTAAAACAGAGTGTCGAGACCGGCGATGTGATCGAGCAGCAGGAATGCGAGCGTTCGCAAGCGGCGGCCCTGTTTGTCGTACTTGTGCAGGAAACGTTCGATACTGTGAACTGCGGCTTTGGGATGCCCCGTCGAGCCGGATGTGAAGATGACGAGACCGCCCTCGTGCTCGGCGCGTAGCCGTTCGAGGAGTGGATGGACGGGCGGTACCGGCAGTGCAGTCAAGCGATGATTGCCATCGGGATCGAGTTCGAGCAGGGCTGTCGCATGCGCATCCGCAAGGTATCGCTGCAGGTCCCGATCTCCCGGGATCATTGCGGCCACGGCGTCACGCGAGACGATGGCAAATAGCGCCGCTGTCGCTGCGAACGAATGGCCAGCACGCACCGCGACTACGTCGCCTGGTCGCAGTTCGTACTCCTCCAGGCGCATCTGCCAGGCCTCGATCTCGCGGAGCAGGTGGGCATACGTGTATTGATCCCGGATCGTCTCCATGCATGGAGAGTCGCCATAGCTGCGCAGTTTCGCGAATAGCTGTAACAGACGAGTCATGAGCAGCGCCCAGCCTGCAATCCTGCAGCCAATGGCATCCGCGGATCCTCGGCGACCCTCCGTGCGAGCGCTCGAAGATCGTTACCGAAGCGCTCGACGCGCGCGCGCGCAAACAGGTCAGATCGATACGTAACGCTGGCCACGATGCCCGCGGGAGTATTGCTGTAGAAGACAAACAGCTTGCCGAGCCAGGACAGCCGCAGTGGAAACGGTCGCAACACGAGCGTGTCCTGCGCGGGTCGCACCGTCCCGGCCGGATTGCGCAGGGCTTCGGGTGCCGTCCAGTTGAAACCGATATCCGATTCGCCGCATCCGGGATTCAACTCCAGTGCTCGATCGAAGTCGAAGTGAGCGAACGCGAGCTCGACCTCATGGCGTACGCGTTCAAGCAGGGTAATGAAGTCGTCGCGCGCAGCGATCTCGATGCGCAGGTGAGGGAAGCTTGCCAGCAGTCCAACCATCCCCTTGAGCTCGGGGTGAATGTGGCGGCCATGTGAGGCAAACGACACGCACAGGTCGCGCTGGTCGCACCAGCGTGACATGGCGCACGCATGCAGCGCGAGCACCGCAATCGGCAGACGGATTTCGCGCGCCACGGCTAATGCGCGCAGCACGGCTGTCAGTTTTTTCCCGAAAGGAATTGTGAATAGGGCGGCGGTGCGAGCTGGAACTGCGTCAGTTGCGAAGTCGCGGGGCAAGCGGGTGGCCGATGCGCCACGAAGGCGGTCGCGCCAGTAGGCGCCGTGCTGGGTTAGCCATGAATCGTACGTGCGCGATTGCCAGACGACGTAGTCTGCGAATTGCACACGAGGAGCTGGCAACAGCTCGGCGTTTTCCGAGTTGCGATAAGCAGCCCATACCTCGTCCGTGATTATTCCGGCCGATGCCGCGTCGGAGATCAGATGATCGGCAACTGTGACCAGCACATGGTCAGATTCGCCGAGAGTTAGCAGTGCCGCCCTGAACAGCGGGCCCTTCGCAGGGTCCACGGGTTGCTCGGCGTACTCTTCAGCGATCTGCCGAGCTTCGGTGACAGCTCTTGCCGGCACCAAACCGGCAAGATTGAAATGCTCGAGCTCAAAACCCTGCGCTGCATCGATCGCGTGCCTGGCTTCGATGTCGAACCCGACCACTCGTGTGCGGAGCGACTCGTGCCGCTCGACGACGCCACCGACGGCCGCCCGCAACTTCCCGACATCCAGCGATCCGAGCACGCGGGTGGCGGAGGCCACGGCGCCGACGCTGCGATGTCCATTCGCAAACGCGTAGCTCCACAGACGTCGTTGCGATCCCGACAGCGGGATCAACGCGTCTTGTGCTCTTGGCTGAAGCGGCGCGTTCGTCGGTAGTTGCGCTGCGTGGCGCGTCCCGATATTCGCTGGCGACATCGCGGCATCCTGCAAGCGCTGAGAGGTCATCCCTATGCTGCGTCAGACCCCGTGCGTTGCGAGTCGATCAGCATTGCAAGCTCGCGAATGGTTGAGGCGCCCAGCACAGCTCCGGTCGGAAGTTCGACGCCGAACTCCTCCGCGATTCTGAACTCGAGCATGGTCATGCTCATCGAGCTGCCGCCGAGGTCGAAGAAGTCCTCGATGGGGCTGGGCTGCTGCTGCATCTGGAGAACTTCGCTCCACAGTGCGGCGAGCGTCTGCTCCGTGCCCGCGTGCAATGTGTCCCCGTCACCAGCATTCGTGCGACGCACATCCGTAGGTTCGCTTTCCATGCACGGACACTAGCCGAGACATCCTCTCGCAGACGATCGCGCCCGCGCTGCCACAGCGAAGCGCACGAATAACAGAGACTTGGAGCCCGGCCCGCGCTCCGCACTGTCACCGAGGAATTGGGCTAAGTGCCGAGCCTGCTGTCGAACCAGTTAGCGATGCAGGTCTGTGCATCGTGAGCTTCGGGTGTCCCGGCTGCGACGACGTGCGCGAGATGCCCCGCGCCCTCCATGATGTATAGCGACGCGTCGACACCGAGCTTCAGCAGGCGCGCGTGACTGAACACTACGGAACTCACGGCGAAATCACGGGTGCCGCTCAACAGCAGGGTCGGTGGAAATCTGGCTAGCACGGCATCCGATCCGCCAGGATATGCAAGTGGGTCGTCTGTGCTGGCGCCTGTCATATACCAGAGCACCGGCTCCCAGGAGGCCGTATCGAACGGTGACATCTCGTTCTTCGGCAGCAACCCCGAAAACCAAACACCCGAGTCACCCCAACCGTCGCCCCAAGGCGGGCGATCGCAGCATGGCATTGGCGCAATTCCGCTGATCGCAATCGCCCCGGGGCGTGGCAGCCCCGCCGCATGCAGCCAGGCGACGCTTTGCGCAACCAGGGTGCCGCCCGCGGATGAGCCAAAGATGCCGATCGTCTCGGGCGAATGCTCCCGGAGGAGCTCGCTATAGACAGCGGCGACGTCTTCACTCGCTGCCGGGAAGGAATGGAACGGCGCCTGTCGATAGTCGAGCGTCACGATCCTGAATCCACCGATCGCCGCGACGGGGATCGATTCGATCTGCCCAAAGCTCAGACCGCGGTTGTAGACGAACCCGCCGCCCCGCAGATTGACGAGCACGCGCCGCTCGTTGCGTTTCGCTGGTCCCTGCTTCGGCTCGATCACTGCGACACGAACGCCGGCAATCGTCTTCTCCGATACCTCGACCGGGTACCGTGAGCGCACTTTTTTCAGCAGAACGACGTTGGTTCGTTGCTCCCACCAGCTGTCGAAGCGATCCCACTCGGACTTCGGAGCGTTGCGCGCGGGGGCGGGGAATTCGGTCGCCGGCTTCGCCGCTGCGCAACTGGTATGAAAAGCGCGGTACTCGGCGCTCCACAAGCCTGAAGGCGGCAGCCTCAGCCCGTGGACGTGAACCGTGCCGTCGCGGTCAATGTGCGTTGTCGGTTGCGCGAGCCGCTGATCCTGCGATGGCTCAGACATCGTATCGACCCGTGTCTCGCCGGAGCGGCGAGCTTGCTGCTCGCTAGTGTCGCCATTGCTTGCGCAAAGTGCGAGCGATATTCGACCGCGTATACCCAACTAAATGCATGACCGGACGACACGGACGTCCGAGCCCTCACTTGTAATGAGATGAGCGCATCGGCGCGCGTCAGACGCGCCGCGGGGGATCACATGCATTTCACAACCCGTCTTGCACTACGAGCTTCCAGACGTTTTCCGATATGCGTGCAATCTCAACAACCACAAGATCGAGGGGCAGAGTCATGAGCGCAGTGGTGCGAACGTGTGCAGAGGTCCGACGTCGGCGGCGTCATGCCTCCATGTTGCTGGCGGTCTCCGCCTCCTGTCTGTCCTCTGTGTCGATGGCACAGGACCAGCCTCGCGACAGTCGAACGCTGGAGGAAGTCCTGGTAACGGCACAGAGACGCGAGGAACGACTGCAGGAGGTGCCGATCGCGATCTCGGTGGTCGGCGGGCCGGCCATGGACAAGTCAACGGCCGAGGGTGTCATCGAGGTACTCAATCAAGTACCGGGCGTCAGCAGCCTCCCGGCAGTGCAGGGTAGCGGGACGCAACTGACCGTGCGTGGAGTGACCGCGGCCGGTGCGCTGTTCTTCGGCGCGAGTCCCATCGGTTACTACCTCGATTCGATTCCCTTCGGCTTCGTCAAATCAGCGATTGCGCCGGATTCGAGTGCCTACGATCTCGATCGCGTCGAAGTGCTGCGTGGCCCACAAGGAACGCTTTACGGCGCAAGCGCGCTGAACGGCGTGATGCGAGTTCTCACGAAAAACGCCGACTTGGACCGGTTCGAATTCAAGGCACGCACGTCTGCGTCCTCGACTGAAGACGGAGGTGAGAACTATCGGGGCGACATGGCGCTGAATGTTCCGCTCGTCGACGGGAAACTGGCGGCCCGGGCGGTGCTCGGCTACCAGGACCTCAGCGGCTGGATCGACAAGCCCGCAAGGAAGGACTTCAACGATGCCGAAATCCGTACCGCGCGCCTGAAGGTGGATGCCCAGCCGGTTGATGCGCTTTCGCTCGGCTTGTCTGCCTGGCTTTCGCGCGCCGACTATGGTGGGCCCTCTCGTGGGGATGACGATCGACGCAACCCGTACTCGGATACGGAGGCGATCGACACCGATTATGACGCCTACAGCTTTACGGTCGGATACGATTTCGGCGGGTTCTCGATCAACAGCGCGACGAGCCAGCTCGACTATACGACGGGCGGCTATGTTGATTTCGCCGGAACTCTGATCTTCTCCGGTCTCGAGTCCGAAGTATTTGCAGAAGAATTGACGCTCAGCTCGGACGAGGACGGACCATGGCGCTGGTCGATCGGTGGCATCTATCGCGAGGTCGACGATCGCACCTTTCAATATTTCACCACGGCACCCGGCGCGGCTCAGATCGCTCCGTACGAGTGGCTCGACAGCTCGCATTCGAGCGCGCTGTTCGGCGAAGTGACGCGGGTGCTTGCCGACGGCAAGTTCGAAGTAACGGCAGGCTTGCGGTATTTCGAGGACGACCTCAAGAGCCAGGAGGGCCCGCCCGATGCGCCGCCTGCGCAGCGCGTGAATCCGAACTTCAACGCCACGACGCCGCGTCTCGTGCTGTCGTGGCATCCGTCGGATGAGAACACGCTTTACGTTTCCTACGGCGAGGGTTTTCGCAGCGGCTTCGATCAGTTTCTGCTGGCAAAGACACTGCTCAATTTTCCGCCGGTGAAGCCGGATACGCTGCGCAACTATGAAGTCGGCGCAAAGGGCAACACGGCGGCAGGAACCGTCACCTATGAGGCAGCTCTCTACTACATCGACTGGCAAGACACGCAGCAATCTCTTGCCGTCCTCGTAAACGGTGTGCCGCGAGCGGCGAACATGAATGGTGGTTCGGCCAGCGGAGTGGGCGTCGATCTAGGTGTCGCGGTCAGGCCTGTGGATGGTCTGGTTCTCTCGGCCAACGCCAGCTGGAACGACCTCACCTTCGATTCAGATGTGTTCTCTGGCGGCGTGCTGCTGTTTGCCAAGGGCGATCGGCTCAACAGCTCGCCCGAGTGGACCGCGAACGTGTCGGCAAACTACGGCTTTCCGCTCGGCGGCGGAGGCTACGAGGGCGAATTCTCGGTGTCGGCAGGCTACACGTCCGAGCAGAACTACGTGACGCTGCTCGCCGACCGCTATATCACCGTCGGTGACTCGATGCTCATCGGCCGCACAAGCTTCGCGATTCATGGCCCGAGTCACTGGACGGCCAGCCTGTTCGTGGACAACTTCATGGACGAGGACGGGTCGCCGCTTCGAGCACAGTTCGGTCTACCGGAGTGGTCGACGCGAATACGTCCCAGGACTGCGGGTCTGCAGCTGGAATTCAGCTTCTAGCTCTGGTCATTCCACGCGGCGTGCAGAAACACGCCGCGTGTCCGAGAGTCAGCTATTGCAAGTCATTGTCTGGCTGCTTAGGATCCGCGCTCCGCAGTCGGGACGTGGCGCAGCCTGGTAGCGCACTTGCATGGGGTGCAAGGGGTCGCGAGTTCGAATCTCGCCGTCCCGACCAATCACAGTCACACATATATATGTGTAGGGTAGGGTCGCCGTACCCCCCGCAGGCCCTCCTGCACCCTCCGCCCCAGCCCCTTCCGTATTCTTCTACATAGGCCAGCCTCCCGCGCCGGCCCATGCCAGGAGACCCTCATGTCCCGCCGCCTTCTCTTACTAGCCACCCTCGCTTTCCCGTTGCTCGCATCCGCCGCCGAACCCATCGGCCAACTGAACATCCCCGCCTTCTCCGGCCTCCAGAGCAAGGCTTCCGAAGTCGTCGACATCACTCTCGGCTCCTGGCCCCTCGCGCTCGCCAGCAAGTTCATGAACGCCGACAATCCCGATGACGCCGAAGTGAAAAAAGTCCTCTCCGGGATCAAATCCATCGCCGTCCGCAGCTATGAATTCGACTCCGATTTCGTCTACTCCAAGGAAGACGTCGACGCCGTGCGCAAACAGCTCGCGGCTCCGGGCTGGACGCAACTCGTACAAGTCCACAAGCGCGACCGGGCGCAGGACGTCGAGGTCTACGTCGCGCTCACCGAGGACCAGGCTAAGGGCTTCGCTGTCGTCGCCAGCGAACCCCGCAAGTTCACGATCCTCAACATCGTCGGCTCCATCGACCTCGATCAGCTCGCGAAGCTGCAGCATCACGTGGACCTGCACGTCGACCTGGACGACGCCCTCGACGTCGACGCCAGCGACATCGCCCCCTGACCAGGCTGCACGCGCCGCGAACGCAGCGACGTGAAAGCGAGCGATACATGGTCGGCGGACGAGTTATTGACCCGCGCCCGCGCCGGCGAATCATCGGCATTCGCCGCGCTGGTGCGACGCTATCAGCGCACCGTGTATAGCATCGCGCTGCGCATGCTGAGCGATCGTCATAGAGCAGAAGATCTCGCGCAGGAGGTGTTTCTGCAGCTGTATCGCACGCTCGACGGCATCGACTCCGATACCCACCTCGCATTCTGGCTGCGCAAAGTCGCAGTGAATCGCGCGATCGATCGCATGCGCATGGAGTCCCGCCACGACAACGAGCCGCTGACCGAGGCCGTTGCGGTCGCAGATGAACCAATCGAAGACGATCCGCTACTCCACAAACGAATGGCGGATCTCGTTGCGCAGCTACCGCCAGCTGCCCGTGCAGTAGTCGTCCTGCGCTACCAGGAAGACCTCGATCCCACTGACATCGCGAGCACGCTCGACATGTCGATCAACACGGTCAAGAGCCACCTCAAACGCTCGCTCACTCTGCTGCGTGCACGCGTGCAGGGCACCGCGATCGTGGAAGACATCCGATGAGCAAAGACTTCGAACAGCAACTCCACGAGGCATTGCGCCCGGTCGATCCCGAAGAGGGCTTCGAGCAGCGCGTGCTGGCGCGGATCGTACAAGAGCGGTCAAGCACTCGCAGGAAAGTCACGCGTTGGGCCTCCGTGGCGCTGGCTGCGTCAGTGGTCTTCGCGGCCGTTCTGGGCACGCACGAATGGCAGTTGCGTCGCGAGCAGGAAGGTCTCGAAGCGCGCAAGCAACTCCTCGAAGCGCTGCGGCTGACCGGAGAGAAGCTGGATGTCGCGTATCAAGCGGTGAATCGAGAAGCGCCTGAGCCGGCAGACGACGGGAGCGGTGCATGATCATGAAAGCACTCTTCAGGCACTCGATGCTGGTACTCGTGGGTACGCTGTCGTTCTGTACGAACACCTTCGCTGCCGACGGCCAGCTGAAGATTCCCGAGTTCGCAGGCCTGGCCGACAAGGCGGCGGAGAGCGTCATCATCACGCTCGATCCTTCGCTGCTCCGCCTCGCCGCGCGTTTTCTCGACCCGTCAGATCCTGAGGACGCTGCCGCACGCGCAGCAATCGCGGGCATCAAGGGCATCTACGTCCGTAGCTATAAGTTCGATCAGGACTTCGCGTATCCCAAGGCCGATGTCGACATGGTTCGCAAGCAGCTCGGCGCGCCGGGCTGGCAGCAACTGGTTCAGGTCCGCACCCGCGCGGAGCAGCAGAACGTCGACATTTACCTCCTGGTCGAGCAGGAGCGCGCCAACGGTCTTGCCATCATCGCGAGCAAGCCGCGGGAGTTCACGATCGTGAACATCGTCGGCTCGATCGACATGAAGAAGCTGCACGAACTGGAGGGTCAGTTCGGTATCCCGAAGCTCGATCTCGAAGACAAAAAGTAGCTCAGTTCTTCGCCAGCGGCTGCACCGAGCGCGCCACTTCCGTCGCGATCTTCGACGCATCGAAAATCGGCAGCGAGCAGGTGCTGTCGGTGCAGATGAACGCAGCGGGCTTCGACAGCTGCGGATAGCGAACGTCGGGATTGGGCATGCTGCCCTCACGACGATCCCACCACTCGACGCGCCGATAAACTGCAGCGTAGCGAATCGCCGAGGTGAACAGCGCCGCAGCGGCTGCGTCGTCCTTGCCGCCGACGATCGTGATATGCAGCGGATCGTTCACCGATTCGAATGCCGCGAGCAGAATGCCGGGCGCGGTGATCAGCGAATCGGCGACCTGCTCGGTTACGAGCATGCGCAACGCGTAGTCGCTCATCGCACGATAACGAGCATCGCCCGTGTATCGATGCAGCAGGTTGGCGAATCGTGCCACCGGAATGTTCTCGTCGAGATTCGCCTTCGGCTGCAGCTTTGCGCCGGCGCGCGCAGCACTCGTCACGTAGCCGGGCTGCGCGCCTCGAAAGTTCTTCTCAATGAAGTCCGCGCCTGACTGCGCACGACCAAGCCACTCGCGCGAGCCCGTCGCGGTGTACAGCGCAAGGAATGCATCACCCATCGCCAACGTGTCTTCGAGATATGGGCCAGCAGTATCGCGCTCGTCATGCCGGAAGCCGCCACCCGGCAACGATCGATTCGCAATGATCCACTGCGCCGCGCGCTGCGCATCATCGAGATACGCACGCTCGCCCGTCACGGTGTAAGCCGTCGCCAGCGCGCGAATCATCCAGCCGTTCTCACGTGCATACCGATGCTTGTCGACGACCGGAACGCCGAGCTTCCTGCGAGCCGCATCGCTCAGCGCGAAATAGTCAGCCGAGTGCTGACCCTTGACCAGATCCGCATCCTGACTCGTATAGAACGCACCTTCGGGGCTCTGCAGGAACGTCGTTACATAGCGACGCAGATCCCGCACGGCCTGCAGATACTTGGGATCGTGAAACTGTCCGTACGCCAGCGCATACACGCGCAGCGGCTCTGCCTGCATCGCCATGATCTTCTCGAAGTGCGGATGCTCCCAATCCGAATCAGTCGAGTACTGATACATCCCGCCCCAGGCCGGGTCCATGATTTTCAGCGCAGCCGTCAAGGTCCGACGCGTCATCTCCTCGGCCTTCTTGTCTCCCTGGCCCGCACGCAGCAGTCCGTACTCCGCCGTATCGTGATCGATGAACTTCTGCGGCTGCTTCTGGCCGCCGAGCTTCGGATCGTGCGTCTCATAGAACCCGCGCTCCAGCGACTGCCGCAGCTTCGGGCTCAGCAACGGGTTATCGGCAAACTTGGCGATCGGCTCCTCGTCGCCGTACTTGACCGGGCTCGGGTCGACGATGATTTCCTCGAGCATCGAGATCATCACCTGCGGCGCCAGATACCCACGTCGCTTCACGATCTCGCCGCCCTCGGCGTTGAACACCACCGTCGCCGGCCAGCCGTAATTCTCGTAGCGCCGCGAGATGTCGGGTCGCGAATCCTGATCAACGCGCACCGGGATGTACTTCGACTTGATCAGCGCGACGACTTTCGGGTCGCTGTACGTCACCTCGTCCATGACATGGCACCAATGGCACCAGACAGCTTCGAGGTCGAGCAGCACGAAGCGTTTTTCACGCGCGGCGCGCTCGAACACGCCATCTGACCACGGCTGCCAGTCGATCTTGGCTGCTGTCGGTGCGGCGGCGAAGCCGGTTGCGGTCCAGATGAGGAGGAGGGCGGCGACCAACCTGCGCATGTTCGAATTCTCCTGCGTCGTTGCCCGCTCTACGCAATGGGCTGTGATTCGGATGAGGGTGCAGGCGAAAATGGTGAACGGCGTCTAATATATATGTGTCGCCACGTATGTGCCTTGGGGAGCGTCATGCGATGGAAATCAACGGAATCGCGCATATCCAGCTGACGGTCAACGATCTGGCCCGCGCCATGCCCTTCTACGAGGAGGTGCTGGGCTTCATGGGCATGAAGGCGGTCGTCAAGAACCCCGAGTTCCTCTACATGATCGGCGGTCGCTCGGCGGTCGCGATTGTCCGCTGTTCGCCCGAGAACCGCGACGCCGTGTTCGATCAGCGCCGCATCGGCCTGCACCACGTCTGCTTTCGTGCTCGCTCGCGCGAGGACGTCGATGCAGTCCACGAGTTTCTGCGCAGGCGGTCGGTGAAGATCGTGCGTCCGCCGAGCGAAGGCTCGTGGGCGCCGGGCTATTACTCGATCCTGTTCGAGGATCCGGACGGCATTCGCCTCGAAGTAAATTTCGTACCGGGGAAAGGTCATCTCGAGGATCTGCAACGGTTGCCGCTGAGCCGACTGCCGGAGTAGGGCGGGTGAGGCTACAATTCAGCGCGGTCAACCTGCACACAGGAGATTCTCGATGGCCAATCTGAAGACCACGGGCATGGCGCTGGCAACGGCTGCCGCCTTGCTGTTCGGCAGCGTCGCCGTTACGACGGTGCATGCCGAAGACGCGAAGGTGAAATGCCAGGGCGGGAACGCCTGCAAAGGCAAATCAGCGTGCGCGACGGCAACGAGCTCCTGTCAGGGGCAGAACAGTTGCAAGGGCAAGGGGTATGTGATGCTGACGAAGCCGGAATGTGATGCGGCGAAGAAAGCGAATGGGGCGCAGACGAAGAGCTGAGGAGAGTCAGGCTGAAGCCTGACCCACAGGCAAACAGGAAAAAGCGCGGGCGTTTTTGCACGCCGCGCTTTTTTTTATGCAGCGGTGGTGGCGATGAACTGTTGCAGGTGGAAGTCCGTGTCGCCGAACGTCAGGTCGATGGCGGTGAGGCGCTTGAAGTAGTGGCTGACGATCAGCTCATCCGTCATGCCCATGCCGCCGTGTAACTGAATTGCCTGCTGACCCACGAAGCGACCCGCCTGACCGACCGCAACTTTTGCAGCCGACAACGCACGACGACGCTCAGCAGCGTCGGACCCGTTGCACTTGAGCGCGGCAAGATAGCTCATCGACGTCGCCTGCTCCGCGTTCAGGAACATGTCCGCCATCCGATGCTGCAGCACCTGGAATTTCGCGATTGGCTGGCCGAACTGCTTGCGATTTTTCGTGTACTCGAGCGTTGCTGCATTCACGGCCTTCATGATACCGACGGCCTCGCCGCAGATCGCGCTCAACCCCAGATCGTATGCCGCCTCGATCGCCGGGAACGCGCGGCCTTCCGCACCGACGAGCGCAGTCGCGGGGACCTTCACTTTCGTCAGCTCGAGATCCGCAGCCTGCTGCTCATCGATCGTGCGATAGATCTTCGTCTTCAGCCCGCTCGCGCCGGGTGCGACGCGGAACACCGAGATTCCATCGCGATCACCGGTCTTGCCCGAGGTACGCGCGCTGACGAGAAACTCGTCTGCAGTGCCACCGTGCATGACCACGCTCTTGTGGCCATCGAGCACGTAGCCATCGCCATTCTTCTCGGCTCGGGTCGCGACGTGATTCACTTCACCACGCGTCTTCGGCTCCTGATGCGCGACGATCACGATGCGTTCGCCAGCCGCGATTGCCGGCAGCAGATCTGCCGCAGCCTGCTCGTCGCCGATGCTGTTGAGGAGCGCGGGCGTGATGACCGCTGCGCTCAGATACGGCTCCAGCACCAGGCCTTCGCCGAGTGCATTCATCACCAGCATGGTGTCGACCGGACCAGCGCCGAGTCCGCCGTGGGCTTCGGGCACGTTCAATGCGGTCAGACCCAGGCCGGCGAGCTGTTGCCACAACTCGCGGCTCCAGCCTTCCTTCGACTTCAGGATCTCGCGGCGCGCCTCGAACGAATAATGCTCGCGCACGAAGCGCCGCACGGTGTCGGCGAGCAGCTGCTGTTCGTCTGTGAAATTGAAATCCATGATTGACCTATCGATCCGGGGCTCAAAGCCCCAGGATCATCTGCGAAATAATGTTGCGCTGAATCTCGTTCGAGCCGCCGTAGATCGAGACCTTGCGATAGTTGCAGTACGTCGCCGCCAGCGGCGCCGCATAAGCAGGACCGGCGGTGCTGCGCAAATCACCCTCTTCGCGCGAGCCGCGCTCGAAGGGCAGGGCGTACGGGCCGACTGCGTACATCATCAGCTCGCTCAGTGCCTGCTGCACTTCGGTGCCTTTGATTTTGAGAATCGACGCTTCCGGCCCCGGCGCGCGCTTCTGCGCCTCGGCCGACAGCACGCGTAGCTGCGTCATCTCCAGCGCCATCAGATCGATTTCGACCTGCGCGATGCGCGCGGCGAACAACGGATCTTCGATCAGCGGGCGACCGTTCTTCGTCTCCTGCCGCGCGATGTCCTTGAGCCGCTGCAGCTCCCGCTTGGACGCGCCGACGCCAGCGATGTTGGTGCGCTCGTGGCCGAGCAGGAATTTCGCGTAGGTCCAGCCCTTGTTCTCTTCGCCGATGCGGTTCTCGACCGGCACTTTCACGTTCTCGAGCCACACCTCGTTCACTTCGTGCGCCCCTTCCATCGTGATGATCGGCCGCACCGTGATGCCCGGCGTCTTCATGTCGATGAGCAGGAACGAGATGCCTTGCTGCTGCTTCGGTGCATTCGGATCGGTGCGCACCAGGCAGAAGATCCAGTCGGCGTATTGCCCGAGCGTGTTCCAGGTTTTCTGGCCGTTGACGATGTACTGATCGCCCTGGCGTTCCGCGCGCGTCTTCAACGACGCGAGATCGGAGCCCGCGCCCGGCTCGGAATAACCCTGGCACCACCAGTCTTCGCCGCTGACGATGCGCGGCAGCCAGCGCTGCTGCTGCGTCGGATTGCCGAAAGCCATGATCACTGGTCCGACCATCTTCAAGCCGAACGGAATCGTGCGCGGCGCGCCGGCTGCAGCGGATTCCTCGTCGAAGATGTGGAGTTGCACCGGCGACCAGCCGGTGCCGCCGAACTGCTTCGGCCACGTCGGAGCACCCCAGCCCTTGCGATAGAGAATCGTCTGCCAGCGCCGGTAGTCATCGGCGCGGATCGACAGGCCGTTCCTGATGCGCTGGGCGATGTCGGCCGGGAGTTGCTCGCGCAAAAACGCGCGCACTTCGTCGCGAAACGCCAGCTCTGCGGGGGAGAAGTTCAGGTCCATGGAGGTCAGGCCCTCTGCTGTTCGAATGAGACGAGGCGCCCGCGATGCGGAATCACCGTTCTCATAGTGGACGGCGATGATAGGGGCGTCGCCGGCTGCCGGCAATCGGGCAGTACCCGCTCTGTGCTTACGTTAAGTGTCTGAACCATACCCGGTTGCTCTTATTCCTGCCTCAGCACTCGCGCGTTGCATACAAGACTTGGTTGCGCCCTGCGAGATGTGTTAGCTTCTGCGGCAGAATCGGCGCCCGCATTGTGGAATGTCTTCATCTCAGGGCGGCGCCGCACCCAACAGTCAGTCGATCGCGTGGGGGAGCCGCGGAGTCATGTCCCGCAAGTATTTCGAGTTCTGGCCCAAATCGCTGCCGCACGATCTTAGCGTGCCGGCGACGAACCTGTTCTACAACGCAACAGTTGCCGCGACGCGCTATCCGGACAAGCCCTTCGTCGTCTTCTTCGAAGGCGTACTGACCTTCGCAGAGTTCACGCAGCAGTGCGAACAGCTCGCGGGATATCTGCAGCAGGACTGCGGCGTGCAACAGGGTGATCGCGTGCTGCTGGTGATGCAGAACAGCCCGCAGTTCATCGTCGCGTACTACGCGATCCTGCGCGCCAACGCGATCGTGGTGCCAGTGAACCCGATGAGTGTGACCGCGGAGCTCGAACACTACTTGCAGGACAGCGGCGCCAAGGTCGCGCTCGTCGCGCAAGAGGTCTATCCGCAGATAAGCCCGCTGCGCGGCACGAAGGTCGACCGCGTCATCGTCGCCGCGTATAGCGACTACATCGTTCCAACGACGCAGCTGCGCCTGCCGGAAGTCGTGTCCGCCGCGCGCCAGGCGATCGCCGATCCTGGCGTGACGCTGTGGAAGGACGCGCTGGCGGCGAAGCGCAAGCCCGGTGA
>Ga0068862_100000504_pt1 | contig 41607 bp, 37 predicted proteins | sample KBSSwiS52_FD_66598 | JGI IMG/M metagenome (GOLD analysis project Ga0068862, IMG submission 66598) | Switchgrass rhizosphere microbial communities from Kellogg Biological Station, Michigan, USA - KBS Switchgrass S5-2 | ecosystem: Host-associated > Plants > Roots > Rhizosphere > Soil ...
GCGCACGTGCGCAACATCCCGTTCCGCTGGCTGCCGCTGGAGCTGACGCTCCGGAACGTCCCCGGCTATCACCGCGTCCCCCTCGACGACCTCAGGATGATCGGCCGCCGCGATCAGTTCCTGCCGCTGGACCCGATGTGGGTGCGCGGCGCCGACGCCGTGGAGATCTACTTGATCGCGGACCGGCCCCTCCCGAAAGTGGTCTTCCAGGTCGGCACCCCGGCGCCGCGCAACCGCGTCAGGATCGAGATGGGCGACGCCTCGCAGGAGCTGACCCTGAAGGCCGGGGAGGATCAGCGCGTGGAGCTGCAGCCCGGCGAAGCCACCCGCGTCTGGACCATCAAGGCCGGGACGCAGTACGCCTACCGCATGGTCGTGGCTCCCGAGACTGGCCGCATCCTCCACTGGACACGCGAGCTGCCGCCGGAGTCCTGCCCCTACTTCGCCTCGAACGAGAAAGTCGAGGAGTCCTTCTTCGTGGGCACCGAGCTGACGTACCTCGGCTCGGGCGAAGCGCTCGACGCGGACCTCTACGACATTCTGTGGGGGGACACGGTCGTGCCGGCCCGGGTGCCAGCCGGCTGGAAGTTCACCATCGCGGCGCGGTTGACCAACAAGAGCCGCATGACCTGGCCGAACCGGGGCGGCGCCAGCGTCCGGCTGGCGTATCACTGGCTGACTCTCGATGGCCGCGAGGTTCTCTGGGAGGGGGAGCGCACGGACCTGCCCGCGCCCGTACCACCCGGAGGACAAGTCGACGTCCAGCAGGAGATCGTGGCGCCTGCGCAGCCGGGACGGTACGTGCTGGAGCTCGATCCGGTGTTCGAACACGTGAGCTGGTTCTCGAAAAAGAACGGCGGAACGCTCTTTCGGCGGGAGGTCGAGGTGACAGGCGATGCTCGATAACCTGCGCGAGGACACCCGCCGGCTGCGGGAGATCAAGACCAAGGCGTTCCCCTGGTACGTGATCGAATCGCTGCTGTTCGAGACCGGCTACCAGGCGGTCGTGCTGCACCGGATCGCGCACTGGTTCAAAAGCCATGGCATCCCGGTGCTCGGCCCGCTGGTGGCCCGGCTGAACCAGTTCTATACGGGAGTGGACATCGGCCCCGGCGCGGAGATCGGGCCGGGGCTGCGCATCGCCCACGGCACCGGAATCGTGATCGGCGGCTACGCCAAGATCGGCAGGAACGCTCTGCTGCTCCACCAGGTGACCGTCGGCGCGCCCAGCCCGGAGCGAGTCGCAAAGATGCCGGTGATCGGCGACAACGTGTTCCTCGGCGCGGGGGCAAAAGTGATCGGAGGGATCCGGGTGGGAGACAACGTCTTCATCGGGGTCAACGCGATCGTGGCCCAGAACATCCCGGACAACAGCCGCGTGCTGTGCACGTCGGGGATCGAGATCAGCCCGCTGAAAACGGTCTGATGTGCCCTCAGATCGTGTACGACGATTCCTCGATGAAAAAGGACCACGCATCCGCGTTGTGAAAAGCGTCGACCACGGGGCACTTGTCTTCCTTGGTCACTTCCCCCTGGTGGCAATACATCTCATCCCGACTCGGCTTGTTCAAGCCCGCCAGATGACAGGCCTCGTGGATCAGGAATCTCGGCGTCAACGGCACCGCGTAGATCTCGCTCATGAAGAACGGAGGGCACACGACCAGCGTGTCTCTTCCAAGAGCGTACGCCACAAAACCGCTGTTGCAGCCTTCATCCTGGCAGGTCCCGCATTCGATGGGTGCACTCTCCAGCTTTTCGGAGACCGCCCGAATCCTCCGCCTCAAGGCCCGCCTCGTCTTCTCCGAGAGCTTGATATCGAGGTGGAAATACTCCTTCGCGATCCGCTTGATCGAGCTCTCGTTGCCCGGCATGTCGATGGCCGCGAAGGCTCTGGCGCACTTGCGGAGCGCGTGGGCCTTGATGGCCCTCACGAAGGCCGACTGGCGATCCGAAAACTCGCATCGCGCTTTCGTGGTGTCGGTTCGCTCGCCGAAGCACGGGTCCTTCAACAGCTCCTTCGCGTCCCTGGGAGCGGGGGGAGCGGTTTGCGCCTGGATTTTTCCAGGCCACAGCCCAGGCACTGCCCTGATCGGCCGGGCGAGACCGGTGCGCACCGGCTGTGGAACTCGGTTCTGCTTGGGCGCAAAAGACTTCACGGCTTGCCTCCCAGGGGCATCGCCTTCGCCTCCGATAACGCCTCGGAATTATAGCGCCGAGGCAGGGGCCAGCCTAGCGAAGGAATGACCTCTGAACAACATCAGCCATCGGGTGTCTCTACGAGCATGTGGTTCCATCGCCGAGGCAGAAGCCCCAGATTCCCCTACCGGGGAGCCGGCACCCTGCTCGTCCTTGCCGCAGCCGGAATTCTCTCAACCTGGGCCGTCCTGGCTCCAGAGCGCCAAGCGAGTCCACGCAGCAGGCCGATCGAGCCGCCAGAGCGCCCCCTCGCGGCACCGCCACCCACCGAGAAGCCTGCCGAGGACCCGGCGCCGCCAGAAGGATGCCCGGAGGGATGCACCTCCTCGCAGCATGGATGCGGAATCAAGGGGAACATCTCCCTGAGAACGGGAGAACGCATCTACCACCTGCCCGGCCAGCAGTACTACGACAGGACAGTGATCTCGCCCGAGGCCGGGGAAAGGTGGTTCTGCACCGAGGAGGAAGCCGAAGCCAACGGCTGGCGACGGGCGAAGGTATGAGGGGCGCCTGGTAAGTCCAAACACTCGCCCAAACACTCGCCAAGGCACCTGACTGGCCGGCGCCGCAGACTGAGGGGATCGACCCTCCTTCTCCGTTCCTTTAAACCAAGCGAGCCTCGTCATGGCAAACCAAGGACGAAAGGAGCCTTCATGGTTATGCCCGAATCCAGACTACGCCGATCCCTCTGGAGCGGCCTCACCTACGCACTGCTGCTTCAGGCACCGATCAGCCTGCAATCCCAAGTGCTACCAGGTCAGCTTCAGCCGCTGGAGCCGCCGAGCTTGAGCACGGGCCAGACTGGTCTCACACCGGTGCCCATTGGCGATTATCCTCCCTACCTCCCGCTTCCTCCAAATACGATCAGCATCACCTTCGATGACGGACCTGACGCTTACACAGAGCCACTCGCCGATCTCCTCTATTCGGAAGGGATCAAGGCAACATTCTTCATCAATGGCTGCCGATTTCAGGGGAGCCCGACCCCCGCAGGCGCCGAATCCAATTGCCATAAACAAACCGTGAAGTATGATACCGATATATTGGATCATCTTGTCACGCGAGGACATCGACTTGCCAATCATACTCAGGACCACGTTTGGATGGCAGGAAAACCTACCGACTATATTGCGTACCAGATCGAGACCACACAGAAGATTCTGGATCCCTTCGTTCGCGATGGCGTCTATCTCTTCCGCGCACCATGGGGTGCATGGGATAGCACGGCTAACGACAATGCGCTCCTAGAGCACGACTTGGACAAGCTGATAGGCCCATTTCAGTGGGATATAGGCGGAAGCCCATCCTCCTGTCCTGGAGGGGACTGGCAGTGTCCGTTGCTCAACCAGCAGTGCCCGCTGAATCCGGTGACCCCCGAGCAGTGCGCGGACGGCTACAAGGCGGCCATCGACGCCCGTCCGAACCATAACGGCATCATCCTCTTGCACGACCGGAACGAGAATGCCATAGGGTCCGACTACACCTTGCGTCTGGTGAAGCGTCTCTTGACCATCCTGCCACGCCCCCAGTATCTCTTCGTACCTCTTGATGCATTGCCAGGAAATGTGTTTACCAATCCACCGCTCATCTGGACCAATACCTTCAGCGACGCGGCCGGATGGGGAGCCAGCACCAGCCAGTACGGAACGGTGCGATTGGCGAATATCGACGGAGATGCCTTCGGACGAGCGGATGTCTGCGGACGCCATCCCACCCTGGGTATCCGGTGCGCGCTCTCGAACGGCGGCGGCTTCGGTCCAGTCAAGACCTGGCTCGCCAAGGAGTACACGAACCAGCGCGGATGGGGGCCTGAGAAGTACAGCACTACGATTCAATTTGCGGACCTCGATGGCGACGGGCACGCTGACGTATGCGCTCGCGGGACATGGGGCATGCGGTGCAGCCTTGCGAAAAAGGGAAACGTGTTTGGGCGTGCGAGTTGGTGGTCACATGGGAGCGACTTCACAGACTTCGACGGCTGGGGAGCCGGAGTTCACTTCTACGGCACGATCCGTCTGGGAGACGTGAACGGAGATGGCAAAGCTGATGTCTGCGGTCGTGCGAGTTGGGGCATCGTATGTGCCTTGTCCGACGGTAGTCGCTTCGGCCCGGCCACTACATGGTCAGGTGATTTCGCGGATCCTGCATGGGTGCCCGCGGAGTACGCCACAACGATCGATCTAGGCGACGTCGACGGCGATGGTCGCGCAGACGTGTGCGGTCGATTTCGTACAGGAATTGTATGCGCGATCGCCACAGCGGCCGGAGAGTTTGCCCCTGCGAGCCCCTGGACGCCGCCGAACGGCATTTTTGCGGACAGGGACGGATGGGCCTCGCCGCCCAAGCGGGGTTCGGGCACCGCCGCGTCCAAATTTCGCTCCATCCATCTGGCAGACGTGAACGCCGACGGTCTCGCCGACATCTGTGGGCGAAACGAGACCGGGGTGGCTTGCGCCCTGTCGGACGGAATGGCGTTCGTGGACTACCGCTATGTGGTGCATAATGACTTCACGGATGCGTTGGGATGGTCAGGTGATTCGTTTGGGACCACAGTCCAGTATCCCGACATCGACGGTGACGGAGCCGCCGACGTGTGCGGGCGCGGATTCAACGGCATTCTCTGCGCGCGGAATCTGATCCCCAATTAGGTGCCTGGGACCGCACTGGACATTCGAACATTCGCTTTGACGGCCGGTTCCAACTCAAGGGGATGGAGCCTGGCGGCGCCTGCTCGGTTACGCGCCTGCCGCCAAGTCGTGCCCGCTCGAGCTTTGCTGCCAGACGTAATCGTAAACGCGTTTGGCGGCGGCGTGGGTCTCCTCGTCCGTGAAGGGCGGCCTTGGCAACGCCTCCCAGAGGTTGTTGAGGATGGCCACTTCCACCTCGGCCTGGGTCGTGGTGTTCTCCGTCCATTTATGCATCGAGCGCAGCACGTCCCGCAGTGAGGCCAGCAGGCCCTTGCTCGCCTGCTTCAACCGCTCCCGGTCCGCCTTGCTGATGCTGTCCTTGAACAGGAGGTCGAACAACGCCAATTCGGTTTCGCTGAGGCCTTCGTCGGCAGCACGGCGCTGTTCGGCGTCGAGGCCGGCTGCGAGCTCGGCCAACTGTGCGAAGGTCGCCTCGACCGTCACGCGGTCCTTCTCGCGGTTGTACTCCGCAATGATCTCCTGGTACCTCTTGTAGTAGTCCATCCGCAACGGGTTCCATCCGAGCATCTGCGCCAGCTTCGCCTCGACAACGTCGCGGATGTCTTTCAAGGCCGAGTGCTTCCGCTTGACCTTGGTGGCGAACTCGTCCCGCAGCTTCTCGAAGTCGATCCGGCTCAGATCGACCGTGAGCCCCTCTCTGTGACCGTCTGCGGGGTCCGCCGCGCGGATCGCCTCGTTGACGATTCTGTGCAGCTCCTTGAGCAAGTCCGTCACGTCCGCCGTGTCGCGATTCTCCTGGAGCTTCCTGTAGATGGCCTCGATGTCGTCGTGGCGCTCCGCGTAGTCGAGCGCGCTCGGTTCCATCAGCAGCGCCTTGAAGCGGAGGAACACCTGCCGTGCCATGATCTCGAATCGCCGCTTGGCCTCGTCCGAGGTATAGAGCGCGTCCTTGGCATCCTTCAGTGCCTCGATCCGCGCAAAGCCCGTCGCGCCACGCAACCGGTCCGGATTGAATCCGAGGCTCCGGAGGTGTGTTTCGGCCGTCTCGATCGACTGCAGCAGGGCCGCCACGAAGTCCTCGATCGGCGTCACGATGGCCTCGGCATCCATGCCGTCGTCCATCTCGTCCCCGAGCGCGTACTGCGCCAGCGCCGCGCGCAGGCTCTTGAGCATGCCGTTGTAATCCACGATCACGCCGCAGTCCTTGCCCGGGTAGACACGGTTGGCGCGGGCGATGGCCTGCATCAGGTTGTGCGCCTTCATCGGCTTGTCGATGTAGAGCGTCGCCAGGCACTCCACGTCGAAGCCCGTCAGCCACATCGCGCAAACGATCGCAATGCGGAAGGGGTGCTGCGGGTCCTTAAAGGCATCTTCCACGTTCACCCTCTTGCCATCGGGCGTCTGGAAGCCGGTCTTCATGACGACCCGGTGCGGGATGATGTCGAAGTCCCACTTCTGGAAGTCGCGGATCTCGTTCTGTGCTTCGCTGATGATGATCTCGATGCGGGTGCTCTCCATCCACTGCGCGCACCCGCGCAGCTCGCCGAGCTGCCGGCTGAGGATTTCCCGCGCCCCGGGCTCGACCGCTGCGGCAAGCTCCATCTCCGTGCTCCGGGCAAGGGCCTTGACCTCCGCCAGCCTCGCCTGCCATCGCGGCTCGATGCGCTGGAGCATCCGGGCGCAGGTGATCTTGTCGATGCACACCAGCCAGCGGGTGGAGCAATGCTCGACGAAGTCGTCGGCCAGCTTGTCCAGGCGATCGTCTGCGGTGATCACCTCATAGGTCTTGCCGAGCAGCTTTTCGAGCAACGCTGTCCGATCCGGGTCCAGCTCTGCCTTCTCCACCGCTTCCGCGATCGTGTCGTTCAAGTCGAGCCGGGCGATGCCCAGCTTTTCGCCTCGGCTCTCATAGACCAGCTTCACCGTGGAATTGTCTTCCTCGGAGCGCTTGAAGTCGTAGCGCGAGACGTACGGCCCGAAGATGCGCCGGGTCAGCTCGTCGTTCTTGAAGAGCGGTGTCCCTGTGAAGCCGATGAAGGAGGCGTTGGGCAGCGCGCGGTGCATGTTGCGCGCGAACTTTCCCGCCTGGGTCCGGTGGGCCTCGTCCGAGATGACGATGATGTCGTCGCGCTCGCTGTAGGGCTTGGCGACCGGCCGATTGAACTTGTGGATGAGGCTGAAGACGTACCGGTGATTGCCGCGCAGAAGCTCCTGCAGCTCCTTGCCGGAGCCGGCGGTCGGCGTCTTCTCGTCCGCGACTCCGCAGCCGATGAACGTGCGCCGGATCTGGTCGTCCAGGTCCTCGCGGTCGGTCATCACCAGGAAGGTGAAGTTGCCGGGCACGACCCGCCGCACCTTCTCGGCGAAGAACACCATCGAGTAGGACTTGCCGCTGCCCTGGGTATGCCAGAAAACGCCCAGCCGGCCGAGGTCCGGGTGCGCTCTCTTGAGCAGCGGCAGATCATCGCTCCTCGCCCGCCCGGCGGCTCTCAGCAGCTCCGGCTTGTGCGTGCGGTATTCGACGACCCGCTCCCCGACCGGGATCTCGCGCTTGAGCTCCTCCTGCCGGAGGACGGAGGCGACGGCGTTGTTCACACCGAGCACCTGATGGTTGCGGGCCACGATCTTGCGCGTGCCTCCGGCCCGGCTTTCGTCGAACAAACCGAACACGTGCCAGGCGCGTGTTGAAGAACTTCCAGGAATGTTCCCCGAACAATCACCAGGCACCAGTCCGGGGGACGACCTGATCGGGCTGGGGCTCGGCCTCGATGCCGCCCTGGTCTCGCTCGATCTCGCATGATCCTCCATGGAGCGGGGCGACACCGGCGAGTTGAAGCGGCTGCGGTGGAGATGATCCCCGTATTCGAGTCGCGGGACGACCACAAGAAGGCGCTGGCCGCGTTCCTCCTCTTCCAGAAGGCGGCGGAGGCCGAGAGCGTCACGCTCGGACTGATCCGGGAGACGGTGACGTCCCTGGAGCAGGCGCGGAGGATCAGGGAGCGGGGTTGAACAGCCCGCCCGAGCGACTCGGGGATCTACCCGAGTGACTCGGGGATCTACCCGAGCGACTCGGGGATCTACCCGAGCGACTCGGGGATCTACCCGAGTGACTCAGGGATCTACCCGAGTGACTCAGGGATCTACCCGAGTGACTCGGGGATCTACCCGAGCGGCTCGGGGATGTACCCGAGCGGCTCAGGGATCTACCCGAGTGGCTCGGGGATGTACCCGAGTGGCTCGGGGATCTACCCGAGCGACTCAGGGATCTACCCGAGTGACTCGGTGCGTAGCGTGCCGCCTTTCCGCGCCTGCCCCCTTCCTTTTGACCTATGTCCGCGATATCTTTGACGGATATCGGGAGTCTGACTATACTCGGGACCATGGCCGAGCCTGTCCGCAAGCAGAGAGCGCCGGAGCTCCTCGACGAGGAGCCGGGGATCACCTTGCAGCGCTGGGTCGAAGGTCCCGGCGGCCGGATGGAGCTGGTCGAGATGCCACTGACTCCCGAGCTGTTCCTGAATCCGCAAGTCGGCGACCACATGACCCAGGGCAGCCGCCATATCAACACCGCGCGCGAGATCGTCGATCGGCTGGAGGATTTCTTCCGTCCGGCTCCGGACGTGCTGGTGACCTTCGACCTCAAGCACCTCTTCGGTCCCGGCCTGTCGCAGCCGTCGCCCGACGTTTCGGTGATCCGCGGAGTGCGCGACCGGGAGGCCGACCGGGAGAGCTTCGACGTCCTCGCCGAGAGGGTCCGTCCCTGCCTGATCGTCGAGGTCGTCTCGCCCCTGTCCTCCCGCATCCGCAAGACCGACCTGGAGGACAAGGTGGTTCTCTATCGCCGCGTCGGGATCCCGGAGTACCTGATCGTGGATTCCCAACTCCGCGACCGGCGCTTCCGCCTCCTCGGGTACCGGCTGGGGCCGGCCGGATACGAGCCGATCGAGCCGGATGAGGAGGGCCGCCTGCTGTCCGAAACGACCGGCCTCTGGTTCCAGGTCTCCCCGGACGGACGCCGTGTTCTGATGTTCGAGCACCCCTCGGGCCGGCCGCTGCCGGCCCGGCAGGAGATCGAGGAGAAGGCGAAGGCCGAGGCCCAGGCCCGCAAGGCCGCCGAGGCCGAGGTCGCCCGCCTGCGAGCGGAAATCGATCGGCTGCGGAAGACCGACACGCTGCACTGACCTCCCCGTTCAGTTCAAGGCAGCCTTTTCGGCTGGCCTACCCACCGCCGATCTCCTGGGTCGCGAGGACGCTCCGGAGGCGGCGGACGCCGTCGAGGATCTCGGCAGCCTCCGTGCCGCCGAAGCCCAGGACGAAGCCCTCCCGGGAGGCCTTTTCGAGATAGCCGAACACTCGCCCGGCCCCTGTTCAGCGGCACGCCGTGCCGTTCGAGCTTCCGGGCGGCAACGACCCGACATGGGGGCCGTTCGGCCCGTTCGTGAAGCCAGGGAGCTACACGGTGAAGATCACGGCGGGCGCGTGGAGCGCCACCCAGCCGCTGACGATGCTCGCCGATCCGAGAATCGACGCGGCGGCCGCGGACTTCGATGAGCAGCTCGCGCTGGCGCGCGACGTCGGCGCGCGCATCGACGGCTTGCTCAAGGCGCTGGCGCGGCTTGACGCGCTTCGCGAGGAGGTGCGCGAGAGACCGGGGACCGAGGCGCTGGTCGCGGATCTCGACACGGTCGAAGCCGAGCTCTCGTGGTTGCGCCGCGACGGGGATCCGGGCCTCACGCCGGAGCTGACCTCGCTGTACGACGCGATCATCGCCGGCAGCCTCGCGCCCTCGCCCGGCATCCGCGAGCGGATGCGCGATCTGCTGCCGCGCCTCGACGCCGCGCTGGCGCGCTTCGAGGCGCTTGCGAAGACCGCACGACTCGGGCAATGAACGCTTCGATGAACCGGGGAGCTCACTCCTTCTTGCCGGTAGCGTCCAGATCGGCGGGCCCGCCGGTCATGTCGAGCACCGTGACGTGGGTGAAGACGAGCAGCCGGGGAGCCTGCGGCGCCGGCGCTGGCTGCGCCAGGAGCAGGGCCGGCAGGGAGAGAAGCAGGAGAGCCAGGAACGGTTTTTTCATGAGAGGCCTCGAAAGGCATTGTACATCCGCCAACTTCCGGCTGAGGCCCCCCGGCTCTCTCCCCTTCCGACACAGCTCCTCGCCTACATGCAATCCCTCTCGGACCCTTCCAGGACCGGCTCGATTCTCCACGTGTCGTTCAGCGCCCTGGCGCACGTGAAGAGCTGCGCGACCTCCTGATCCAGTGGACTCCTCCCGAGCGGTACGTTCAGGCATTTGCCGCTGTCGACGGAGATGATCATGAAGCCGTTGACACCAGTGAAAGGGTTCGTTACGGGGAAGAGATCCCAGGTCTGGCTTCTGTAACCATTGCCGGCGTTTGCCCCCCAGATCTGGATCGCCGCGCCGTCGCTCTTGTTGAAGTCCGCGACCTCCATCCGCCGATCCGCGCGCTCGGCTGCCGCCGGACGGATGTACAGCCCGCCACCATCATGGCGGATGATCCTCCAGAGGAAGCGAAGATCCGCCGTCTTTACGCTGCATCCGCGGAGAACGACTCGCGCTCGATCGCCTGTGCCGTCCACGAAGAGACAGATCCGATCTCCAGAGCCGTTGGAGAGCGGCTGATTGGAGACGATTCGGGCGCCGCATTCCAACGTGTCGGACTGCGCGAAGGCGCCCGGCGTGATGAAACCGGCGATAACCAGGGTGAGCAGGATCGAGAGATAACGGTTCATTGGAAGACCTCCTTGCGTTGAACGTCTACCCGCGAGAGCGACGAAGGCTCCCTTGTCACAACAGATCGCGGGTTGGTTGTTGTCGGTGAATCGCGCGAAATCCGAGCCGTGGCTCAAGAGCTCACGGACAGAGCACGACGTCGATGTGGCCGAACTTCGCCCGCAGCAGCGAGTGCCCGCCCACGAGGCCGGCGTAGGTGCCGTACGCCCGGAGCTCGATCGCAGCCGAGTAGGTTGCCGCGGCGCCAGGAGCGCGCACGAACGAGCAGCCGATCGTCCGATCCCCAAGATCGCGGGTCTCCCGCCGGTACCACGCGCCGGCCGCGAGGTTGGCGGTCTCGAGCCGCGCGGAGCGGCACATCTCGGCGCGGGTCGTCGCGTCTCTCACCACGAACTGCACGTCGCTCCAGCCGTGCGCCACGCCCAGCCCGCCGACGCCGACGTCGGTAAAGAGGTTCATCGTCGCGCTGGCGCGGACCGAGCGCACGCCGGCCGAGGCGCTGAACGAGTCGCCCGTGGAGGCCACCTGGTGGCCGGCCCCGATGACACCCGAACCAAATTCCGCGCTGAGCTCCCAGATGGGCGTGGGTGAAACCACCGCGGCGCCGAGTGGGTAGTTCACGCGGGAGTAGCCGGGGAAGGGTGCGTTGAGCACGACGCTCTCGCATCCACAGCCGCCAACCGCCACGGGACTGGCGGGCGGGAGAGCATCGGATGGCTGCGTGCCGCCGCCGCCCAGCAATCCGAACAGCCCCGGCAGGCCGAGCATGCTCTCGACGCCGGCCAGCGTATCCCGATGCACGGATTCGAGCTTCGCGGCCTCCTCCGGCGCCGCGGGCGAGTCGACGTTGGCGAGGTATTGAGCGTCCTTGACATAGCTCGCCAAGTCCAGCTTCTGTTCGGCAGCGCGCTTCATCAACCCGGCCGTGAAGGCCTCGGCCGCCTTCATCTGCGGCTCGGCCGCTTTCAGGTGTTGTTCGTGGAGCGCGACGTCGTAAGGATCGTCGGCCGACGCCTGCGGCTGCGCCTGCGCGGGTCTGCCTGAAGCCAGGGCGGCGAGGGTGAACAGGATCGAGAAGAAACGTTTCATTGGCAACCTCCTTTCAAGATGTCCATCGGCAAGAGCGACGGAGGTCGCCTCTCCACAACAGATCGCGGAAAAATCGATCTATCGGGCTTCGACTTCGGTTCCCAGCGTCGCCCGCGCGCCGGTCTCGAGGGCCGCGGCGACGTCCGGATCGAGGCCGGCGCCCGCTTCGCCGGGCAGGGCGCGCTCGGAGGTCAGGAGGAGAGACTGATAGGAGCCGATGGCAGGCAGGGGAAGCTCGGCTTCGAGGGTGCCCTGTCCGCGCCGGCAGGGCGGCTCCGTGGAGCAGCGGAGCACGAGAGCGCGGTTGTTGCGATAGACCCGGAGCTCGGCATGGCCGGCCTCCCCGATCGAGGCCCGCAGGCGGAGCCGGTCGCCAGGGTGGGCCTCGGCGCCGCGGCGGACGGTGCCGGTGCCGGTCTCCACCTCGACCGCGAGGGCGAGCCGGGCCGGAGGCGGCGCCGAGGGCCGGAGCAGCAGGACCGCCACGAGAACGGCCGCGGCGGCCGGCACCAGGAGCCACCAGCTCCATGGGCGGCGGCGGGACGCCTTGCGCTGCGCGACGGCCGCCCACAGCTCTGCCTCCCAGCCGGGGGGCGGCTCGATCCCCTCGCCGGCCGCCGCGATGTCTCCCCGCAGGCGCTCGTAGAAGGCGCGCTCGGCGAGGCAATCCGCGCAGGTGGCGAAGTGCTCGCCGAGGGGCAGGCCCTGCTCGAGCCGCAGGAGGCCCTCCTCCTCGAAGCGGCGGCACGCGCTCATGAAGCAAACCCCTGGGCTTCGAGGCAGCGGCGCAGGCCAGGCAATGCCCGGGCCACCCGCGCCTGCAGGGTGGGAGCGCGCTCGCGCAGGCGCCCGGCCATCTGATCGTAGGAGAAGCCTTCCTGGAAGCGCAGGAGGACGGCGGAGCGGATGTGCGGGGCCAGCTCCCCCAGGCAGCGGCGGACGGCCGCGATGCGGTCCCTCTCGCCGAGGCTCACGTCGGCCCCCGGGTCAGGATCGGGGCTCTCGGGCAGCTCGCCGGCGCCTGGAAACCGCTTCTCCCGCCGACGGGCGATCTTGAGCGCGTCGAGGCAACGGTGGCGGGCGATGCGGTAGAGCCAGGCCCGGAACAGGAACCGCCCGCCGAAGCCCTCCAGGCCCTCGAAGGCCTGGAGGAAGGTGGATTGATGGACGTCCTTGGCCAGGTCGGGATCGGCCACCATCTGGCGGCAATAGCGGTAGAGCGCCGGGCCGTAGGCCCGCACGAGGATCGCGAGAACGCCGTCCCGGTCGCCCCGGACCAAGGCCTCTCGCGCCTCCTGCTCGGGATCCTCGCCCGCCGCCCGCGGAGCCGCGCTCTCGGCGCCCATAGACACATGAGGCTATCACTTCGGCCCGTCGCCGGCCTTGACGGGACCCTGCTCCGAGAACAGCAGGAACGTCGACGCGGGGCACCCGGGGCACTCCCCCGGCGGCGGCGGCCAGGGAAAGTCGCAGGCGCAGGGCTTCCCCTCCAGGCGCAGGCCGGTCTCGCCGACGTGCAGCGCCACCTCGGAGTCCGCCTTGAGCACGAGCTCGAAGATGACGAGCTTCGAGAAGTCCTTGGCGGAGATCCGCTGCTCCTGGGTCAGATAGGAAACCTGCCTCGGAGACCCCTTCGGGCCTCCGTCCCGCGGATAACCGAGGACCAGGTAGGCCTTCCCCGGTTCACGGGGGATCAGCACGACGGCATCGCCGTCCTGCTTGACGAGGACGCCCGATTCCTTCGGCTGGGCGGGCGCGACCGCCGGCAGGAGCAGGCCGCAGACGGCGATCAGGGTGAGGACGACGGAGCAAAGACGATTCATGGGATCTCCTTTTCATGGATGTTCCACCCGGTGAAGCGACGGAGCTCCCCTGTCCACAACATCACCGGGCTTTCATCGGGTTGCGACGAGGACGTAGGGAGCCCAGGCGGACGGCGGCTCGCCCGCGGCGATCGCCATCCGCTGGGCCCGGGCCAGGGCGAGCGCCGGATCGCGGACGCCGTCCCCTTCATAGAAATGGAGGACGAACCGGCGCGCCGGCTCGTCCTCCACCGACCAGAGCGAGGCGAGGACGGCGCGGCTCCCCGCGGCGAGGAAGGCGGCGGCGAGCGACCCCCAGAGCCCGCGGCCCCGGCGGGCCGCCGAAGCGCAGGTGGCCAGCGTCACCAGCCGGGGCCGGATGGGCCGGGCGAGCAGAAACCCGGGACCCGTCTGGCCGTCGGCCAGGCTCAGCCACGGCCCGCGGGGACCGATGCCGGTGTGGGTGGCCAGATGGAGCACGGCGGCCCCGGCGGCCCGGTCGAGGGCCTCCCGCGTCGCCTCCCTGCCCGTGCGGGGAACGCTCCGCAGCCGCGCGGCCACCTCCCGCGCTTCCCGGGCCGCCGCCGGAAGGTCGCCGCGCGGATCGCCCAGGACCACCGCCGGGCCGTCCGGCGGAACCGGCTGGCCGGCCGTGGCGGCGAGGGCGCTCAGGCTGGGGAGATAGACGAGGGGATGGTCTTCCACCAGGTAGCGGCCCCCGAGCCGCAGGGCTGCGAAAGGAACCTGGCCGAGCACGCCGTCCGGCACGAGATAGAGCGGCTCTCCCGGAGCTGGAAGCGAGGCCGCCGTCAGCAATCGCCTGCCCAGGGCCTCGGCCGGCGCCCTGGCGCCGGGCTGCGCCAGGAGATCGTCGACGAGGCGCGCGATCTCTTCGACAGAAGCGGCAAGGGGCGCGATCTCCACGCCGGACCTCCCGGCTGCGATCCGCCAGAAGCGGTCCTCCGCTTCGAAGAAGATCAGGGCGCGCCGGTCGCCCAGGGCCTCGAGCACGGAGGCGACCGGCTGCGGAGCCACGGCGGCGGACTGCGAAAGGGCGGGCAGCAGGGTCTTCAACGCCTCGGCACGCTCGGCCACAGCCATCGCAGGCATGGCCGGCCAGTCCTCGGCGGGCTCGTCCGGGCGGGGCGAAGTGGCCTGGACGAAAGCATCGAGAAAGGAGCGCGCCGTCGCCCGCTCGGCCGTGGCCAGCGCTTCGCGGAAGCGGCCATCCTGCGCCTGGAGGCGGAACAGGGCCTCCAGCGGCCTGCGCCGGGCGTCGAGAAGGGTGGCCTTGAGCTCGTCGAAGCCGAGCTCGGCGCGCGTCTCCTCGACGATCTCGGCAGCTTTCCCGTACGACGCTTCGGCCTTGCGGCGGTCGCCCAGCGCCTCCTGGACGATGCCCTGCTGCAGGAAGAGCTTCCACGCCCAGCCGGGCACCGGCTCCTGCGCCAGGGCCTTCCCGATCGCGGCGAGCGCGCTCTCTTCCCGGCCGCGGGCGTGCTCGACGCAGCTCCGGTAGTAGAGCAGCACCCCCTCGGGCGCGCCGGCCTCGGCGTGGCGCTCGGCCGCGGCCAGGCTCCGCTCGGCCGCGGCGAGGTCGCCCAGGGCGAGGCTCGCCTCGACGAGATTGAAGTGGATGGAACGATAGAACCGCGCGACCTGTCCCTCGCCCGCCAGCTCCAGGGCGCGGTTGGAGGCATCGCGGGAGAGCGCCATCCGGCCCTCCTCCAGGCGCAGGGCTCCGCGATTGAGGAGCACATAGGCCAGCGCAATGTCGTTCGCCCCGGCGTGCAGCTCGGCCCGCTCCAGAGCGCGCCCGGCTCCCGCCAGATCGCCCAGCCCGAAGAGGGCGGAGTACAGCGCCAGCGAGGACCGGACCTGCTGGTCGCTCTCGCGCAGCTCCTCCGCCGCCGTGAACGAGGCGAGGGCGTATTTCAAGGCGTTGCGGGCATCGGTGTCCTCCCAGGCCATGTAGAAGAGCGCGTCCGCGGCCCGTGCCGTCTCGCGGGGATTGCCGGCTTCCTGCGCCAGTCTGAGAGCGCGCTCGTAGTCCGCCCTGGCGCGCTCGCGGTTCCCCCGCTTGCGCTCCACGTCGCCGGCCAGGGCCAGGACCTCGCCTTCGGCGGTGGTTCCCCGCAGGCGGCCGAGGAGCTTCAGCACCTCGTCGTCCTGCCCCCGGGCCTTCTGCGCCCGCGCCGCCGCGCTGCCCGCCGCGGGATCTCCGGTCGCTTCGAAAGCCGCGAGGCAGACGGCCGCCGCCTCGTCATGGCGTTTGGCCTTCAACAGCTCCTGACAGCGATCCGCGGACCGCTCCTGGCAGGCGAGGAACGCAAACCCGAGAGCCGCGGCTACCCAAGGACTGTTTCTCACCGGATGCAGACGACTTCCCCCTGGATCAAGACAACTTCATTGCGGATCAAGGCAATCTCCCGCCGGATGGAGTCTGGTTCCCGCGGGAAGGAGTCTATTCCTCGCCGGAAGTAGACTCCTTCCCGCGAGGAGGAGTCTACTTCTCACGGGAGGCTCGCCCTCACGCGATCGAGGCATCAGCCATGATAAAATCAGGAACCGTCGCAATTCCTGCGCTTGGAGGTCGCGATGAAGTTTCTCAGCCGTTCCCTCCTGATCCTGCTCGCTCTGTACGGGTTGGTGTTCGCGGTGGGCGACGCCTTTCTGGTGGAGGCGGACGTCCCGCTCTGGGGCGCGATCCTGTTCGCCGTCGCCCTGATCGGGTTTCAATACCTGATCGGGCCCTGGCTCATCCAGATGCTCCTGGACATCCGCTGGGACGATCAGGGGGATCAGCTACCGGCGCGAAACCGCGAGTTCGTCGAGCGGCTTTGCCGCGAGCGGGGCCTCAAGGTCCCGCGCATCGGCGTGATCCAGAGCGGTACGCCCAATGCGTTCGCGTTTGGCCATGTGCCGCGGAATTCGCGGGTCGTGGTCACGACCGGACTGTTGGAGGTGCTCACGCCGGAGGAGGCGAACGCGGTTCTGGCGCACGAGATCGGCCACGTCGAGCATTGGGACTTCGCCGTCATGACGGTCGCTGCCCTGGCGCCGCTCCTGCTGTACCAGATCTACGTCTTCACCCGGTCCAACCACAACACCCGGGCGGTCGCCTACGCCGCCTATCTCTGGTACTGGGTGAGCCAGTACATCGTGCTTTCCTTGAACCGCACGCGAGAGTACTTCGCCGATCATTACTCGGCCATGGTGACACGGGAGCCGGATGCGCTCGCCTCGGCTCTGGTAAAGATCGCCTATGGCATGGTCAGGGCCGACGGCGAAGCGCGGGAAGCGCTGCGGGACAAGGAGAACAAGGAGAGGCAGGCCGCGGCGCGGCGAGCTCAACGGATCGCGGGCACGGTGGCTGTCATGGGGATTTCCAACCTCCGTTCGGGCGCCGCTCTCGCGCTGAGCAGCGCTGACCCCGCGGCCGCGGCGGCGGTCATGCGCTGGGATCTGGTGAATCCGTGGGCACGACTCTACGAGCTCGGCTCGACGCATCCGTTGACCGCGCTGCGCGTGCGCGCCCTGAACCAGGACGCGACGACGATGAACCTGGCCGTGCAGTTTCCGCTGCCCGAGGACCGGCGTATCCAGTGGCGGTGGTTTCCGGTCGAAGTCCTGCTCTGGGCGACACCCTGGGTGAGCGCCGCAGCGCTGGCGACGCTCTGGTGGTATCCCGAGTGGTTGCCGGCCTCCAGCAACGGGATGCCGTTGAGCCTTGCCAAGCCGCTGTGGCTCCTCCTTCTCGGCGCCTCCTGGCTCCTTCAGATCTCCTTCCGATACCGCGGGATTTTCGAAAATGCAACGGTCGGAGCGCTCCTCGAGGACGTGGAGGTCTCGCAGATGCGGCCCCACGCGGTACGGCTGAAGGGAGAGATCGTCGGCCGCGGGGTTCCCGGCGCTTTCTGGAGCCCCGACCTGGTCCTGCGCGACTCCACCGGCATCCTGTTCGTCCTCTACAACCAATCGATCCCGCTGGCGCGCCTCCTGTTCGCCCTGGCCGAGGCCGAGAGCTACATCGGCCGGCAGGTCGAGATCGACGGCTGGTACCGGCGGGGATTGACTCCGTACGTCGAGATGTCGCGCTTGACCGGCGAGGATGGCGCCACACATCGCGCGTACTCCCGCTGGGTTCAGTACGTGCTTGCAACCCTGGCAGTCGTCGTCGGGATCCTCTGGCTGCCATAGAGCCGAACATTCGCCCGGCACGTCCGGCAGGCGGCGGACGCATACGGCACGGGAGCGGAATAAGTGCCTGGCACCTCCACCGGGCTCTCGTGGCCCGCCCTCCGGGTCCTGCCCGGCGTCCCCCCGGTGAGGTAGCATCCTTCTCATCCGGACGCAGTGAGTCCGGCGCGTTTTCCCTTTCCCGTGCCCAGGAACTGGATCATGAGCCATAATCCCGCGAAAAGATCCGTGCCCAACGCGAACGGCGCGGAGCCTGAGGCTTCAACGCCGGAGAGAGGTTCCGACATGGTGACGGCGACGGTCGAGGCCCATCACTGGACCCGGGAGGAGTATGAACGGCTGGTGGAAGCGGGAGCTTTCGAAGGCTGGAAGATCGAGCTGGTCGACGGAGTCCTCTACGACATGATGGCCCAGGGTCCGGCGCATTCGAGCGCCGTGCAGAAGCTGCTGCGTGAGCTCCTGGCCATCGGTTCAGGAATGGGTCTGGATGTGCGCCCCCAGATGCCCTTGGCCGTATCCGACGACTCCCTGCCGGAGCCGGACATCGCGGTGGTTCCCGCAGATCCCGACGACTACGCCCGCTTCAACCCGGCCGAGGCCCTCCTGGTCGTGGAGGTGGCGCAGAGCTCCCTCCACTACGATCGATCGGTCAAACAGAGGGTCTACTCCCGCGCGCGCATCCCGGAGTACTGGATCTTGAACCTGGCCTCCTGTCAGCTCGAGGTCTATCGCGATCCGGCAAGGGACCGCTACGAAAGCAGGACCGTCCTGGGCCTGGCCGACGAAGTTTCTCCCCTGTTCGCGCCCGAAACCTCGATCCGGATAGCCAAGCTGTTCCCTCAGCGGGAATCCTGAGCGGTGTCTGACTCCAGCTCGACCGTCCCCGCCGCCCCGTCCATCGTCACCACCTGTCCGGTCTGAAGGGTGGAGGTGAGACCGAGGATCCCCACGATCGTGGGGATCCCCATTTCCCTTGCCACGATCGCGGAGTGGGAGAGGATGCTTCCCCTCTCGATCAGGAGCCCGGAGACGGAGGGATAGAGCGGCACCCAGCCGGGATCGGTGCGCTCGGCCACCAGGATCTCGCCCTCCAGACGGGCATCCTCGGAGGGGGTGCGGATCACCTTCACTGGCTTGGTCACCACTCCGGGCGAGCAGCCGATGCCGCGGAGGAGGCCGTCCTCGCTCACGATCGCGGGACGTGGACGGCCCTGGAAGCGGTTGCGGTGGTACGGCAGGCCCCAGGTCTCGAAACGGTCGGCGGGCATGCGGTCGGCTTCCTGGCGGTAGGCGTCGAACTCTTCGCGGCGGAGGGCTGCGAGGGCCTTGAGGTTGGTCGTGACGGCCCGGCCGCGGGTGAAGTCCCAGACTTCGTCCAGGGTCAAATGGAAAATATCCTGGGGCGTTTCGAGGATGCCTTCGCTTGCGAAGTGCTCCCCCACGGCCCGGAGCATCTCGCGGAGCACGCCGTAGATGCGGGTGCGGGCGAAGCGCATGTTCTCGCGGTTCTTCACTCCCAGGCGGGCGTTGTTCAGGACGCGGCGGAAGATGGCGGCGCGGAAGGGGCCGAGCGTGGCGAAGGCCCGTTCCTCGGCCTCCTTCCGGATGCGCTGCTCGCGCTCTCCGATCACCGAGAGATCCAGGGATGAAGCGTCGCCCGTGAGGTAGTTGCGGAGGATCTGGTAGACGAAGGCGGGACGGTCCTTGACCGAGGGCTCTTCCAGCTTCAGCTCGTTGACGCCGCGGAAACCGTAGACGTCGAGATAGCGGCGGATCTCCGCTCCGAAGTCCGGGAAGCGCGCGGGGACTTCCTGGACGAGATCTTCGGGAGAGCGATCGAGGAGGAGCTGGCGGAGGTCAGGAGCTTCTCGTGCTTGGGCGGCGAGGCGGAGGAGCATGCGGGTGGGCTCGGTGCTTTCGATGCCGCCCTCCCCCACGATCAGGTCGTTCTGGAGCGAGCCCGCTTCGTCCCCGCACCAGGTGGCGCAGAGCTTCTTGAGCGTGCCGTAGAAGACCATCACGAAGAAGTCGTTGATGATCGGCGCCTTCCATTGCCAGAGGAGCTTGTCCTCCATCTCGCGGTAGAGGGCGCCCAGCTCGTGCGGGGCCATGGCGCGGAAGTCGAGGGCCGACCAGCGCTCGTAATGCTCGCGGAAGTGCGACTGGAAATCGCTCACGATGCGGCGGATGCGCAGGAAGTTGAGCGTCGAGCGGCCCACGAGACGGAGCAGCGCCGGCAGCTCGCGGGTGTAGCGCTGGACTCCGGTAACCGCAGCGGGTTCTTCCTGGAGCCCTTCGCGGACGCCCATCATGGATTCCATGAAGGCCTTGTTGTAATTGAAGCCCGGGAAGAGACGGACGAGACGGTACCAGTTGAAAAGGTTGTAATAGACCTGACCGCGGAAGAGGCCGAGCATGTTGTCGAAGACGTCGCGGTTCGCGCGCACGGTCGCGGCGTCGATGCCCATGACCTCGGAGAAGCAGTGGTAGACGATCGAGTAGGCCCGCCGGATGAAGCTGAACGTCATGGGCGAGGTGACGCCTGAATAGCTCTCGATGATGTTCGAGTTGTCCCAGAGCAGGCGGTGGCCCGCGGCGGGACCCAGCTCCTCCACCGTGGTCACCGGGCGGGCCTGAAGGAGGAAGAGCTTGCCGTCGCGGTCGAAGGCGAACTCGATGTCCTGCGGCCGATGGAAATGCCGCTCCAGGCCGAGCCCGGTGCTCACCAGCTCTTTGACCTGGCCGGGCGTGAGGCTCGGAGCTTCCCGCATGTCGGGCGGGACCTCGGTGCGGAGCAGCCCGCCTCCCGCGGCTTCGTTCAGGACCATGCGCTCGGTCTTCACGGCGATCTGCTCGCGGATCTCCAGGGTCTCCTTGTCCACGGTGAACGTGTCGGCGTCGAGGCCGACGCTCACCAACCCTTCGCCGGCTCCCCAGAGCGAGGAGACGACGGCTTCGTAGACGTTGCCGTCGTTGGGATTCGCGGTGAAGAGCACGCCGGCCGCGTGAGGGTCCACCATGCGCTGGACCACGACCGCGATGGCGATCCCGTCAAGAGGGAGGCCCTTGGCGCGGCGGTAGGCGAGCGCCCGCTCGTTGTGAGCCGAAGCCCAGACGCGGCGGATCGCGTCGAAGAGTCGGTCCCATCCTTTTATATAAAGGAAGCTGTCGTGGAGCCCGGCGAAGGATTCTCCCGCCGCGTCCTCCCCCACGGCCGAGGAGCGGACGGCCACGTAGGCATCCTCTCCGATGCGCAGGGCATGGGCGCGCTTCACCTCCTGTTCCAGCTCGGGCGTTATCGCCTCGGCGAACGCGCGGGTGGTGATCGCATACCAGGGCGGGACCGGCAGTCCCAGGGCTTCGAGACGCGCGAGGTTGGCGGCCTTGCCGCCCAGGATCGAAGGGTTTTCCCGCGCTTCGCGGGGATCGGCGATGACGAGAGTCATAGATCAATCCCCAGCTTGCGGGCGATCTCGACGGCGAGGATGAGGTCAAAGGCGATGATGTACATGCCGGCGTAGGTCTCCATCCTCTTGGCGGTCTTGCGGTTGGTGTGGCGGCGGTACTGGAAGAAACCGGTCAGGGAGACGAGGAAGAGCGCGACCAGGGCGGCGTAGAACCAGGGCGACAGGCCGAGGTGCCAGCCCACGAGGGATACGAGCCCGGTGTCGATCACGCGGATCAGGAGCACCACGTACGCCGCGCCGTAGGTGCCGAAGATGCGCGTGTAGGTCTCGACGCCTTCGATCTCGTCCTCGGGCGCGCGGATCTTGCGCGAGACCTCCCAGTTCAGGGTCACGAAGAAGCCCACCCAGGCGTACATCCAGTACCAGGGCGGCGCCTCCCACGGCCAGCGGCCGGTCGCGAAGCTGAAGACCAGCAGCGACAGCAGCGGCATGATCATCATGTGGCTCGTGGCATAGATCAGGAAGTGGTCTTTGAGCCAGTTCCGGACGAAAAATTCCTTGAGCATCAGGAGCGAGAAGACGAACGCCGCGGCCCAGGCCGCCAGGGTGGCCGGCCCGCGCCACGCGCAGAGAGCGATCTCCAGGGCGATGGCAATGCCGCCCAGGATTTTCAGATCGCGGAGCGTGACGACGCCGCTCTGCAGGACCCGATGGGGATAGTGCCGAAGGTCCTCGGCGTAGTCCTTGTGCTCGTCGAACACGCGCAGGTGGAAGAAGAAGAGGAACAGGCTAATCGCGCCGAGCAGCGAGGTGAGGTCGTAGTGCATGGGCCGGCCGGGCTCGGTCAGCGTGCGGGCGAGGAACTGGCTCGACGAGTAGTAGGCGAAGATCAGCACCCCATGGCCGAGCACGGGGAAGCGCTCCGCGAGATAGGCGGCGAGCCTGCGGGGGAAGGGGGCGGCCTTCACAACCGCTCCCGCAGCCGGTTGTAATCGATCTTGCTGTTGTGCCGGGGATCGACCGGCAGCGGCTCCCCCCGGGTGAGCCGGATCTCGTCGACAGGCTGCCCGGCTGCCGCGAGGCGTTCCTGAATCACCGGCTTCAGCTCTTCTCCCGAGTCGGTTTCGATCACCAGGACCACCCGCTCCCCCAGCCCCACGGCCGCGGCCCTGCGGATGCGGGGATCCTCCCCCTGGGCCGCCTGCTCGACGAGCTGGGGATGGACCAGCTCGCCTCCGCGACGGATCGTCGAGTGGACCCGGCCGACGATCCAGAAGCGGCCCTGGCCGTCGAAGTACCCGGTGTCGCCCATGCGGTGCCAGATGGTGCCGTCCGAGTCGGTGATCTTGTTCTCCTTCACGGCCCCGGGGTTGCGGTAGTAATCGCGGCAGACGTGGTCGCCGGTCACGACGAGCTCGCCGATCTCACCTGGCGGCGCGTCTCCGATGGGGATCAACCTGGCACGGATGCGCTCGATGGGCTTTCCGGCGCAGAAGCCCGGACCCTTGAGCTCCAGGCGCTCCTCGGCGGTGAGATGGGCCACGGGCTCGGCCTCGGTGGAGCCGTAGGCCACGAGGATCTCGGTACCGGGGAACGCGCGGCGCCAGGTGAGAAGCTGGGCGTCGGAGACCGGGGCTCCGCCGGTGAGGATGCGGCGCAGGCCCGGGTTTTCGCCGGTTGCGGCCAGGCGGTCGAAGAACGGGGGCGAGGCCGTGCAGGTGGTGACGCCGTGCTCGCGCATCTGGCGGAGGATGGCGGCGGCGTCCACCCGGTCCACCCGGCGGAAGTCCATGGCCGGCACGACCGAGGGCACTCCGACCGCGAGGTTGTTGAGCGCGAAGACCGGGAACATGGGCATATCCACGTCCCCCTCCCGCGCCGGAAACTCGGCGGCGAGGGCACGGTGCTGCGCCAGGAGGAAGCGGTGGGTGCGGTTCGCCCCCTTGGGCTCGCCGCTCGATCCGCTGGTGAAGGTGATCAGGGCGGGATCGTCCGGCTGAGAGGCGTGGACCGCGCCGTCCCCCGCGGGCTCCTCGATCTCGGAGAGCGTACGGCGGGCGGGGACGGGACCGAGGCGCCTGCCCGTGGTCACGGTGATGGGGATCGAGCGCGAGAGCAGGCGCAGCGCGTGGCTCCTGGGGATGCCCAGCCAGGCCCGCGGCTCGGCGTAGGCCGCGAAGGCGGCGATCTGCTTCCAGCCGATCCAGGGATCCACGAAGACCGCGACCGCTCCGAGGTCGAGCAGCGCCAGCATGGCCACGTAAAGGTCGATCGACATGGGGATCATAACAATCGCCCGGTCCCCCGGCTGCAGCCCCTCTCTCTGGAGCCCGGCCGAGGCGCGGTCGATCCGCTCCCGCAGGGCGGAAAACGTGATCGATCGCTTGCCCAGGATCAGGGCCGGACGGTCCGGATGGCGCCGGGCGACTTCGGCGAGGATGGAGAGGACGTTCATGCGAGCCGGTACAGATGATATTGCCGCATCACCCGCCCCGCGCCGCCGTCCATTTCGCCCGAGGGGTTGCCTGCGCGGAAAAGGCAGTGGTTGGCGAAGCGGTAGCCCTTCTCGTGCGCGATCCGGTGCCCCTGCCCCATGAGGGCGGCGCCCAGGCCGGCGCGGCGGTGCTCGGGTAGGACTCCGACGGTCTTCATGTTCACCGCGTCGGCCTCGTTGCGGTGGAGGAGGAAGCGCAGCAGCGCGAGCGGGTCCCGCCGGCCGCGCATGGCGGCCACGGCGCGGAAGCGGTCGGGGAATGCGAAGAGGAAGCCCACGTCCTCCCCGGAAGGGGTCTGGGCGAACCAGACGAGGTCGGGATCGAGCAGGCTGCGCGCTCCGGCGTAGAGGGCGAGGAACTCCTCCTCGGGGATGTCCGTGTAGAGGAAGTTGCGCGCGAAGATGCGGACCGAGATCGAGTAGATCGTCCGCAGCTCCTCGCGGAACCTCCTCGGATCGAGCCGGCGCAGCCGGTAGCCCGCGGCGAGCGCCGCTTGGCGCTTGGGCTCCAGGAAGTCCGCGACGAGCCCGGCGTCCACCCGCTTCGAGCAATAGCGCTCCAGCACCGTGAAGCCATGCGACTCCCAGAGCGCCGGGTAGTACGGCGGGTTCCAGGGCTCCAGCAGGAAGGGCGGATCGTCCCACGGGCCGACGTTCAAGCGGTGCCTGTGCCAGGTGTCGCCGTCCATGGGACCGAGGATCGCGCCAGCCCCGGTCTCCCGGAGCCAGGCGATGGCGGCTTCGAAGAGCTTCGCCGGATCGCTCCCGGGCAGAGCCTCGAAGAAGCCGAGCATGCCCAGGGGAAGGCCGTTTTCGTCCCGGAGCGTGGGCGAGCGGCGGGCTACGATCCGCGCCGCGGGGCGGCCGTTCTCGAGCGCCACCCAGGCACGCTGGGCGCCTGCGAAGTCGGGACGGAACAGGCTGGCGAGCACGTCCTTGCGGGTGGGCGCGGCGTAGCCGGGATCGTCCCGGTAGACCTCGGCCGGAAGGCCGAGGAAGCTCTCCAGGTTGCGATCGGCGGCGACGTCGAGCACGCGCCTCTACATCAGCGTCGCGCCGGGACGGCGGGAGAAAAAGGGCTTGAAAGCGAGGAGCCAGAGGCCCGAGTAGTCGCGCATGAGACGCATGCGGAGGATCTCCACCAGGCGCGCCTCGGCCCCGTCGCCGGCGAGGATGATCTCGTTCATCATGTGACTGAAGCGCCAGAGGTACTCGTCGGCCAGGCGGGAGGTCTTGCGCGCGCGGAGATAGATGGGCGAGTCGCCGGTGATGGAGGTCTCGTCCATGATGCCGGTGATCTCCTGGGCCTCCTCGTTGACCAGCACGCGGAGCGCCGCGGCTTCGAGCAGGAACTGCTCCAGGCGGGCGTCGTGCTCCCGCTTGCCGAAGAGGCGGCGGAACGCGACCACCTCGCGCGGCTCCAGGCGCAGGGGGAAGATCTCGGGCAGCAGCACGATCCGCTCGGGCGCCAGCTCCTGGCTGGTGTCGTGGAGCGCCTGGACCAGCCGACGGAAGGGCTCGCCGAGGATGTCCTCCTTGTCGCCGAGGCTCATCGCGGAGGCGTCGGCCGAGCCGCTCAGCACGTGGTCGGCGGTGCCCAGGAACTCGGGGGGCGTGATGCGCTGCGCTCCGGTGATCTTCTCCACGATCTCGGAGCGGCCGGCGGTCAGGCGGGGCAGCAGCTCGCGCACGCGCTGGCGGATCGCGGCGATGTCCTCCAGCTTGAACTCCTCGCGCTGGAGCTGGCGCTCGAAGCGCTCGATGGCCTCGCGGAACTCCCCCAGCTCCTGGTCCAGCTCGCGGTCAACGGGCACCTCGCGCTCCAGCTCGAAGACGCGCTGGTACTCGGCCACGATGCGCTGCTCTTCCTGGCCGTAGAGCCGGTGGATCCGGTTCTTGAGGGCGAGGTTCGTGTCCTGGATGGCGAGCAGCAGCTCGGGCTCGAAGTAGAGGCTCCCGAGCCCGTGCTTGAGGTCGCGGTAGCGCCGGATGAGGCCGTTCGAGCTCAGGTCCTCGAGGCCTTCGATGCGCGCGGCCTCGGCCCGGATGCCGTCGATCGCGATGCGCTGCTCGCGGACGACCTCGCCGCCGGGATGAGGGACGTCGAGCTGGGCCCAGAGGCCCTGGAAGATCTCGGACAAGTGGCGGTAGTCACCGAGCCGGGGCTCGCCGCCGCGGTCGTCCTCCTCCTCGCTCAGGCGGGCGAGAAGGAAGTCGACCTTGTCGAGGCGGTCGGGGTCCCAGCCGTCGCCGCGCTGGACGTAGAGGTAGAACTTCACGAGCTGCGTCAGGATCTTCTCGTCGTAGGAGCGCACGCGGCGGAAGAACTGGCGCAGCAAGTCGGGGGTGACTCTGTTATCCTCCGCGTCGAGCGCCTCCATCAGGTCGGCCAGCCGCCGCTCGATCCCTTCCAGTCGGTTCCGGATCCGGTCGCTTTCGGAGGCGTGCAGGCTCTGCGAGATCTCCTTCAGCCCGGCGTAGAGGTCCTGGAAGTCGGTCGAGTACGGATCTTCCATCCGCTGGAGGAGGCTCTTGTTGAGGCTCTGGAGGAACTGGTGGAACGTCCAGCCTGCCCGGAAGCGATGCGAGACATCGGCATATCGGCGGTGGAGAGCGCTGAGCTCCTGGACGGTCGCCATGGTGTTGTTCCAATTCGCGAGAAGCACTGAGGATATTACGACATGGCGATGGGAAAGGAAAACGTCCGCGTCCTGATCCCGCAGGAGGACCTGGAGCGCCGGGTCGCGGCGATGGCCGAGGAGATCAACCGCGATCTGGCGCAGACGGCGGCCGAGAGCGACGGCCTGGTCTGCATCGGCGTGCTCAAGGGGTCGGTCTTCTTCCTCGTGGACCTGCTCAAGAAGGTCAGCTTCCCGGTCAAGGTCGACTTCTTCCAGACCGCCAGCTACGGCAGCAGCATGACCGCCGGCGAGGTCCGCATCCGCAAGGACGTCGACCTCCCGATCCGCGGCAAGGACGTGCTGCTGATCGAGGACATCGTGGACACCGGCCATACCCTGCGCACGATCCTCGGCCTGCTGCGTTTCCGCGGCGCGAAGAGCGTCCGCCTGTGCGCCCTGCTCGACAAGGCCGAGCGGCGGGAGGTCGACGTGCCGATCGACTATTGCGGCTTCACGATCGAAGACCTCTTCGTGGTGGGCTACGGGCTCGATTTCGACGAGCGCTACCGCAACCTTCCCTACATCGGAGTCCTGGAGACAGATTGATGCGATTCCTGCACACCGACAGCGCTCCCAAGGCCATCGGCCCCTACTCCCAGGCCGTGGCTCTCGACGGCTGGCTCTATACCTCCGGCCAGGTCGCCATCGATCCCACCACCGGCGAGTTGGTGGATGGCGGCTTCGAGCCCCAGGCCCGCCGGGTGTTCGAGAACCTGCGCCAGGTCCTGGCGAGCGCCGGCTGCAACTTCCAGGACGTGGTCAAAGCCACGGTCTACGTGACCGACCTCGCCGACTTCCCGAAGCTCAACGCGATCTATGCCGAAGCCATGGGCGAGCACCGGCCGGCCCGCTCGACCGTGCAGGTCGCGGCGCTGCCCAAGGGGGGGTTGGTGGAGATCGATCTGGTGGCGAAGGTGCCGGCGGTTTAGGACCTCACCCCCTGTCCCCCTCTCCCATCTCCCACCCGACCTGCCCCGGGAGAGGGGGAACGCATGCAGGTCACCGAGGCGAGCTCAAAACCACTCACTCGGAGTTACGTCCCCCCTCTCCCGGCGGGGGCATGGGCGGGAGATGGGAGAGGGGGATAGGGGGTGAGGTCAGACCAGCGCCCCGGCCACCCGCCGGATCCTCTCGATCGCCTGATCGAGCAGCGCCGCGCTCACGTCGCGGTGGGTCACGAACCTTGCGTAGTCGCGGGTGACCTGGCTCCCGAGCACGCCGCCCTCTTTCAACCGGGCCAGGAAGCCCGGCGCTCCCTCGGCCACCCGGCAGACCACGATGTTGGTCTGCACCGCGGCGGGATCGATCTCGACTCCCGGCAGCTCGGCCAGGGCGTGGGCGAGCCGGGCGGCGTTCTCGTGATCGTCGGCCAGGCGGGCGGGGCCCTTGCGCAGCGCGATCAGGCCGGCCGCGGCGAGGCATCCCGCCTGTCGCATGCCGCCGCCGAACATCTTCCTCACCCGGCGTGCCTCCCGGATGAAATCCCGCCGGCCGCAGAGGATCGAGCCGACCGGCGCCCCCAGCCCCTTGGAGAGACAGAACATCAGCGTGTCGAAGCCCTCCGCGAGAACCGCGGCCGTCGTGCCCAGGGCCACGGCCGCGTTGAAGATGCGGGCGCCGTCCAGGTGGACCGGCAGGCTGTGCCGCCGCGCCACGTCGAGGAGCCGCTCCAGGTGGGGACGGTCGTAGACGAAGCCGCCCGCGAGATTGGCGGAGTTCTCGACCTCCAGGAGGCCAGTGCGCGACTGGAGGGGCGGATCGTCCCGGATCAAGGCCTCGACTTCGACAGGGTCGAGCAGCCCGCGGGGAGAGGAGATGGCGCGCGGCACCAGGCCGGAGAGCGCGGAGAGAGCTCCCATCTCGAACTGCAGGATGTGGCTGAGCGCGTCGCAGACCACCTCCTCGCCCCGCCCGGCATGGAGACGCAGGGCGATCTGGTTGCCCATGGTCCCCGAGGGTACGAAGAGGGCGGCCTCGAAACCGACCAGGGCGGCGGCCTCCTCTTCGAGGAGGTTGACCGTGGGGTCCTCGCCGTAGACGTCGTCCCCGACCTCGGCCTCCGCCATGGCCCGGCGCATCTCGGCGTCGGGCCGCGTGACCGTGTCGGAGCGCAGGTCGATCCAGTTGTTCATGTCAGGTACTCCCTGAGCAGCTCCTCGAGCAGCTCCGACTCCCCCGCCTCGACCACCGCGGCCACGGCCTCGCGGCTGCGCTCGTCGAGCGCCGGGATCACGGCGAGGTTCTTCTCCCGGGCGAGCGCGTCCAGGTCGTAGGTGGTCTCGTCCACCCAGCGGGCGGCGCGGTAGAAGGCCTGCCCCTGCTCCGCCGACCGGCCGAGCCGCAGCCAGAGCTCCGCGATCAGGGCGAGAACCTCGCCGATGCGCCGGTTCTCCCGGCCCACGATCGGGGCGCGGGGGAGCGGGCGCGGCAGGAACGGATCGAGCCCGTGGCGGTGCGCCACGCGGGCGAAGTCGCGCTCGGAGGGGGGCTCGCGGTGGAACAGGGCCTCGAAGACCTCGTCCGGCTTTTCGAGCTCGTCGAGCAGGCGGCGCCGGTCGGCCGGCACGAGGAGCGGAGTCACGGCCTGGGCGCAGCGGGCTCCCGAGGAGGCGAGACGGCGGCAGCCTTCGTCCCAGAGAGACGGATCGTCGGTCAGCCCGGGCACCAGCGGCCACGCGACCGAGGCCCCGGTCGGAAGGCGGTCGAGCTTCCCCATCTCCCCTTCCAGGAGCACCGCGAGAACATCGAAGACGAACGTCACGCCCTGGACCGGCGGGATGCGCGACTCCTCGCCGGGGAAGAGGTGGACCAGCACCGGCGTGCCGTCCACGAGGCGGGCGGTCGCGAGGTCGTCCCGCGCTGCGATCCGCTTGGGCGGGACGGGCGGCAGGTAGAGAACGTCGTCGAGCGGGGTCTCCGCCCTCGATTCGATGGCAGGCCCTCGAGACCCCTTGCGGCTCCAATCCCCCAGCCGGGCGGAGGCGAGGTGGATCCAGGGACGGTCAGATGTCTCCCAGGCGCGGGGCACGTACCTCACCCAGAAGCGGCCCGGCTCGGGGAGCTGCGACGCCGGCTTGGCGCGGGCGGCCGCCTCCGTGCTCAAGCCAGCCCCCGCGCGGCAAGCATGCGCTGGACGTACTTGGCGATCACGTCCACCTCCAGGTTCACCCGGTCGCCGGATTCCAGGAGAGAGAGCGTCGTAACCTCCAGAGTGTGGGGGATGAGCGCCACCTCGAAGCGATCGGGAAGAAGGGCGGAGATGGTGAGGCTGACGCCGTCGACCGTGACCGAGCCCTTCTCCACCAGGTAGGGGGCGAGCTCGGGCGGGATCGAAAAGGCGAGCACCCGGTGGTCGGTGAGATCGCGCCGGTCCATCAGGCGGGCCGTGCTGTCCACGTGTCCCTGGACCATGTGGCCGCCGAGCGCGTCGCCCATGCGCAGCGCGGGCTCCAGGTTCACCTCGCTCCCCTGCTTCAGACCGCCCAGGTTGGTGCGCGACAGGGTCTCGGGGGAGAGCTCGACCGTGGATCTCGTGCCACTCAGCTCCGTGATGGTCAGGCAGACGCCGGACACGGAAAGGCTCGCGCCGATCTCCAGGCGCCGGCCGACCTCCGCGCTGTGCCCGATCACCAGGCGCACGCCCCCCTGGCCCGAGGGCTCGGGGTCTGCGATCAGGCGGCCACGCTCGACGACGATCCCTGTAAACACCTGATCAGTCTATACGATGCCCTGGCAGCCGCAGCCGGTCGGACCTCACCCCCCGGCCCCCTCTCCCACCGCACACCCGGACCGCCGGGAGAGGGGGAGGCGCCGACGTCCAGCAGGTTTCCCATACGTCTCCGCTTCGTCAACAAAATCGGAGCCACTTGAGGAGAGGAAATTGCCGGAGTCACTCCCCCCTCTCCCGGGGGTCCGGGTGTGCGGTGGGAGAGGGGCCGGGGGTGAGGGCTCAGGCGCCCACGCTCGACAACAATTCCTGTAAACACCCTTTGCGGTACCCCAGGAGGATGACGTCGCCCCCGCGTTGCCGGGTCTCGATCCGCTCCAGCCGGGGCGCTTCGGCGAGCGCCGGGAAACCTTCTCCGCCGAGCGGCCCCGGCGCGCTCCGGCCTCCGATCAGGAGAGGCGCGCAGTCGACTCCGACGCGATCGTAGAGGCCGGCGCGGACGAAGCTCGCGTGGATCTCGCCGCCACCTTCCACGAGGACGCTCCGGATGCCGCGCTTGTGGAGATCGGCGAGCACGGCGACGGGCTCGACGGCGGGGAGGCCAATGACCCGGGCCCAGCGCTCTTCCAGGGCCTGGCAGCGCTCCCAGTCGGTCGATTCCGTGTAGATCAGCACCGTCCCCTCCACCTGGAAGAGCCGCGCCTCGGGCGGAGTGCGCAGGCGGCGGTCGAGGACCACCCGCACGTTCGGCCGGCCGGCGAGCCCGAGCCGCCGGTCGAGACGCGGGTTGTCGGCGAGCACCGTGCCGGAGCCCACGAGGATCGCGTCGTGCTCCTCGCGCTGGGCCAAACCCCAGCGGCGGCCGGCCGGGGACGAGATCCACTGGCTCTCTCCGGCCGCGGTGGCGATGCGGCCGTCCAGGCTCATGGCCCACTTGAGCGTGACCGCGGGGCGGCCGAGCACGGCGGGGATCAGAAAGCGCAGGTTGAGGCGGATCGCCTCGTCCGCGAGGATGCCGTGCTCCACCTCCACCCCGGAGGCCCTCAGCCGTTCGAAGCCGCCGGCCGCGACGCGATGGGGATCGCGGTGGCAGGCCACGAGCCGGGAGATCCCGGCGGCCAGCACGGCGTCGACGCAGGGAGGCGTGCGGCCCTGGTGGTTGCAGGGCTCCAGGGTGACGTAAAGGGTGGCGCCGCGGGCTCGGGGGCCGGCGGTGCGGAGGGCCTCGACCTCGGCGTGGGGACCTCCGACCTGGCGGTGCCAGCCGCGCCCCACGATCTCCTCCCCTTGCACCACGAGAGCGCCGACCATGGGGTTGGGGGAGGTGCGGTAGCGCCCCCGGGCGGCGAGGAGGAGCGCCTTCCGGAGGAGATCAGCCGAGGAGGGCAGAGGCGAACTCCCGCGGACGGAAATCCACCAGGTCGTCGGCCTTCTCCCCCACGCCCAGGTAGAGCACGGGCAGGCGCAGCTCCTTGGCGATGGCCACGACCATGCCGCCCTTGGCCGTGCCGTCCAGCTTGGCGAGGAGCACGCCGTCGATGGGCACGACCTGGCTGAAGGTCTTCGCCTGGGCCAGGGCGTTCTGTCCGGTGGTGGCGTCGAGCACCAGGATGGTCTGCTTCTGCCAGTCCGCGGCCTCGCGGTCGATCACCCGGCGGACCTTGCTCAGCTCGGCCATCAGGTGGTCCTTGGTGTGGAGGCGGCCGGCGGTGTCCACGATCAGGTTGTCGATCCGCCGCGCCCTGGCCGCGGCGATGGCGTCGTAGACCACGGCCCCGGGATCGGCGCCCTGGGCCTGGCGGATGACCTCGATGCCGAGGCGCTCTCCCCAGAGGGCGAGCTGCTCGATGGCCGCGGCGCGGAAAGTGTCGCCCGCGGCGAGCATGACCCGCTGTCCCTGCTGCTGGGCGCGCCTGGCGAGCTTGGCGATCGACGTGGTCTTGCCCACGCCGTTGACCCCCACCACCAGGGTGAGGACCGGACCTCTCCCCAGGAGCCGCGGTTTCGGCGCCTGGAAGAGGAGGTCGGCGATCTCGTCGGAGAGGATCTTGCGCAGGCGCGTGGCGCTGGTGGTCTGCTCTTTCAGAGCGTTCTTGCGCACGAGGTCCACGAGCTCGAGGGAGGTCTCGACGCCCATGTCCGCGCCGATCAGGACCTCCTCCAGGTATTCGAGGGTCGACTCATCGAGGGCCGTCTCGTTCTTCACGGCGGCCGAAACCTTGTCGATGATCTCGGTGTGAGTCATGAAGAGGCCGCGCTTGAGCTTCCCCCAGAAGTTCTTCTGCTCCTCTTCCTGCGGCGCCTGGGTCTCCGGCGCGAGCTCGAGGAGGTCGTTTTTCTTGGGTTCGTCAGCCATGACGCAGCTTCAACTGAACAACTCGCGAGAAAGCTGCGCGACCGCCTCGGTGAGGCTGGCGCGGGCCTGGGCCACGAGGGCGGGGTGCTTCTGGACCAGGGCGAGAGAGTAGCCGTCCGGCAGCGGGACCACGTAGATGTGGATGGCGCGCTTCTCGATGTGGAGCACCCGCAGCTCGCCGAGGGCGTGGCCCGCCAGCAGCTTTTCGAAGCGGCGGATGTAGATGCCGAGGTAGGCGCCGACCACCTTCATCTCGTGCGGGCTGAAGTCGGCGCAGGCGAGGTCCACGGTCTCGCCGGTGCCGTCGAGGAAGATGGCGCCCAGGGCGTCCTTGTTGTTGGCGAGCAGGTTGGCGAGGACGTAGTGGAACATCGAGGCGGGATTCTACCTCGAAATTTCTACCTCGAAGCCGCGGCTTTCGCCGGGATGACCTGCGAATCCGCGCGGCTGGGCCGCGGCCGGATCTCCCCGGCCTCGAACGCGCGCAGGAAGGCGGTGACGATCTTGGCGTCGAAACGGCTGCCGGTGAGCTTCTTGATCGTCTCCACCGCGTAGTCCAGGCTGTAGGCCTGCTGGTACGGGCGGTTCGTGGTGATGGCGTCGAAGGTGTCCGCCACGCCGATGATGCGGCCGTAGAGCGGGATCTGCTCGCCCTTGAGCCCGTCCGGATAGCCGCGGCCGTTCCAGGCCTCGTGGTGCGAGCGGATGCCGGGCACCATCTCCCGGAGCTGCTCGATCGGCGTCATGATCTCGGCGCCGATCACGGTGTGCATCTTCATCTTCTCGAACTCTTCCGCGGTGAGCTTGCCCTCCTTGAGGAGGACCTGGTCCTCGACGCCGATCTTGCCGACGTCGTGGAGGAGCCCGCTGATCCAGATCTTGTGCTGCGTCTCCTCGGGGAGCTGCAGATAGCGCGCGATCGTGCGGCTGAAGGCCGCGACACGCTCGGAGTGGCCGCGGGTGTAGGGGTCCTTGGCGTCGATCGCCGCCACGAAGGCGCGCATCGAGCCGATGAAGAGCTCGCGGTTCTGTTGCGCCGCCTGCCGGAGCTGCTGGATGTAGCGCTCGACGTGGCCGCTCATCTGGTTGAAGTCCTCGGCCAGGTCCGCGAACTCGAAGGTCAGCCCCTCCGTCTCGACCTGGCCGCCAAACTTGCCGGCCGCGATCTCGTGCGTCTTCGCGGCCAGCCGCTGGATCGGCCGGGAGACCCAGCTCGCGGCCACGTAGGCGAACGAGAGCGCGAGCGCCACCAGGAGCACGGTCGAGAGCACGGTCTGGAAGATCATCCGGTCGACCGCGGCAAAGGCCGTGGAGAGCGGCTTCTGCACCACGACGCCCCAGCCGCTCGCCTCGACCGCGCTCACCTGCACCAGGACCTCCTGCGGACCGTCCTCGGTGTCGACCTCGTTCTCGCGGGTGAGGCTCACCGGCCGTTTCACGAACTCCGGCAGGACCTCCTTCTTGAGGACCTCCTCCTTGGCCGGATCGCTGCCGTCGGACCACAGGATCTGGCCCTTGCGGTCGACCAGGAAGATGGCCACGCCCGCGCTCACCTCGGCCCGGAGGACCTCCTCCAGCGGCTGGAAGCGGATCAGGGCCATGACCACGAGGAGCTGGCCGTCCGCGCTCCGGAGCGGGATCGCCAGGGCCACCAGCGGCTCGACCCCCTTGCCCATGTCCACGAGGCTGTAGATCGGGTCAGCCGACTTCTGCTGCCGGGCCTTCTGGAACGCCTGGTCCATGGCGGTCCGGGCGGGAGCGCCCAGGTTGCCGGGGGCGAGCAGGGGGCCGCCGCCGGTCTCGTCCACGATGCGCAGCGCCATGAGGCCTTCGCTCTCGTGCACGAAACGCTGCATGTGGCTGCTCACCCAGGGCTCGCGCAGGCGGTCCGCCATGCTCGGGGCGCCCGGGGCGACCAGGAGGCCGTTGCCCAGCTCGCGGAGCGGCCTCTGCACCGTCTCCAGGTAGGCGGAGACCTCCTTGGCGAGCACGCCCGCTTTGCGGATCAGGAAGTCGCGCTCGGAGTTGCGCAGCACCTCCTGGTTCTTCTGGATGAGCAGGAAGCTGCTGACGAGCAGCGGGATGATGCCGGAGAGAAGGAGGACCAGGAGAAGGGCGTGCCGCACCTTCAGTCGGCGAAGAAAGCTTCGGGTGGGCGTCGTCATTTCGCGTCGGGTCCGGTACAGCTCGTCGGATTATACCCGATCGGCGATGAAACCCCGAAGCTCCGCGGCGACCACGTCCATCCCGATCCCGTCCACCATCCGCCCCACTCCGGGCGCGGCGGGGAGGACCCAGGTCAGGCCGGACTCCCGCGCCTTCTTGTCGCGCGCCATGAGGGAGATCAGCTCTTCGGGATCGAGCGGCGGCAGCGGCGGCAGGCCGAAGCGGCCGAGGAGCGCCGAGAGCCGCCGGGCGAACGCCGGATCGAACCCCTCGCGCACGGCGAGCCGCAGGGCAAAGAGAATGCCGTACCCCACCGCTTCGCCGTGGCGGAGCCCGGAGTAGCCGCAGGCGGACTCGATGGCATGGCCGAGGGTGTGGCCGAAGTTGAGCAGCCGGCGGTCCCCCTGCTCGGTGGGATCGCGCTCGACCACCCCGATCTTGGCCGCGGCCGCGGCAGCGACCACCGGGCCGAGCTCGGCCGGATCGCCGGCCAGCAGGGCGTCGAGCCGCTCCTCCACCCGGTCGAGGAGCGCGGGATCGAGGAGCGCTGCCATCTTGACCACCTCGACCAATCCGGAGCGCAGCTCTTCCCGCGGCAGGGTCGGGAGGACCGAGGTGTCGCAGACCACGAACGCCGGATGATGGAACAGACCGACCGCGTTCTTGCCGCCTGGGAGGTCCACCCCGGTCTTGCCGCCGATCGCGGCGTCCACCTGGGAGAGGAGGGTGGTCGGAACCTGGATGAAGGAGATACCACGGAGGAAGCACCCGGCGGCGAAGCCGGCCAGGTCTCCTACGCTGCCGCCGCCGAACGCAACCACCCGGCTGTCGCGCTTGCCGCCGGCCTCCAGCATGGCGTTCCAGAGCCGCCCAGCAGACTCCACCGTCTTGGCCGGCTCCCCCTCCTCCACCTCCAGCACCACCCACCGCCCCGCCTCCCGCCGCAGCGGCTCCAGCCGCGCCCCATGCAGCCCGAGCACCCGCGGCGTGCTGACGAGGAAGACCGTCCGTCCGGCAAGCCATCCGGCGAGCTCGCCATGGGCGGACGCCAGGGTGTCCTCCCCCACCAGCACGGGGGTGGAGCCGGACGGGTGGCGGAGGATCAGGGGCTCTGGCACTTTAGGGCAAGCCGGGAATCGAAAGCCCGCGGCAGATCCGGCGGGCCAGGACGTTGGGAATCTCGGTGTGACGCGGAACGGCTTGAAGCTGACCTGTCTGAGGATTGGACCAGAGGGAGTGCTCGGCGCCCTCGCGCTTCAGAAAACAACCGTGCTTCCGGAGATGCCGAAGCAGGTCGCTCCTCTTCATCCGACCTTGAGGACTTCGCGGATCGCATCGGCGGGAACACCCCGCAACGCGTCCTCCCGACGGTCTTCCAGGATCAGCGCGATGGCTCCGGCGAGACTCCTGCGGCACTCTTCGACCGATCTGCCCTGGCCATTCGCGCCAGGGATCTCAGGGCAGTAGCCGATGAACCAGTCGTCGTCCCGCTCGATGACGGCCGTGAACTCGTTTCGCATTGCCAAAGTCTACTCCTCTTTGACCACCGCAATCCCCAGCTCCTCGAGCTGCCGGGGATCGACCTCGGAGGGCGCGTCGGTCATCAGGTCGGTGGCCGAGGCGGTCTTCGGGAAGGCGATCACGTCGCGGATGGTGGACAGGCCGGCGAGGAGCATGACGAGGCGGTCCAGGCCGAGGGCGATACCGCCGTGGGGCGGCGCGCCGTAGCGGAGGGCCTCCAGGAAGAAGCCGAAGCGGGCCTCGGCCTCCTCGGCGCCGATGCCGAGCAGCCGGAACATCCGGCTCTGGACTTCCGTGTCGTGGATGCGGATCGAGCCGCCGCCCAGCTCGATGCCGTTGAGCACCACGTCGTAGGCCCGCGAGCGGACCGCGCCGGGATCGCTGTCCAGCTTGTCCAGGTCCCGCGGATCCGGGCTCGTGAAGGGGTGGTGCGTGGAGTACCAGCGGCCCTCTTCCTCGTTCCATTCCAGCAGGGGGAACTCGGTCACCCAGAGGAACTCGTGCTTCCCCGCGGGGATCAGCTTGTAGTGCTTCGCCAGCTCCAGGCGGAGCGATCCGAGCGCGTTGGCCGCCACGGACTGCGGACCGGCGACGATCAGCGCGAGCCCGCCCTCCTGGAGCGCCAGGGCCTCGGCCGCCCCTTCGAGCTCCGCCTGGGTCAGCGCGTTCTTCACCTGGAAGACGATCTCGCCGCCCTTGCGCCGCAGGGTCAGGACGCCCGCGGCGCCGCTCCGGCGGGCGATCTCGACCCAGCCGTCCACCTCCTTGCGGCTCGCCTCGGCTGCGCCCGGCACGGCAAATCCACGGATCACAGGCGCTTCCTGGAAGCCCCGGAAGGCGCTGCCGCGCAGAAGCTCGGTCAAGTCCGCGATCTCCAGGCCGAAGCGGAGGTCCGGCCGGTCGCTGCCGTAGCGCGCCATGGCTTCGGCGTAGGTCATGCGCGGGAAGGGCGACGGCGGCTGGATGCCGCCGAGCGGGAAGATGCGGTGGAAGAGACCCTCGATCAGCTCGAAGACGTCCTCCTCGGTGGGGAACGACATCTCCACGTCGATCTGCGTGAACTCGAGCTGGCGGTCGGCGCGCAGGGCCTCGTCGCGGAAGCAGCGGGCGATCTGGACGTAGCGCTCCAGGCCGGACACCATGAGGATCTGCTTGAAGAGCTGCGGCGACTGCGGCAGCGCGTAGAAGCTGCCCCGGTGCGCTCGCGAGGGCACCAGGAAATCGCGCGCGCCCTCGGGCGTGGACCGGGTGAGGATCGGCGTCTCCACGTCCACAAACCCGTGCTCGTGGAAGTACTTGCGGACCTCCATCGTCACCTCGTCGCGCAGCAGGAAGTTGCGCTGCAGCTCCTGCCGGCGCAGATCGAGATAGCGGTAGCGCAGGCGGACCTCCTCGGAGACCTCGGCCTTCCCGTCCAGGGCGAACGGGAGCGGCTCGGAGCGCGACAGCACCTGGGCGCCGCGGGCGATGACCTCGACCTCGCCGGTGGGCAGGTCGCGGTTCACGTTCTCGGGCGCACGGCGGACCACATCGCCCTCCACTTCCACCACCCACTCGTTGCGCGCGGGATCGAGAACCCGCGCCGCCTTGGGCTCGTACTCGGGCGTCACCACGACCTGCACGATGCCGCTCCTGTCGCGCAGGTTCAGGAAGATGACGCCGCCATGATCGCGCCGCCGCTGCACCCACGCCTGCAGGCGCACCCGGGTGCCGACATCCTCCACCGTGATCGTCCCCGCTCCCCGCCGCTTCAAAGTCTCAGCCATATTCCTGCTTATCCCTGCGGGAAGATCCCGCGGTAGTGCTCCTTCAATTCGGCATAGCGCTCGGCGGTGTCGGAGATCCGCAGGGTCTCTTCCTCGGTGAGAGGCCGGACCGGCTTTGCCGGGATACCCAGGGCGAGATGCCCGGCCGGGATCCGGTGCCCCGGCGCCACCACGGCCCCGGCGCCCACCATGGCGCCGCGCTCGATCACCGCGCCGTCCAGCACGCGGGCGCCGATGCCGATCAGCGCGCCGTCCTCCACCGTGCAGCCGTGGACCACGGCGCTGTGCCCGACCACCACCCCCTCGCCGATGACGAGCCGGTGATGGAGATGGGCGACGTGCAGCACCGTGCCGTCCTGGATGTTCGTCCGCGCGCCGATGCGGATCGAGTTGACGTCCCCCCGCGCCACGGTGTGGAACCAGAAGGAGACGTCGTCCCCGAGCTCCACGTCGCCCACGACATAGGCCCCCGGCGCGAGGAAGACCCGGGCGCCGAGCCTGGGCTGGACACCCTGGTACGGATGGATCGGCATGACGAAAATCCCTTCGGAAACACAGCGCCGGCCCTCGACGGGCCGGCCCCGGAAGCATGGCATAAAATCCGCCGGTGTCCAAAAACGTCGACGTCGTGATCCCTGCGCTCAACGAGGAGCGCTCCCTCCCCCGCGTTCTCGCCGACCTCCCGCGACCGCCGGTGCGGAGGGTCGTGGTGGCCGACAACGGCTCCACGGACGGCACCGCGCGCGTGGCTCGGGCAGGAGGCGCCGAGGTGGTCGAAGCGCCGCGGCGGGGGTACGGCAGCGCCTGCCTGGCCGGGCTCGACCACCTGCGGCGCACCGGTCCGCCGGACGTCGTGGTCTTCGTGGACGCGGACTGGTCGGACCATCCCGAGGAGCTGCCCGGCCTGATCGCGCCGATCCTGGCCGGCGAGGCCGACCTCGTGATCGGCTCGCGCATCCTGGGCCGGCGCGAGCCCGGGGCCCTGCTCCCCCAGGCGCGGGCCGGCAACCTGGTGGCCTGCGCCCTGATCCGGCTCCTCTACGGCCATCGCTTCACCGACCTGGGACCATTCCGGGCGATCCGCTGGGACGCCCTGGAGCGACTAGGGATGTCCGACCCCGACTTCGGCTGGACGGCCGAGATGCAGGTCAAGGCGCTGCGCCGCGGCCTGCGCTGCGCCGAGGTGCCGGTCTCCTACCGCCGGCGGGTCGGGGTCTCCAAGATCACCGGAACGGTGTCCGGAACGGTGCGCGCCGGATATAAGATCGTGCGGACCGTAGTGCAGTTCGCCAGGGAGGGGAAGCCATGAACGCCAAGGATGAACCTCTGATCAAGACACCCGAGGACCTTGCGGCGGCCCTGCGCATCGCCGCGGAGCTGGAGCACGGCCTGTGCTGCCAGTACCTGTTCGCCGGCTTCACGCTCCGGCGGACCCTCGACGACTTCGCGGACCTGCCCGACATTCCCGAAAACGACAAGCTCCACGTCATGGCGCTCACGCAGGGCTGGGCGATGCAGATCATGCTGGTCGCGCGCCAGGAGATGGAGCACCTGATGATGGTCATCAATCTCCAGACCGCGCTCGGGCAGCCGCCGCATCTCAAGCGCCCGGACTTCCCCGTGCCGCGCAAGACCTTCCCCATCGACGCCCACTTCTGCCTGGAGCGGGTGGAGCCCACCACGCTCGACCGGTTCCTGTTCTACGAGCGGCCCGACTACCTCGCGGAGGAGATGGTGTTCGACGATCCGGGCTGCTGCGGCAGGCTCCCGCAGGTCACCCGGCCGCTCACGTTGCGGTCGCATGGCAGTCTCCAGTTCAAGATCAAATCCCTCCAGGAGCTGTACGAGCAGATCGCCGGGGCCTACAAGGGCGAGAACCAGCTCCCGGCGGCGGAGCTCTTCCGCGGCAGCGCGGCGCGCCAAGTGCAGAGCTCGGCCGTGCAGTGGTTCGCGCGGGTCAACGTGCCGCAGGTCACCAACCGCGCCCAGGCGGTGGCCGCCATCGCCCAGATCGTCTTCGAGGGCGAGGGCATCGGCGAATTCCCGACCTCGCCCAACAGCCACTTCGCCCGCTTCGCCGGTGTGAAGCAGGAGTACAAGGCCCTCGCCCGCGCGCGGCCCTCGGCCGCCGATCCGGAGCTGCCCTCGCCCGATCCGGCGCTGCCCGTGGCGTGCAATCCGGCCGCCGGCGACGAGATCCCGCCCGGCGCCACCCGCATCACCGACGAGGCCGCGGTCAGGGCCATGCGGCTCTTCGACGACGGCTACTTCCTGATGCTGGCCATGCTGCGCGGCTTCTTCGAGACCTACCAGGGCAACTTCGGCACCTTCCCGACCTTCCCCGGCGCCGCGCCCGCCAGCGCCCTGTTCCTGGAGGGGTTCTACCCCTTCATGACCATGTTCATCCGGCCGCTCGGCGAGCTGATCTGCCGGCTTCCGGCCGGCCCGGAGCACCCGGGCAAGAACGCCGGGCCGAGCTTCGCCCTCCAGGGCAAGGAGCCGCCCGGCATGCAGGACCTGGACTGGTACGCGGACCGCCTCGCCGCGCTCGACCGCGACAGCCACGCCCTGCACGCGTTCCTCGCCGACCGTGAGGACAGGTACGGCGCGCCGGCGGTGCTGGCGGCCGAGCGCCAGCGGCAGGTGCTGCACCGCATGCTCCTCAACCTCCCCCGCCTGTGGAAAGAGGGGGTTCTGAACCCATGAGCGAGACACATCTCCTCCTCCAGTTCGAGGGCTGGTTCCAGTGCCGGCTCGCCACCGACCCGGATCCGACCTGGGAGCCGCGCGGGGTGAGCGGCTACACGCGCGCCCTCGGCCGCGAGTCCGATTTCGACGGGATCCTCTATCTGCAGCAGGGGGACATCCCGGACCTCGAGCGCAACTATCGCAAGGGGGAGACCAGCCTGAGCAACGACGTCGGGGTCCGCGTCACCGAGGCCGCGATCGAAGGCGGCAAGCCCCTCGACGTTCTCAAGGACGCCCAGGTGCGCCTGCTCCGCGGCCCGCAGTACATCCTATGGAATCAGATCGTCGCGGACGGCGTGGAACGGCTCGTGCCGCTGATCGTCCCCTTCGAGATCGAGATCCGGAAGAAGCTGCTCGGCGGCGGCGAGATCGTGCTGCGCCGCTACGACCCGCTCGTGCCGGGCGAGATCGGCGACCGCTTCTGGGAGACCGGCGAGCCGCGGCTCTACCTCGGACGCCTGCCCGTCAACTACGTCCACCTCTCGTCGGAGGTCATGGAGGCGATCAACGTCTTCGACTTCAATGCCTACTTCCAGCGGCGCAAGGAGTGGCTCCAGCTCGAGATCGCCGACACGAAGGACCCGGTCGAGCGCGAGGCCCTGGAGATCCGGCTGAGCCTCATCGACGACTCGTCGCAGTCGCCCGATCCGGTGGCCAGCCCCGGCCTGATCGAGAACCGCCTCGGGCTGCAGTGCACCTGGGAGCACGACGTGCGCGGCGAGGCCTGCTTCGAGGGCGCGGACCTGCTCGGCGGCGAGGTCCTGGCCGGCGGCATCGACGAGCCGGACCTCTTCTGGCGCACCCGCTTCTGGCACGGCGGCTGGGACGGCGATCTCTTCCGCTGCTTCATGAAGGGCAGCCTGCGCGTGCCCTTCCGCCCGCGTTGAGCCTCATGAAGAAGCCCGTCCGCGTCGCAACCGAGATCGAGGTGCGCTACGCCGAGACCGACCAGATGGGCGTGGTCCATCACGCCAACTACGTGGTCTGGTTCGAGCTCGCCCGCACCCGCCTCTGCGCCGAGTCGGGCTACCATTACGCGGACATCGAGAAGATGGGCTATCTCCTCATGGTGACCGCCGTCCAGGCCTCCTACCGCCGGCCGGCGCGCTA
>Ga0068862_100000510_pt1 | contig 41329 bp, 50 predicted proteins | sample KBSSwiS52_FD_66598 | JGI IMG/M metagenome (GOLD analysis project Ga0068862, IMG submission 66598) | Switchgrass rhizosphere microbial communities from Kellogg Biological Station, Michigan, USA - KBS Switchgrass S5-2 | ecosystem: Host-associated > Plants > Roots > Rhizosphere > Soil ...
TCGGAGCCGCTGGCGAGCGCGGCGACCTCGCCCGCCCGCGAGCGCAGGCCGTTGTCGATTGATTCGTCGAGGCGTGCTTCGAGCCGGTTGTAGAGGAAGAAGCCGATCGCGATCAGAACCAGGGCCATTGCCGCCGTGAAGGCGATGGTGACCCGGAGGCGGATCGGGACCCGGCTCACCCGCCGCCGTCCGGTCGCAGTCGGTAGCCGACGCCGCGCACAGTCTCGATCGACTCAACTCCGAAGGGACGATCAACCTTGCCGCGAAGGAACCGCACGTAGGAGTCGACGACATTGGAGCGGTTCTCGTACTCGTAGTCCCAGGCGTGCTCGATCAGCTCGAAGCGCGAAAGGACCTCGCCGGGCCGCCGCATGAAGGTTTCGAGCAGGGCGAACTCCTTGGCGGAGAGCAGCACCTCGGTCTTGCCGCGCCAGGCGCGGCGGCCAGCCGGGTCGAGGCGCAAGTCGCCGACCGCGAGCTCGGTGGGGCGCTCGGGCCGGCCGCGGCGGATGATCGCCCGCAGCCGGGCAAGCAGCTCGACATAGGAGAAGGGCTTGGTCAGGTAGTCGTCGGCGCCGCGGTCGAGCCCGGCCACTCGATCGCCGACGCCGTCACGCGCGGTCAACATCAGGATCGGCGACCAGACGCCGGCCTCGCGGAGCCGGCCGCAGACCTCAAGCCCATCTACCCCCGGGAGCAGCAGGTCGAGGACGATTGCGTCGTAGGAGACCGCCTCGGCTTTCCAGAGCGCTTCCTCGCCCTCGACTGCCAGGTCGACGGCGAACCCCTCGCGCTCGAGGCCGCGCCGGAGCAGGCCGGCCATCCTCGCTTCGTCCTCGACGATCAGCAGTCGCATGTCGGCCCCAGAGTGCGCCCCGAAGATGAAAGGTCCGTGAAAACGCGATGAGCCCTTCGGATCGACCGTCTGCCTTTCATGGTCGTTTCATCGCCTCTTCCTATGTTCGCCTGGAACGACGATGAGGCCCACCCGAACAAAGCTCGGCTTCGCCCTCGCAATCGCCGTGTCGGCGGTTCTCCCGCTGGCCGCGACGGCGGCGGGGACACGGCCCGTGGGGACGATCGAGTCGGGGGCGGGGCCGGGCTGGCCCAGGACCGTCAGTCCCAACGACTTCGTCCCGCGGGTCACCAACCCCTGGTTCCCCCTCGAGCCGGGCAGCGTCTGGCACTACGCCGGCTTCAAGCAAGGAATCAGGCAGGACGACACCGTCCGGGTAACCCTGAGGACGAAGACGATCCTCAGCGTCGCGACGACGGTGGTTCACGACGTGGTAACGGTCAACGGCAGGCCGGAGGAGGTCACCGACGACTTCTACGCCCAGGACCGCGACGGCAACGTCTGGTACTTCGGCGAGGAAACCGAAGAGCTGAATGCACAGGGGAAGCGAACGAGCACCGAAGGCTCCTTCGAAGCAGGGGTCGACGGCGCCCGCCCCGGGGTCCTGATTCCCGGCAACCCGACGGTCGGAAAGGCGGGTCGGCAGGAGTACCTCGAAGGCGAGGCCGAGGACCACTTCCGGGTGCTCGCCATAAAGACGCACGTCTCGGTCTCCTTCATCTCGACCAACGGGGCCCTGCGGACGAGGGAGTGGACCCCGCTCGAGCCGGGAGCGGTCGACAACAAGTTCTACGTACGCGGCGTCGGCGTCGTCCGCGAGATCGCCGTCAAGGGCCCGCTCGAGAAGCTGGAGCTGCTCTCATTCAACAGTGGCTCAGCGGTCGGGCACTGATCCCTATTCCTTAGCCGCGAGCTAGGCCGAGCCCTTCAGCGACCAGGTCCAAATTGCGGCGCGACGATCCGGCCGAATCTACCCCGAGTCACCCCAACCTGACAAGGATCCCTTCGCAACACCCTTACCTAGTTTGGCCGCTCCTTTCCTCAACAGGCGGCGCCAAATGCTCGGTCCAGCGATTGCCGTCCCAATAGCGCTGTCGCGGGTCCTCGCCGGGGACGGGATACCACCCTGCCGGGGCGGCTGGCGCACCCGCCTGCGGGGCTACCTCGGGGGAAAGCTCACGGGTCTCGAGTACCGCGGTTTGATCGCGCTCGGTCGAGTACCCCCAGGCGGTGACGGTGAAGACGATCGAGGCGATTGGCGTCAGCCAGAGGCCCCAGCCCACGCCGACGAGCCGTACCTCCTGGCCGAAGAGCTCCTGAGTCGATCCTCGCACGTTGATCCAGTCCGCAACGCCGACGATCGAGCAGATGATCCCGAGGACGACGGCGACGATCAGCCAGCGGGACGGGGGGCGCCGGCAGCCAGGGCCAAGGTGCGGGATGTCGACGAGCGGCCCATTGGCCCGCGCCATCCTACTCAGCCGCTCAGAGCGAATCTACCGGTAGCGAACCGTGAACCCGTCTACTCATGCGCCACTGACCCGGGTCGCCGCAAACCAGGTTCCCGCACCTGCCGTTCCTTCGCCGCGTACGGTCAAACCGGCGCGCCGGAAGCCGCGCCGAAGGGCGGAATGCGAGGTATAGAAAGGGGTCCTCGGACCGTGGCTCGCGACCACGAGAACGGTTCCGCCTGCGTCGAGTGCCGCCACGACGTCGTCGAACAACACCGGGCAGTTGAGATGCACGATCAGGTCGAAGGGAGCGTCGGAGGACGCGACCTGGCTCGGCTCGGCGACCTCGAAGCGCACTCGATCAATCGCCTTTGCCCGCGCTCGGTCGATCATCTCGGGCACCACGTCTATGCCGAGCACCTCGGCCTGCTCGAAGCGGCCCGCCAGCCACAAGGCCCCGGCACCGGTACCGGTGCCGACGTCGAGGATCCGCCGCGGCGACAGAGCAAGCCGCTCGGTTGCGTCGACGAGCGGAGCCAGATGCTCGCTCTCGTCCGGCCGTACCCGCTCGTCCCATCCTGGCGCGGCCTCGGCGAAGAAACGGCGCACGGGACCGCGGACCAGACGCCAGGCCCCCGGTACCCGAGCGACCGCCTCGCTGAGGACGCGACCGAGGACCCGGATCCGCAGGGGCGGCGGAGACCCGGCCTCCTCCCCCCGCTGCTCCCGGCCGGGTTCGCGGGTCATGCGGCGGCCTCAACCCCGGCGAAGAAGAGGGTCAGCATCGTGCCGAGCAACTCCTCGGGCGCTGCCTCGGGCTCGAGCAGGGTCTCGAGCGCGAAGCCGTTGGCCATCGCGATCGTCATCGTCGCCAGCTGCTCGGCGCTGATCGCCGATGAGATCGGAAGCTCCTCGGCGCGGGCATGCAGGGTGGTGACGAGCCGCTCGCGCATCCAGCGATAGCGCGTCACCAGCTCTTCGCGGAAGTCCTTGTCACGGGCGGCATAGGCGTGGAACTCGAAGAAGAGGCGATTCCAATCGGGATCGGCGGCGAGCATCGCGGCGAAGACATCCCCCGCGCGAGAGGCCTTCTCGGCGGGCGGTCCCTCGCCGGCGATCACGCGCTCGATCTCCTCCATCCGCGCGCCGAAGCGCTCGTCGAGCATCGCCAGGAACAGCTCCTGCTTGTTCTTGAAGTTGGCGTAGAAGGCACCCTTGGTGTAGCCGGCATCTTCAGCAACCCGGTCGATCGAGGTCCGGTCGAGTCCCTGCTTGACGAAGGCCCGCGCCGCCGCGGTCATCAGGCAGCGGCGCGTCTCCGCCCGCCGCTCCTGGTTGGTGAGTCGCCTCGGCATCAGGCCGGCACCTGGCTGTGGCGGGGGCAGTCGACGCAGTTGAGCGCATTTCCATACCAATCGCCCTCGCGTTGCATCGCCGTGCCGGTGTGAACCGAAACCCGGACCAGGGGAATGCCGGGAGCGGAACCGAGGCGCTCGACGAGCTGGACGCCGAGCTCGATCCCCTGCCGCGGCTCCTCGCAGCGCAACATCATCGCCTCGCCGATCATCTTGATCTCCTCGGCAGCGTCACAGTCACATACTGGATAGTATGCAAATACTCCTCGGTATGCAAGATTTCCTCCGCCGCCTGTGAGAGGCCGCCTCATCAGCGCCACGGCTTCTCAAGTTTGGCTCGGCGGTGGTCGATTCAGCAGGCACGATGCGAGCGGGGACCGCGCCCAGCAGGATGACCTTGTTTGCGATCGCCGCTCTTGCGGTGCCATCTTTGATCCTCCTCGGCGGCTGCGGCTCGAGCTCGAGCAGCGACTCCTCCGACGAGGAAGGGCCGCCAAGGGGTGTGGTCACGGTGACCTACCAGAAGCCGGCCGGCGAAGAAGATCGGATCGGCAAAGAACTGCTGGTGGCGAGTGAAACCAAGGCGGTCGCGAGCGCCCTTGCCAAGACCTTCGAGCTGCCGAACCCCCTGACCGTCAAGGGCGTGAACGGGCTCGGCGGCGGTCCCTTCTACAACCCGGAAGACAACTCGATCACCCTCCCCTACGGGTTCGCAGATCTGGTCTACGAACTCGAGGCCGAAAGCAACCCGGAAGAGAGCGAATACGAAATTGGCGAACGGATCGGCGCCGTCAACTCCTTCATCCTGGCTCACGAGTTCGGCCACGCCCTGATCGCCAACTACGAACTGCCGGTACTGGGAAAAGAAGAGGATGCCGCCGACGCGATTTCGACTGTGGTGCTGCTCAACGTTCCCAACGGAGCCCAATACGCGGCCTCGGCTGCCTCCTTCTGGGCCGACTTCTCCAATCGTCAGGAACCACCGGCCGTCCTCGAATACGCCGACCAGCACTCACTCGACCTTCAGCGCGCCTTCGACATCCTCTGCTGGACCGCCGGCTCGAGCAAACGGTCCTTCGAAGAAGTCGCCGAACTCGAAGCGCTGCCGGAATCGAGGCTGGAAACCTGCCGGGCCGAATACGAACAGCTGGCCGGAAGCATGGAGAAGGTGCTGCGGCCGCACTTGGAGCACAGGATCAATCTGCTCGGCGCGGAATCGAACTGACCGGCTCAGCCGAATAGGGCACGTTTGGAGAAGACGCTGGTTTCAACTGGGGCTAAGTTCGCGCGATGGTCCGTTTCATCGCTGTCTATCCGACCCCGACGGACATCGAGGGATTCGAGCGGCATTACTTCGATGTCCACGTCCCGTTGGCGAAGCGGCTACCCGGACTGAGGAAATACACCGTGAGCCGCGAGGTCACGACGCTTCGCGGATCGGAGCCGTGCCATTTCGTCGCGGCGCTCGACTGGGACGATATGGACTCACTGAACAGCGATTTCGAATCCGGGCTTGGCAAGCAAGCGGCCCAGGATCTCGACAAGCTCGAAAAGCTCTGCCCCGGAGTCAGAACTGCCGTATTCGAGTTTGAGGAGCTGTAGCGCGCACAGTGCAAGCCGTTCGCCTCGCGGGGCGCAGCGGCGAGAGCGCCGAGATGTACCCGAAGTGCAGCCGCCCCGCCCCAGACCTTGACCCGAGAACGAAAAACGCCGCCCCGTGGGCGGCGATTCGGCTCTGCGTGGAGCACCGCTACTCGGTCCTGGTCGTGACGGAGTGATCCTTCGAGCTGGCCAAGCAGACCGGCTGACGGTCCGGTCCGCCGCGGACCCTCGGCTAATCAAGCGACCCGACCAGCTGGGGCAAATCCAGGCCGTGAGTTGGCAACGAAACCCGGTGCTCTCGTGGTTTCGCCCTGACGTTGGCCCTCCCCGGCCGTTCTGGTCCGAGAACCGAGCGAAAGGAAGACCCACGATGAAGCACCAGCCTCTGTAGCGCGCCATGCAGTCGGATACGGATGTACCCAGCGGCCGAACCACCGAGCCTGCAGCGCGGCAGTTCAGTGTCGAACGTCAGAACCTCGGCTTCTGGCATGTCGTGGCCCCGGCAGTCGAGGCAGACAGCGCCCTCCAAGCCGTGATTCGATCCAGTTCAGAGGCCGGAATCCATCGCGCCACGCCACAGGGGACATACGGCCTGGGCGAGTATTTCGTCGTGCCGGAGTGGGGTCCCCCGAAGCCGATCGTGCCGCCCGGCTCCCCTCCCGGCGGCACCTTGTCCGTAAACGGCGACGGCTGATTTCGGGAAGCCACGAACGGTCCGTCGCCTGTTTGGCCCAGGGAGTGTGAACCGCTTACGGTTCCGCGCTGTGAGCCACGACCGCCGCCACACGCTCGTGCTTTTCTTCACAAGCCCGGTCTCAGCGGCTATGCTCGCCAGAAGGAGGGTCGGTGCTGTTGATAGAGACCGGGCTTCGCATGACGTTGGGGATTTCCGTGGCGCTCGCAGCCCTGGCGCTATTTGCCGGCTGCGGCGGCAGTAGCAAGCCGGACTACTGCTCGAACGTCAGCGATCTCGAGGGCTCTGTTGACGAACTGGTTGCGCTGACGCCGCAGATCAAGGGCACCGCGACGACGGCGAAGGAACTCTCGAGCCCGACCCAATCAGCCTGCGAATGAGTCCAGCCAGGGCAAACCTCATTGGAGTCGATCAGTAAACGACCACGGGAGCGAGGATCGCGATGAACGAAACCGAAGCCAAAGCACTCACCGGAGGTTGGTGGCTACTGCTGCTCGTCGGGGCCTTGAGTGTCATAGCCGGCGTGATCATCCTCTTCAAGCCGAGCGATAGCCTCGCGACCCTGGCCGTCATCGCAGGCATCTTCCTTTTGCTCGACGGCATCCTTGAGCTAGCCGATGCGTTCTTCGGGAGCACCGCCGCCCGTGCCACGGTTGCTCTGCTCGGTGTCCTGACGGCGATCATCGGAGTCCTTCTGATTCGACACCCGGTCGGCAGCGTCACCGCGATCGCCCTGCTGATCGGGATCTGGCTGATCGCCGTTGGCGTCATTCGCTTCGCGGCCGCATTCGACGATTACGAGCATCGCGGTTGGCACGCCCTGGTGGGGCTGGTGGAGCTGATCGCCGGCATCGTCATCATCGCCAACCCGAGCATCGGCTACACGACCCTTGCGATCTTGGTCGGCATCTCATTCATCCTCAATGGCCTGGCGACCGCTGCCCTCGGTTGGGGCCTGCATGAGGTCAGGGAGGACGCCGAGAAATCCAGGCCGGTAGCGCGCCCGGCGTGAACGGCACAAAGGCCCTGGAACAGGGGTCGTCCTCGACGCCGTGAGCGTCGGATCGACGCTCACGGCGACCAAGACCTGAGCCCCAATCGGCGCGGGTCCCTTGCGCGTTGATTGCCTGGCTCACCTGCAGCCGCATCGCGGCCATCGCTACATCAGGTGGAAGACGAAGTCGAAGGCGGTCCCTTTCTCGTTGTGGTACTTGAGAGCCATCTCGCCCCGGGCCTTCGCATATGCCCCGGTTCCGCCCGTGATCGCGAGCACCGAGTTACCGGCGTCCAAGAATTTGCCCTCGACGGTGATCGAGCCGGACTTGAGGAACGTCGTCCAGTTGCACTCCCAGGCTTTGCCGACGACGGTCCGGATGCAGTACCCCTGGTCCGAGCCAACCTGGCGTTTGTTGGCCCGGTCATAGACCTTGTTCGCGAAGGTCAAAACGTTGCCCAGTTGGTCGTTGTTCGGGTCTCCGTTCGTGACGGCATCAGTGTCTGCTCGCTCGACGACATGTATCACGGTCGCCTTCGAGGCCCCGGCGGCGCCAGCCGCCGGGGCGACCATCCACAGCGATAGAGCCGCGGCAACGGCGACGAGCAGGATCGGAATCCGAATCGTCTTCATGTTCGTGCTCCTTGATCGGGATCTAAGTCTTCCTCGATCCGTGGCAGTACATCTGCCATCAGGTATCCGGAGGTGGGGTTGAAGAGCGGGCCGGCTCCATCGGTGAGGAAGAGCCGGAGCCGCGCCATGCCGACGGCAGCGACCGGCATCGGCCGGTCGAGCAGGACTGCGATCGCAACGATCGAGTCGCGCCAAATCAAGACCACTTCCCGCTGGATCGGCAGGACGGGACTCAATGGCGTGTGGTGGTGCACTGCCTCGGCCTCCTCAACGAGCTTCCGGAGGCAGTTGGCAAGCCGGCGACGTTCGGCACCGCCGGTGAGCTGGCGTGAGCGCAACTGAAGCTCCGGCGTCCCCTCGGCTACCTCGCCTTCGGCAAGCTTGCGGTCGAACCCCCAGCGATGGAGCAGGACTCGCAGCCGAAGCCGCGGAGCACCCAGCCCATTGGCGGCAGGGTCGGAGTGCACGGAATGTCTGGCCGAAGTCGATCGCGTGGCCATTCCTCTCGTTGCCCTACAGGTACAACGATAGATCCGCCGCGCTCCGGCGGCAACGGCGACTTGGCTCGAGATCTGAGGTACCGCTACGGGGATTCGAACCCCGGTTTCCGGACTGAGAATCCGGCGTCCTAGTCCCCTAGACGATAGCGGCGAGGACGGGGCATTTTAGCGAAGCGGCGGCGGATGTCTGTGACGGGCGTCATCCGAGCGGCCGGGCGGTGATCGGTCGGCAATCGGTAAATTGGCTGATCCCGCGGCTGTGGCGGAACTGGTAGACGCGCACGGTTCAGGTCCGTGTGGGCGAAAGCTCGTGGAGGTTCGACTCCTCTCAGCCGCACTAGGAGGAGCTAGACGGTGACGGCGGCGGCGGTGCGGGCCGCCGTCGCCTCGATCTCGTCGGCGAAGGTCGGGTAGAGCTGACGGGGTAGGTCGTGGCCCATGCCGTCGATCAGCTTGAGGCGGGCGCCGGGGATCGCGGCGGCGGTCGCGCGGCCGCCGGAGAGCCGGACGAGCGGGTCGCGGTTGCCGTGGATCACGGTGGCCGGCAGGTCGAGGCCTTCGAGGCCAGTGGTGCGGTCGCCGGAGGCGGTGATCGCGTGGAGCTGGCGCGCCACTCCGCTGGCGCTGACGCCGCGGTCGAAGGCGCGGGCGGAGAGTTCGCGCACGCGCTGTTCGTCGAAGGGATAGCCGGGAGAGCCGATCAAGCGGAAGGTGTGGACGCCGCGCTCGATGGAGGCGTCGCGGTCGCTCGGGCGCTTGGCGACGAGGATGCCGAGGGTTTTGGCCGTCGGCAGGCCGGTCCAGCGGCTGCCGGTCGTCGACATGATCGAGACCAGTGAGCGGACCCGCTCGGGGTGCTCGATCGCCATCGTCTGGGCGATCATCCCGCCCATCGAGGCGCCGACCACGTGGGCCGAGTCCCAGCCGAGGTGGTCCATCAGGCCGAAGCTGTCAGAGGCCATGTCGCGCAGCAGGTAGGCGGCGCTGGCGCGGCGGCCGAGGGCGGTGTCGAGCAGGCTCGGCGCGCCGGCCGAGTCGAGCTTGGTCGAGCGGCCGATGTCGCGGTTGTCGAAGCGGACGACGCGGAAGCCGCGCTCGGCAAGGAGGGAGCAGAGGTTTTCGTCCCAGCCGAGCAGCTGAGTCGCCAGCCCCATCACCAGCAGCAGCGGCTCGCCGTCGGGGTCACCCATCTCCTGGAAACAGAGCTCAAGGCCGTTTGCGGGCGCGAAGAGCTCTTCGCCGAACTCAGACATTCCGGCATTCTAGAGACCCCGATGAGGACGGCGATCATTTCCGACTCGCACCTCGGCCTCGTCGCCGGCGGCGACGTGTTGCGCAATCCCGAGGTCCGAGCCCTGCTGCTCGAGCGCCTCGCCGGCGCCGAGCGGGTGGTGCTGCTCGGCGACGTCGTCGAGCTGCGCGACCTGCCGATCGGCCCGGCGCTCGCCGCCGCCCGCCCCTTCTTCGAGGAGCTCGGTGCCGCGGTCGGCGACATCGAGGTGGTCCTCGTCCCCGGCAACCACGATCACCGCTTCGCCGAGCCGCTGCTCGACCAACTCTCGATGGCCGGCGCCGGCCCGCTCGGGCTCGAACAGAGCGCCGACCCCTCCCCCGGCCCGCTGGCCCAGATCGACGAGTGGCTCGGCCCGGCGCGGCTGCGGATCGCCTACCCGGGCCTCCGGCTGCGCGAGGACGTCTACGCGCTCCACGGTCACTACCTCGACGCCCACCTGCGGCTGCCGCGGGCCGAGTGCCTGGCGGTCGCGACGATCAGCCGCTTGGCCGGGCCGGTGCCCGACCCCGCCACCCCGGCCGACTACGAGCGCCGGCTGCGGCCGGTCTACGGGCTCGGCTACGGGATCGCCCAGGTGCGACCGGCACCGGTCGTCCGCAGCCAGGCCAACACCTCCGAGTCGGCCTGGCGGGTGCTCGCCGGGCAGGCGAACGGCGGCGGGCCCGGCCGCCGCGCCTGGGTCGCCGCCGCCCGCGCCGGTTTCCCGGCGGCGATCTGGGCGCTCAACCGGCTGCTCCATGCAGACTTTGACCCCGACATCACGCCCGCCGCGATCTTCACCGGCTCTCTCGACGCGGCCGGCGAGATGGCGCGCCGGCTCGGCCTCGGTGACGGCCACGTGATCGTCGGCCACACCCACCGCGCCGGCCCGCTGCCAAGCGAAGCAGAGTGGGAGCTGCCCGGCGGCGGCCGCCTCCACAACACCGGCAGCTGGGTCTTCGCCTCGATCTTCCACCACCCCGGCGAACCGCCCAGCCCCTACTGGCCGGGGACGCTCACCTGGCTCGACGACGAGGGGCCGCCGCGGCGCGAAGCGCTGCTGCGCGACCTCGGCCACGAGGAGATGATGGAGCTGGTGCGGCAGGGCCGGCGAGCCCTGACGAGCTAGCGCTCAGGCGCGCAGCCACTCGGCGATCGTCGCGCCGATCACGGGACCGGCGTCCTCCTGCAGGAAGTGGCCGGCGTCGGCGATCGGCCGCGGCGCCGGCATCCCCAGCCGATCGGAGACCCGCTCGCCGACCGAGAGCGGCAGCACCGGGTCGGAGTCGGCCCAGAGCACGAGCGCCGGCCGCTCGTCGGCGCGCAGCGCCTCAGCGACCGCTTTCCCCTCGGCGGCGCCGGGCATCTCGGGGGTGGTCGGCAGGATCAGCGGGAAGGCCCGCGCCCCGGCCTTCGTCTCGCCCCCCATATAAGGAGCCTCGTAGGCGGCGATCACCTCGTCGCCGGGGTCGTTCTTACAACCGCCGCGGACCAGGAAGCCGACCGGCACGTCCTCTTCGTTGCGGACGAAATCGCGGAAGGCGAGCCAGGCCTCGCTCATCTGCTGGTGGCCGGTGAACGGCCCCGTGTCCATGATCACCAGCCGCGAGAACCAGTCGGGATGCTCGACCGCCAGCCGCAGCCCGATCGGCCCACCCCAGTCGTGGACGACGGCGGTCGCCTCGCGCAGCTCGAGCCGCTCGAGCAGCGCCGCGATCAGCTCGACGTGGCGGTCGTAGGTGTAGAAGCCGAGGTCGGTGGGCTTGTCGGAGCGGCCGAAGCCGGCGTAGTCGGGGGCGATGCAGCGGTACCCGGCGTCGCGGACCGGCGGGATCACCTTGCGCCAGAGAAACGACCAGGTCGGCTCGCCGTGGAAGAAGACGACCGGCGGCCCCTCGCCCTCGTCGAGGTAGGCGATCCGCAGCCCGTCGACCTCCTCGTAGCGCGACTCGAAGGGGAAGTCGGGCAGCCCGCGCAGCCGCTCCTCCGGCGTGCGGAAAACCCCCTCCCGAGGCTCGCCTCCCATGAGACGGAGCCTAACCCACCGGCGGAGACCCACATGCGAAAGGGAATTCCTATCGCCACATCGTCTTTCCCGATTTTGCCGATCGACTTTGTGCTACGGTGCCCGCTTCACCCGGCAATCAAGAGTTAGTTAGTCGACAAACATAGGAAGGACACTCGATGCGGAACGCTCGCAAGACCCGGCGGCGCGGCGTGACGATCGGCCTCAGCGCCGGTCTTCTCACGATGCTTGTCGCGCTCGTTATTGCCGGTTGCGGTGGAGGCGACGACAGCACCAGCAGCAGCTCAGGAAGCACCGGTTCCGACACCTCTGAAAGCTCGTCCGGCGGGGGCGGCGGAGAGAGCGGCGGCAAGCTGGCGGTGGTCGGCTACTCGACTCCCGAATCGGTCTACGCCGAATCGCTCGAGCCCGCCTTCGAAGAAACCCCGGAAGGCGAAGGCGTCAGCTTCAGCAATTCGTTCGGCGCTTCGGGCGACCAGAGCCGCGCGGTGGTCGCGGGCCAGGAAGCGGCGATCGTCCACTTCTCCCAGGCCGGCGACATGGAACGGCTGGTCGAAGAAGGCGAAATCGTCTCCAAAGACTGGACCAAACAGCCCTACGGCGGCTACGCGACCGACTCGGTCGTCGTGATCCTGGTCGAAAAAGGCAACCCGCTCGGGATCAAATCCTTCAAAGACCTGGAGGAAAACCAAGAAGCCGAGGTGATCACGCCGAACCCGTTCAGCTCCGGCTCGGCCCGCTGGAACATCATGGCCATCTACGGCTCGGCGCTGGAAGAAGGCGACTCGCCCGACCAGGCGCTGGAAGCGGTCAAGACGGTCCTCGAAAAGACCAAGGCGCAGCCGGGCAGCGCTCGCGACTCGCTCGCTGCCTTCAGCCAGGGCGAGGGCAACGTGCTCCTCACCTATGAGAACGAAGCGATCAAAGCCGAAGCGGAAGGCGAAGACGTCGAATACGTCATCCCGCCCTACACGCTGAGAATCGAAACCCCGATCGCGGTGACCAAAGACGCGCCCGAGCCGGCGGCCGAAAACTTCCTCAAGTGGATGTGGTCGGACGAAGGCCAGGAAATCTGGGCGGAAAACGGCTACCGGCCCGTGAACCCGAAACTGGTCGACCCGAAACAGTTCCCGGAACCCGAAAAAGCGCTGTTCGAGATCGCCAAGTTCGGCGGCTGGGGCAAAGTCAACGACGATTTCTTCGACGAAGAAACCGGCTCCGTCGCCAAGATCGAGAACGAACTCGGAGTCTCCACCTCGGGCTGACGTATGGAGGCTTCGACCGCACAAGCACCAAGCGCACCTAGCGCACCCCGGGCAGGCATACGCCTGCCCGGGGTCGGCGCCGGCCTCGGCCGCGGCGTCGTCGTCCTCTACCTGAGCCTGTTCGTGCTGCTGCCGCTGGCGGCGCTGACCGAGCAGTCGCTGAGCTCCGGGCTCGGCGAATTCTGGCACCAGGTCACCACCGACCAGGCGCTGCGCTCGCTGCGGATCACCCTCGAGGCCTCGCTGATCGTCGTCGTCATCAACGCGATCTTCGGCACGATCATTGCCTGGCTGCTGGTCCGAGACCAGTTCCCGGGCAAGGCGGTCGTGAACGCGATCATCGACCTCCCCTTCGCACTGCCGACGATCGTCGCCAGCCTGATCCTGATCCAGCTCTGGGGCAACAAGAGCCCGGTTGGGATCAACATCTCGCTCAGTTTCTGGGCGATTGTCGTCGCCCTGATGTTCGTCACCCTCCCGTTCGTCGTCCGCGCGGTCCAGCCGCTGCTGATCGAGATGGACCGCGAGATGGAGGAGGCCGCCGCCTCGCTTGGCGGCGGCGGGCCGACGATCTTCCGCCGCATCATCTTCCCCAACCTGTTGCCGGGACTCGCCGCCGGCGTCGCGCTGGCCTTCGCCCGCGCGCTCGGCGAGTTCGGCTCAGTCCTGCTCTTCGCCGGCGGCCTGCCGGACACCCAGGTCTCCTCGGTCTTCATCCGCACCCAGGTCGAGAACGGCAACAACACCGGCGCCGCCGCGGTCTCGGTGGTGCTGCTGCTCTGCGCGCTGGCGATGCTCGTCGTCGTCGGCCTGGTCCAGCGCTGGGGCAGCCGCCACGAACGCTCGCAGGGCGCCGGAGCCGGCGTCGGCCTCACCGTCATGCCGATGAGCGGCGACGAGCCTGCCCCGCCCCCCACTCGCGAGGACGAGCGTGAGTAGCACCGCCGGCAGCCGCTGGGGCCTGCGCATCCTCGGGCTGGGCTACCTCGCCCTGCTTCTGGTCGCGCCCCTGGTCCTGATCTTCTACAAGACCTTCGAAGACGGGATCTCGCCGCCGCTCGAAGCGATTACCTCGCCCGACGGCCTGCACGCGTTGAAGCTGACGCTGATCACGGTCGCGATCGCGGTGCCGCTGAACACCATCTTCGGCATCCTCTGCGCGTTGCTGCTGGTCCGCCACCGGACCAAGGGCAACTTCCTGATCGACGCGGTAATCAACCTGCCGTTCGCAATCTCGCCGGTGGTGATCGGCCTCTCGCTCTTCCTCCTCTACGGGACCAACGGCTGGTTCGAACCGGGGCTCGCCGAAGCCGGGATCAAGATCCTCTTCTCGACCCCGGGGATCGTCCTCGCCTGCATCTTCGTCTCGCTGCCGTTCGTGGTCCGGGAGACGGTGCCGGTGCTGCAGGAGATCGGCACCGAGCAGGAGCAGGCGGCCTCGACCCTCGGAGCCAACGCCTGGCAGACCTTCTGGCGGATCACCCTGCCGGCGATCCGCTGGGGCGTCGCCTACGGAGTGGTACTTACCACCGCCCGGGTGCTCGGCGAGTTCGGCGCGGTGACGATCGTCTCCGGCTCGATCTCCGGCCAGACCCAGACGCTGCCGCTGTTCGTCGCCAAGCAGTACGAGAACTTCAACCTCCCCGGCGCCTTCGGCGCCTCGGTGCTGCTGGCGCTGCTAGCGCTCGCCGCGCTGCTCGCAATGAATTTGCTCAAACGAAAGGAGGACGCCTGATGGGAATCTCAGTCGAGGGAGCCAACAAGAGCTTCGGTGACTTTCAGGCGCTGGACGACGTCTCGATCGAGGTCCCAGATGGGTCCCTCACCGCCCTGCTCGGGCCCAGCGGTTCGGGCAAGTCAACGCTCTTGCGGGCGATCGCCGGGCTGGAGACGCTCGACGGCGGGCGCGTCCTAATCGACGGTGAAGACGTCTCGACGAAGCCGACCCAGAAGCGCGAAGTCGGTTTCGTCTTCCAGCACTACGCCGCCTTCAAGCACATGACCGTCTACGAGAACGTCGCCTTCGGGCTGAAGATCCGCAAATGGAAGAAGGACAAGATCCAGGCCCGGGTCCACGAGCTGCTCGAGCTGGTGCAGCTGCACGGGCTCGCCGACCGCTACCCCTCGCAGCTCTCCGGCGGCCAGCGGCAGCGGATGGCGCTGGCCCGGGCGCTGGCGGTCGAGCCGCAGGTGCTGCTGCTCGACGAGCCGTTCGGCGCCCTCGACGCCAAGGTCCGCAAAGACCTGCGCACCTGGCTGCGCCGCCTCCACGACGAGATGCATGTGACGACGATCTTCGTCACCCACGACCAGGAGGAGGCGATGGACGTCGCCGGTCAGCTGGTGGTGATGAACCACGGCAAGGTCGAGCAGTCCGGAACCGCCGATGAGCTCTACGAGAACCCGGCCAACGAATTCGTGATGAGCTTCGTCGGCGAGGTCAACCGGCTCGGCGACGAGCTGGTGCGGCCGCACGACATGGAGGTCGTGCTCGACCCCGACGACAAGACGCAGGAGGGCCTGGTCCAGCGGATCGTCGCCCTCGGCTTCGAGATCCGGGTCGAGTTCGTGCTCGGCGACGGCACCGAGATCTGGGCGCAGCTGACCCGCGCCGAGATGCAGCGGCTCGAGCTGCGCGAGGGCCAGATCGCCTACCTGCGCCCGGTTCAGGCAAAAAGCTTCAACGGTCCGCCGACGTCCAGTGCTGATGGGGCCTCGACTCCCCAACGGCCTACGGACGGCGGCGACGCGGAGGTTTCCGCAGCCGTCTGAAGGGGCGACGGGGCGGGGCGCGCTTTTGCCGGGTGGCGCCCCGCCCCATCTCGCCACCCCATTGTCGCGCCGATTTCGGTTCCTGCTATTGTTGACTTAATCAATTAACAAACTTAGGAAGGAGCAGGAAGATGACGAAGCGGGTCCAGACCACGACCTTCGTCTCGCGCGGCCGACTGGCGGGGCTCGTTCGCGACGAAGCTCCGGCCGGCGTCGGCCAGAACAGGACGACGCGCAAGGCCAACCGCGACAACGGCCAGGACGCGGCCGACGAGGCGCTCTTCTACCGCGCCCGCCTAGTGCTCGGGGACTCCCTCCCCCGCCCCGAGCGCTAGACGCCGCACCGCGGCAGACGGCTCAGGCGAGGCGGCGGGCGAAGCTGGTCTCGAGCGAGTGCTCGTGCTCCTCGCCGGGGACGGTCTTGTCGAGGCGCATCTCGAGCCGGCGGCCGTCGATCCGCAGCATCGCGACCTGGTTGTCGAAGCAGGGGCCGTCGAGGAGGCGCCAGCGGATCCCCGGGTCGGGAGCGCCGGCGGCGGCGGCGAGGCGGCGGGCGATGCCGGTGAACGGGCGCTTGAAGCCGGTGCGGATCGCCCGCCGCTCTTTCTCGTCGAGCGGGTTGCGGTAGGGCGAGCAGACCGCCTGGTAGACGGGAGCCGGTTTCGTCCCCGCCGCGCCGTCGCCCTCCGCCCGCGGGTAGGCAACCTCGGCCAGGTAAGCGTGGTGGACGTCGCCGGAGAGGACGACGACCGAGGCCGGCGCCGCGCCGCGCTCGCCGCGCGCCACCGCGCCGAGCAGGTCGCGCAGCTTGGCGAACGACTCGCCGAACGAGCCCCAGTGGTCGAAGTCGACTTCGCGCCGCAGCAGCTCCGAGAGCCGCGCCAGCGGCTGGCCCCAGGCGCCGTCGCAGACCGCCTCGTTCCAGGCCTCGAGCGCATGGAAGCCGGGTGAGAGCAGCCACGGCACGGTGGTCGCGATCAGCAGGTGGTCGAAGTCGCCCCGCGCGTGGTCGACGATCCACTCCCACTCCTCGTCGTCGACCATCGCGCGCCTGTCCTCTTCCAGCACCCGGCCGGCTCGCGAGTCGACGAAGATCGCCCGGGTGCGGCCGAGGTCGCGGCAGAAGCTCCAGCGACTGCCGGCGCCGGTCTTCGACACGTCTGCAGCCCACTCGCGCAGCGCGAGCTCGGCGTCGCGCTCACCAGCGCCGCGCACCTTGCCGTAGACCTCGTCTTCGTCGAGCGCCTGCGGCGAGAGGTTGCCGAGGTGCTGGTAGAGCCAGTAGGTCATCACGCAGCCGGTCAGCCGCCGCTGCCACCAGGCCCGTTCGCGCATCTCCTCGACCCAGGAGCGGGAGATGTTCCAGTCGTCGCTCATGTCGTGGTCGTCCCAGAGCATCGAGACCGAGACCGTCGAGAACAGCCAGCGGACCAGCGGCTCGCTCCAACTCTCCTGGTAGAGCCAGGTGTACTCCTCGAAGTCGGTCACCTCTTCGCCGGGCTCAGTGCCGACGCCGCGCCGTTGGCGGATCTTTTCGCGGGTGCGCGGGGCGCCCTCGTCGACGTAGACCTGGTCGCCGAGCAGCAGCAACAGCTCCGGCCACTCCTCGCAGGGCCGGCGGCACATTTCCTTGGCGAGCACGTGGAGAGCGTCGACCTCGCGGCCGTCTTCGTGGCGGTCCTTGGTGTGGGTGTAGGGCTCCTCGTTCGGCAGCGCCACCCGGCAGGAGCCGAAGCGGACGTCGAGCGGGCCGTCGCCGAGGGTGCGGATCACGCTCGCCGGCAGCTGCGAATCGGGCAGCGGCCAGCGCTCCTCGCCGTCGAGCTCGACCGTGTACGGGTTGGTCGAGCCGGGCTCCAGGTCTTCGAGCCGGACCAGCGCGTAGTGGTGGCCGTCGACTTCGAAGGTCGGCTCGTCCGCCCCGAGCACGCGCACCTCGCAGGGCGCGTCGGTCTCGACCCAGACGGTCGCCTCCGTCGCCGAGACGTAGCGCAGCAGCGGTCCGAGGACGAGGTCGGGCACCCCGAACCGCTACCCGGCCGCGAGCGAATACTCACCCGCGGCCGGGCAATCCCCTATTTGGTCGGGGTGGTTTCAGTCGGCGTGGTCGCCGGTGCTTCTTCGGGCTGCGGGTAGGCCTGGACAGCGAGGTTCCAGCTTTTCAGCGTGAAAACAATGCCCGAGGCGCCCGGGTACTGGACCGCCACGGTGTGGCCGCCCTTGCCGAGCACGGTCGTCTGGACGATCGTGTGGACCAGCGCAGCCGGCCCGGTTTTGCCCTGGTTCGCGGTCGCCGGCGCGAAAGCCACTTTGCCGGTCGCCTGGCCGTCGACGAGGAGCTGCACCGGGCAGGCCTGGTCGGCGGTCGGCGTCGCCCCCGGTTTTTCGGGGTAGCAGGTGGCCGTCCCGGAGAACGAGATCACCGCGTTGCTGACGTTGGCCTTGGTCGCGAACGAGGTGAAGGCGGTCGGAATGTATCCCGGCGACGCCGTGTTCGTGGGTCCGAACTGGGCGGTGCCGGCGGCGATCGCCCCGACCGGCGGCAGCGAGGCCGTCGCCTTCGTCACGTAGAGGTTCGACGCCGCCTTTTTCTTCAGGTAGAGCGTCGAAGCCTTCTGGTTGCTCAGGTAGGTCTTGGCGGCTTTTTGATTCGAGAGGTACAGATGCGCCGCCTTCTGGTTGGTCAGGAACGACTGCGCCACCGACGGGACGACCGCCACCGACGCGGCGACGACGGCCGCCAGGACGATGACGCTCGCCGCTCGGGGGGTCGAGATTCTCTTCTTCAGCAATGGGTCCTCCATGTCGTGCGGCCCGCCGGGAGAGCCTTTCTTGACGAATTAGGTCAATAAACTACATAAAGTGATAGCGTAAGGCGAGCTTGTTAGTCAACAAAGTCGATTCAACTCGCAATCCACGACTCCCACCCGGCAGGAAAGGAATCACCCGCGCATGAGAATCAAGACCCTCGCCATTACGGCGTTTGCCCTGCTGGGTCTCGCCGTGCCGGCGTCGGCTGGCGCCCAGACCCTGATCGGGTCCGGCTCCGTTGCCGCGCAGCCTGTGCTGCAGGCGCTGTTCAAGACCTACGAACAGCAGGTCAACAAAAAAATCCACTTCGTCTACACGGCGAACGGCGGCAACGCCGGCGTCAAAGACGTTCAGAACGGGACCAGCCAGTTCGCCGGCCAGGCCCGCACGCCGCTCCCCAGCGACGCCGGGACGACCTACATCAAGCTCTACCTGGACGGTCTCTGCCTCGACGTCAACAAAGCGAACTCGCTCAGCAACATCTCGATCCAGCAGACCCACGACATCTACCGTGGCCTGCTGACCAACTGGTCGCAGGTGGGCGGCAACCTGACCACCACGATCGACCCGGTCGGCCGCGACACCAACGGAGGGACCTACAACTTCTTCCTCCAGGCCGTCCTCAACAACGAAGCTCCGGCTTCGAACGTCAACGCCCTGACCGCCGACGGCCTCGTCGTCAATGCGGTGGCTCAGGACCCGAACGCGATCGGCTACGCCGGTCTCGCCTGGCAGAGCAACAAAAAGCTGAAGCCGCTGAAGGTCAACGGCATCCCCTGCCAGGCGAACAAGATCAGCGTCGAGCCGCTGCGGTACCCGCTGTCGCGGTACATCTTCATCGTCCTGCCGACGTCCAACCCGTCGCCAGCGGTGCAGAAATTCGTCGACTGGGCGCGCAGCAGCTCCCTGGCCGGCACCGCAATCAGCAGCGCCGGCGGCGTCCCCGCCTTCAACAAGAAATAAGGGACCCGTTGGAAGAGCAGTACACCGAGGAGTACGGGCCGAAGTGGTCCGACCAGCGCGTCGAGCGGATGCTCGGCGCGCTGGTCATCTTCGTGGTCGGGCTGCTGCTCGCCCTGATCGTCGTCGTCTTCATCCGCGCCTGGCCATCCTTCTCCCATAACGGCCTCGCCTGGTTCACCGGTGGCGGCTCGGTCGAAGACCAGCTCAACGCGATCGCCCTCTCGACCGAGACCGGCGCCCACTACGTCTACACCTTCCACGCCTGGCCGATGATCTGGTCGACGATCCTGATCACCGGCGGCTCCGTTCTCATCGCCCTCTTCTCCGCCCTCTTCGTCGCCGTCTTCATCGTCGAGTTCGCGCCGGAATGGATGGCCAACGTGCTGCAGCCGGTCGTCCGCTTCCTGGCCAGCGTCCCCTCGGTGATCTACGGCCTGATCGGCGTCGTCGTCCTCGTCCCCTTCATCGGCAACCACCTGGTCACCGAGGATCAGAAGGCCTCGGTCGCCGGCGTCATCTCGCTAACCGGCTACAGCCTGCTGGCCGCGGTCACGGTGCTGACCGTGATGATCGCGCCGCTGATGGTCTCGATCTTCAGCGACGGCCTGCGCTCGGTCAAACCGGGCTGGCTCGAAGGCTCGCTGGCGCTCGGCGTCAACCGCTGGCGCACCGTCTGGAAGATCGGCGTCCGCAGCGCCCGGCCGGCGATCGTCGCCGGCACCGTGCTGGCGACCGCGCGGGCGATCGGCGAGGCGGTGATGCTGGCGATGATCTCCGGCTCGGTCGCCTTCGCGCCGAACCCCGCCGACGGACTGATCTTCATCTACGAGCCCTCGCGGCCGCTGGCGCCGACGATCGTCAAGAACATCGACCAGCTGAGCTCGCCGCCCTTCAACGCGACCCTCTTCTCGATCGCCGCCGTCCTCCTCTTCTCAGCGGCGATGTTCTCGCTGGCCGGCTACATCGCCCGGCGGTCGATGCGCAAATACGGGATGCCGTGATGGAGGCGGCAACCGTCAAAGCACCGCCGCCGCCGCCGAAGCCCGGCAAGCAGCCGACCGGCGCGGTCGAGGGCAGCGCCACCTGGCGCCTCACCGACCGGATCGGGCTGGCGATCTGCTGGGGGCTGGGGCTGCTCTTCTGCGCGATCGCGATCGCCGTCATCGTCTACCTGTTCATCCAGGGCATCACCTACCTGAAGGTCTCGATGCTGACGACGCCGGCCTCCGCCGGCTTCGAGCAGAGCGAAACCGGCGGCTTCTCCGATGCCCTGATCGGCACCCTGATGGTCGCCTTCCTCGGCATCCTGATCGCCCTCCCCGCCGGCATCGCGATCTCCGTCTGGCTGGTCGAGTACGGGCGCCCGGCGGCGCTGGCGCGGATCACCGAGTCGACGATCGAGGCGATCGCCGGCATCCCCTCGATCGTCCTCGCCCTGTTCGGCACCGTGATCTTCTCCTCCACCGCCCTCGCCTTCCTCAGCCGTTCGACCGAAGGCGTCGTCTTCGGTCGCTCGTTCTTCGCCGCCGGGGCGATGCTCTCGCTGGTCGCCCTGCCGCTGATCGTCGCCAGCGTCCGCGAGGGGCTCAACTCGATCCCCCGCCACGTCCGCGAGGCCTCCTACGCGGTCGGCAAGACGAAGGCGGCGACGACGCGGCGGATCCTGCTGCCTACCTGCCGGCCGCAGGTCGCGACCGGCGCCGTGCTCGGGCTCGGGCGGATCATCGGCGACACCGCGATCATCGTCGTCCTGCTCGGGGCGACGCAGAACTTCGGCCCGGTCGAAGGCGCCCCGTTCCCGCTCAACTACCTGCGCGGGGTCGGCACGACTCTGACCAACTTCGTCTACGAGGCCTCGCCGACCGGCAACCTCAACCAGCCGCAGAAAGCCTACGCGGCGGCCTTCGTGCTGCTGGTGATGGTGTTGATCCTCAACGCCATCGTCGACGTCATCCATCGCCGCGCCAGGAGGGTGGGGACGTGGAGTTCGTGAAACCGCCGCCGCCACCGATCCGGCGGCTGCAGCTGCAGGATCCCGAGGCGGCGACGCAGGTGCTGCCGCCCGTCGAGGGCAACGGCAACGGCGTCGCCGCGGCACCGGCGGGCAGCGGCTTCATCACCGCCCGCCGCGCGGTCAGCGCGCCGCAGTTCTCGATCCGCCGCATGGAGGTCGACGACGTCTCGATCGCCTACGGTGACAAACGGGCGGTGAAAAACGTCTCGCTGCCGATCCGCCAAGGCGAGGTGCTGTCGCTGATCGGCCCCTCCGGCTGCGGCAAGACGACGCTCCTGCGCTCGCTCAACCGCCTCACCGAGCTGACCTCGAGCGCCAGCCTCGAGGGCAGCATCCGGCTCGACGACGTCGACATCAGGTTGATCGAGCCGACCCTGCTGCGGCGCCGGGTGACGATGGTCTTCCAGCAGCCGAACCCGTTCCCGATGAGCGTCTTCGACAACATCGCCTACGTGCTGCGCGAGCAGGGCTCGCGGCGGGCGCGGAAGAAGGAGCTCGAGCCGGCGGTCCACAGCGCCCTGCAGCGGGCCGGCCTCTTCGAGGAGGTCAAAGACAACCTCAAGCACCCCGCGCTGAAGCTCTCCGGCGGCCAGCAGCAGCGGCTCTGCATCGCCCGCGCACTCGCCGCCGAGCCCGAGGTGCTGCTGCTCGACGAGCCCTGCTCGGCGCTCGACCCGCAGTCGACCCAGGTGATCGAGGACCTGATCGTCAAGCTGCGCGACGACGTTGCCGTCGTGATCGTCACCCACAACCTGCAGCAGGCCTACCGGATCGCCGACCACGTCGCCTTCATGTACCTCGGTGACCTGGTCGAGTACAACAGCGCCACCGCCCTCTTCGGCTCGCCGCGCGAGCAACGAACTGCGGAGTACGTCAGCGGTGCGTTCGGCTAGGCCCCTCACCCGTGCCGCGGCCCTCGCCGCCTGCCTGGCGCTGATCGGCGCCGGTGCCGCCGGCTGTGAGACGACCCAGGAAAAGGCCGAGAAGCAGCAGGCGCGTGCCGCCCACATCCTCAAAGCCCGCGCAGAACGCCAAAAAGAGAAGAAAAAGCAGCGCGAGAAGTCAAAGAAGAGTCACGAGAAGGGGAAGAAGGGATGACGCAGCCGTCGCAACTGCAGCAGCAGGGGGGGCAGGGGCAGTCCGGTTACGAGCCGTGCGAAGAGTGCGGGTCGCCGCTCGACGCCCAGCAGCGCTACTGCGTCGAATGCGGGGCACGGCGCGGCAACGGCGCCAACCCCGCCTCGCGCTACTTCGCGACGATGAGCAAACGGGCGCGGCGGCCGGTTGCCCGCGCGCCCAAACGGCCGCCCGCCAGCCGCGCCGCCGCGGTCGGCTTCTTCGCCCTGCTGCCGATCGCCGTCGCGCTCGGGGTCGTGGTCGGCCGCAGCGACTCAGGCGGCAGCGACGAAGCGGCACTGCTGAAGGCGCTGAAGCAGAGCGAAGCGCAGGTCGCCGCCAAGGGCGCGGCGAACTCGACCGCCCAGCAGACCGCGAGCACCAACCAGCCCAACGCCAAAGCCAAAACGAACGGCAAAGGCGAAGCGAAAAAATCGAAAGCCGAGAAAAAACTCGAGAGCGAAGGCGGCAAGGTCGTCGCCAAGACCAAGAACGGGACCGTCCACCAGGTCACCGGCTACAAACCGACCAAGGAAAAGGAAGCGGCTGACACCAAACTGGTCGAAGAAAACCCCGAACAGGTCGGCGAAAACTACATAAAGGCCCAGCAGAACCTGCCCGACGTGGTCGTCGTCGGCGGCGAAGGCGGCGGCAGCGAAGAATCGACGCCGGGGGTCGAACCGTGAAGCTGCCGTTGCCCTGGCGCAAGGACGAGAAGGCGGGGCCGCCACGGCCTGACGCCGCGGTCAAGCCGAAAGGCACCGCCGCCGCCAAAGATGCCGCGCCCGCGCCGAAACCCGAAGAGAGCGCCGAGCTGATCGCCCAGCGCGACCGTCTGCTGGAGAAGTTCACGGTGATGCAGGCCGACCTCGGCGGCGCCTTCTACGAGATGGCGATCCGCGACCACGTGCGGATGGACGTGCTGACCCGCAAGGCGGCCGAGCTGCAGCAGGTCGACTCCGAACTGCTGGCGGTCGAGCGGGTGCTCGAGCTGCAGCGTGAGGACGCCGCCGGCCTCTGCCCCAGCTGCGGCGCCCCGTTCGCCCCCGGGGTCCGCTTCTGCGCCCAGTGCGGCAATCCGCTGGTCCCGGTCGAGGAGCTGAACGCCGCGCCGCCGCCGCGCTCGCCGCACGCGCCGACCGCCCTTGTGCCGCCTCCCACGCCGCCGATCCCCGAGACCAGCCCCCTCCCCCAGATCGGCGCCGACTTGCCGCCCGCGACCGAGCCGGCTGAGAACCCGATGCGGCCGCCCTCCGACCACGGTGAGGCGAAGCCGCCGGGGGTGCCACGGTGAGGGGCTGGATCGCCACCCGCGTGCAGGCAGCGATCGCCGCCGCCGCCTCGCTGACCGGCAAACGGTTCGGCCTGCTCGTCGCCTCCTCGCTCGTCGCCACCTCGGCGATCGTCGCCGCCGGGATGACCTCCGGCGGCAAGGACCTGGGGCCGCTGGCGGCGCTGGTCGGCCGCAGCCTCGCCGCCCAGCGGGTCGCCGCCGAAGCGCCGGCCCCGGAACCCGAACCGGAACCGGTGTCGGAACCAGAAGCAGAACCGGAACCGGCGCCTGAACCGGTAGCGAGCACGCCCGAAGCGGCGCCGGTCGAAGTCGCCCCGGAAGTCGTGCCGGAAGAACCCGCGCCTGAACCGGAACCCGAACCCGAACCGGAAGAAGAAGCGCCGCCGCCCAAAGAAAACAAGCCCGAAGCCGGGCAGATCAAGCACGTCTTCGTCATCTCCCTCGCCAGCCCCGGCTATGAAGCCGCCTTCGGCCCGGCCAACGTGCAGATGCCCTACCTCGCCGAAAGCCTACGGCCGCAGGGCGACCTGCTCAGCAACTACAAGCTGCTGAACGAAAGCTGGCTGGCGAACTCGTTCGCCGCGGTCGCCGGGGAGAAGCCAACGGCCGAATCCGAAGCCGACTGCCCGGAATACGAAAAGTGCCTGCTGCCGGTGGAAACGCTCTCCTTCCCCGACCAGCTGGCGAGCGGCCAGTTCAGCTGGCATGGCTACTACGAAGACATGGCCGACACGGCCGGAAAACCGGCCAACTGCGTCCACCCCGAACCGGAAGCGACCGAAGCGCCCGCGCCGGCGCCCGGCGGTTACTCATCGGTGCTCAATCCGTTCGTCTACTTCCACAGCCTGCTCGACCTCGGCGACTGCGCGACCAACGACGTGCCGCTGACCGAACTCGAGAAGGACCTGCGCAAAGCGGACAAGACGCCGAACGTCAGCTACATCTCACCCAACCTCTGCAACGCCGGCGTCACCCCCGGCCAGTGCCCGGAAGGAGCACCCGACGGCGCTGCGGCTGCCGACGCCTGGCTCTCGACCTGGGTGCCGAAAATCCTCAAATCGCCGGCCTACAAGGCCGACGGCCTGCTGATCGTCACCTTCGGCGCCGTCAACCCGGTCCCCAACGCCGATCCGACCCAGCCGCCGACGCCCCCGACCAGCCTCAAGACCGGGACGCTGCTGGTCTCGCCCTTCGTCACCCCCGGCGCCACCGACGCGACGAAGTACGACCCCTACTCCCTGCTCGCCACCAACGAGGACCTGTTCGGGCTCAACCGGCTCGGCGAGGCCGGCGGCAAGAAGGTGAAGTCGCTGGCGCCGCAGCTGCTCTCCGAAAACGGCGGCGACTGACACCGCCGCGCGCTTTCTGACAGGCTTTTCGGATGAACGGAGCAGCGCAGGGCGAGCCGATCACGGCCGCCGGCATCGAGGACCTGAAAGCCGAGCTCGCCGAACTCGAAGGGCCGAAACGCCAGGAGATGGCGCGGCGGATCAAAGTCGCCCGCGACGAGGGCGACCTCAAGGAGAACGCCGAGTACCACACGGCCAAAGAGGACCAGGCCCACCTCGAGACGCGGATCAAGCGCCTCCAGGAACGGCTGCAGAACGCGGTCGTGGTCGAGGTTGACAAGGGCGCCAGCGACGTCTTCGCCTTCGGCCGCTCGGCCGAAGTGCTGGACACGTCGAAAGGCGAGACCAACGCATGGACCCTGGTCGGTTCGACCGAGGCGAGCCTGCTCGAAGGCCGGCTCTCCGCCGAGTCGCCGATCGGCCGGGCGCTGATGGACACGCCGGTAGGCGCGACCGTCGAGGTCGAGACGCCGAAAGGCGTCAAAGCCTTCAAGGTGCTGAAGCTCCTCAGTTAGCCGCCGGGCGGGGCCGGACAATGGCCCTGTGCTGCAGCTCCGCGCCTCGATCCCCGACCACCAGCGCGAGTACTTCGGCCACTTGCTCGACGGCCACGACGGGGTCCGGCGGGTGATGCGGCAGGAGGAAGGCACCGGGGCCGAGGTGTTCGTCGCCGACGTCGAGCCGGCCGCCGCCGATCCGCTGGTCGAGGCGATCAAAGAGATGGGGATCGGCATCGACGACTACGTCCTGACGAAGCTCGATGTGGTCGCGCCGCTCCGCCACCCCGGCCGCGGGTTCGGCGACACCGGCTTCGCCTGGGTCGAGATCGTCGGCCAGGCGCGGGCCAACTCGCGCCCACTGGCCCGCTACCTGGCGCTGATCAACGTCGCCGCGGTGATCGCCGCGCTCGGTGTGATCACCGGCAGCTCGATCCTGATCGTCGGGGCGATGGCGGTCAGCCCCGACCTGCTGCCGATCTGCGCCACCTGCGTCGGCCTCGCCAGCGGCCGCCGCTCGCTGGCTGTGCGCTCCTTCACGACGCTGGTGCTCGGCCTCGGCCTCGTCGTCGTCACCGCCGCCGTCCTCAGCTGGCTGCTGAAAGTGACCGGCATCCTCCCGGACGGCTTCACGGTCGAGGACTCGGGCCTCAGCTCCTTCGCCCACACCGACTACTCGACGGTGCTGATCGCGCTTGCCGCCGGGGTCGCCGCGATGCTCGCCTTCGAGACCCGGACCAGCGCCGCGGTCGGCGTCGCGATCTCGGTGACGACGATGCCGGCCTCCGCCTACCTCGGCGTCGCGATCGGCGGAGGCGGCAGCGAAGAAGCAATCGGGGCGCTTGTCGTGCTGGCCATCAACGTCGCCCTGCTGATCGCCTCCGGTACGGCGACGCTGCTGATCCAACGCTGGCTGCCGAACCGCACCGGCACGCCGGTCTAGGCAGGACTAGGCGGAACGGACAGGCTCGGTCTCGGCGGCGGGCGGGGCAGGCTCGGTCTCAGAGGCGACGACCGGCGCCGCAGTCTCGTCGACCGGCGCCACCGACCACGGCGCCGGCGCCGGGCGCCGCTCGTCGTAGACCACCTCGGTCCCGGCGATGCGGTCGGCGAAGCCCTGCCGTGATTCGCGGAAGATGATGCCGAGGAAGGGCAGGCCGAGGAAGAAGATCGAGACGCCGATCCCGAACACGCGGCCGATCGCGCGGCCAAGCGACAGCCGGCCATCGGCAAGGCGAACGCCGAGGAAGCGCATCCCCGGGGTCTGCCCGGCGAGCGTCCAGAAGGCGATGAAGTAGCTGCCGCTGAGCAGCAGCCAGGTCAAGGAGCCGGCGGCGATCGCATAGTTCGAGCCGCCTTCGGCCGAGCCGCCGAAGGCGTTGCCGACCAGCGTGACGAGGGCGGCAAGCGCGGTGAAGCCGAGGTTGATGAAGACGGCGTCGATCGCGAAGGCGAAGCCGCGGCTGACCGCGCCGGCGTCGTTGGTCGGCGCGGCGCGGCGCTTGCGGAAGACGATGCGCCGCACGATTCGCTCCAGTTCGTCGTCGAAGCTCCGCGCGATGCGTCCGATCGTGCGTCCGAGATCGTCAAGCAGGCCGGCGCCCTGGGCGCTGATTGCCGCCCGCAGCTCGGGCGCGCCGGCGATCCGCTCGACCAGCTGCTGCGCCTCCTCGCTCGACAGCAGCCGCCGCCAGACCTCGTCGACCAGCTCGGAGTCCATCGCGTCGAGAATCGCCCGCTTGACCGCGTCGGACTCGAGTGCCTCCTGCACCGCCTCCTCGACCATCGGCCCGCGCAGCAGCCGCGCCATCGCCCGCTCGACCGCCTCCGACTCGATCGCGCCGACTATCGCTTCCTCGGCGGCGAGCTGCACGGTGCGGTCGATCCCGGTCGCCTTACCGACGCTTCGCGCCCCCCGCACACCGACCCCGAGCAGCCGCGCCGAGAGCGGCAGCCCGCCTTCTTGAGGACTCGCGCCATTGACGCGAGCGCCGTTCAGACCGGCCTCACCATTAGCCACCACGCGCGGAGTCGATTCCTCCATCCCTGGCGAGTATAGGTCGGCTTACGGGCTCAGGCGGCGGATTCGGCGTCCTGATCGAGCCGCTCCAGCAAGCGGTCGATCAGCGGCGCCTGGCCGGCGAGGATCTTGGTCCGCGCCCCCTCGGGGGTGAACCACTCGGCGCGGTCGACCTCGGGGAAGGTCGCCTGCGTGTCGGAGCGCGGCGGCCATTCCATCTCGAACTCGATGCTCTGCAGCTGCCCGGGGTCGAAGTCACCCTCGGCGGCCCAGGCCTCGACCACCTTGCCGGCCCGCTGGCGCACCGAACCGAGGTCGATCAGCGACTCGGGGTCGAACTCGGGCGCCGGCCCCAGCTCCTCGCCGAGCTCGCGCAGTGCCGCCGCGACCGGCTCCTCGCTCGGCTCGATTTCGCCCTTCGGGATCGACCAGGCGCCGTCGTCGCGGCGCTTCCAGAACGGGCCGCCGGGATGGACGAGGAGCACCTCGACGCCGTTGCCGCCGCGGCGGAAGAGGAGGATGCCGGCGCTGCGTTTCGTCGCCACGTCCTGAAGTTAGCGAGCGGGTGGGGCGACGAGGCACTCGATCGCCGGGGCGAGGACGGCGGCGACCTCGTCGCGCTCGGCCGCGGCCAGCTTCTCGAGGGTGCCGTTGGCGCGGGTCATCGCGACCCCGGCGGCGATCGCGACGATCAGCTCGGCGCGCAGCTCGGCGTCGGCAAGACCGCTGCCCTCGAGCTCGGAGCCGAGCTGGCGGCGCAGCCACTCGGCGATCACCGTCGAGACCCGCTGCCGCATCTCCTCGCTGAGCCCAAGGCTGGTCAGGGCGCGGCTGATCGGGTTGTGGCCGTAGTCGTCCCAGCGCTCGAGCAGATAGGGGACCACCGTCTCCAGGTCGACCTCGTCCTCCTCCTCGGAGACGTAGGCGATCGAGGCGAGGAAGAGCCCTTCCTTGGAGTCGAAGTAACGGGCAATGAGCGCCGCGTCGACGCCCGCCCGTTCGCCGATCTCGCGGGTCGTCGCCCCCTCGTAGCCGAGCTCGTCGAAGACTTCTTTGGCAGCGTGCAGCAGCGCCGCCCGGGAGGCGTCGGAACCCCGCGAACGCCGCGTGGTATGTTTGTCAACGGTTGATGACATCGCTTGCTGACAGTATCACTCAGAGTACGCCCCGGCCGGGAACCGACGTGTAAATGGGCTGCTACCACAAGATCCTCGTTGCCCTCGACGGCTCCGCCGATGCCGAGTCGGCGCTGATGCACGCGATCTCGCTGGCCCGCGACCAGCACGCGCGCATCACCCTGCTGACGGTCGGACCGTCGGTAAACCGCAGCGCTGCGGTCGGTACCGCGCCGCCCCCCGACCTGCTCGACGTCCACCAGGGAGTCCTCCGCGAAGCGACCGCGCTGATCCCCCGTGACGTCGGCGTCACCACCCGGCTCGAGCGCGGTGAGGCGCCGGCGACGATCCTCCGCATCGCCCGCGAGGAGGAATCGGACCTGATCGTGATGGGGTCGCACGGCCACAGCCGCATCCACCGCGCCCTGCTCGGCTCGGTCTCCGAGAAGGTCCTCGCCCAGAGCGAGATTCCGGTCCTGCTGATGCGCGGCAACGGCTGCGCCGACCCCCCGGTGGTTGTCGGGGAGCCGGCACAGACCGAGGCCGCGAGCGGCACTCCCTCCTAGCTGGCTGGCCCCCGAGCCGGAAGGCCACCAAGGCCGGTTTCTGACCTTCGGCCGCCGGTAGGCCCGCCGGGGCCAGCAGCGTGTCGCCAGTGACCGCCAGGCCGGGGTTGGAACCGGCGGGCAGGCTCGCGGCCCAGACTTCGCCGCCGCTCTTGGCGTCGAGACCGAGGATCGTCCCGTCCGGGCCGGCGATAAAGACCAGGTCGTTGACCGCTTACAACGCCGTTCCTTTAACCGATTAAGGCACAGGTGCGTGGCTATGTCGCCTCTACCGATCAGGAGTCCTGATTGGTTCGCTGCGTCGCGAGCATAACAGGAGTTCCTTCTGACGCAACTTTTTTGATCGATCAACCGTGTTTGCGGGGATTTTGGCTCTCCACCGGGCCATACGCGTCCCCGAGGTTGCCTTTTCCGTCGCTATTCGACGGAAAAGGCAACCTCAACGGAGGGGACGATCAGATGCGGCCGGCCTCTAGGAGGCGGCCCAAGAAGCGGCGCGTCTCGTCGCGTTGGGGGTGCTCGAGGACCTGGGCGGGCGGGCCGAGCTCGAGGATACGGCCGGCGTGGAGGAAGGCGACCTGGTCGGCGACTTCGCGGGCGAAGCCCATCTCGTGGGTGGCGATCACCATCGTCATCCCCTCCGCCTTGAGGTCGCGGACGGCGGCCAGGACCTCGCCGACCAGCTCGGGGTCGAGGGCGCTCGTCACCTCGTCGAGCAGGAGCGCCCGCGGCGCGCCGGCGAAGGCGCGGGCGATCGCCACCCGCTGCTGCTCGCCGCCGGAGAGGTTGTCGGGCCTGCCGTCCTCGCGACCGGCGAGGCCGAAGCGGGCGAGCAGCGCCCTCCCCCGCTCTTCCGCATCGGCCTTCTTCGCGCCGTGGGCGTAGCGCTCGCCGATCATCACGTTCTGCAGGGCGCCCATGTGGGGAAAGAGGTTGTAGGCCTGGAAGACGTAGCCGAGCCGACGACGGACCGCGACCGCCTCGACCGCCGGGTCGGTGATCACCTCGCCGTCGAGCAGGACGTCGCCGTCGTCGATCTCCTCGAGCAGGTCGACGCAGCGCAGGAGCGTCGACTTGCCCGAGCCGGAGGCGCCGATCAGCGCCACCGCTTCGTGCTCGGCGACGGTCAGGTCGATCCCGCGCAGCACCTCGCGCTCGCCGAAAGCCTTGGTGACGCCACGCAGCTCGAGGACCGGGGCGCTCACCGGACCGCCCCCTCGGGCCCGCCCATGCGGTCGACGATCCGCGCCATCGGCACCGTCACCGCCAGGTACAGGAGGGCTGCCGCGATCAGCGGCGTGAAGTTGAAGTTTTCGCCCTGGTAGATCTGGGCGACGCGGAAGGCCTCCTGGGGGCCGATGATCGAGATCAGCGCGACGTCCTTCTGCAGGGCGACGAAGTCGTTCAGGAGCGGCGGCGCGACGCGGCGGATTCCCTGCGGCAGGACGACGAGGCGCATCGCCTGGGCATGGGTCAGCCCGACCGCGAGGGCGGCGTCGTGCTGACCGCGGTGGACCGAGCGGATGCCCGCCCGGTAGACCTCGGAGACGTAGCCGGAGTAGGAGATCGTCAGCGCGATCGCGCCGAGCAGCACCGGGCTCGGCGCCGGCTGGACGATCTGCAGCGCCGGGACCCCGAAGCCGATCAGGTAGACGAGCAGCACCGTCGGGATACCGCGTGAGACATCGACGAAGACCGTCGTCAGCAGCCGCAGCGGGAACAGCCCGGGGGTGTTGCTGATCCGGACCAGCGCCAGGACGAGAGCGATCACCAGCACCGCCGCCTCGACCCCGAGGAAGACCTTGACGTCGAGCCAGAACCCGTCGAGGACTTCGGGGAAGGCGTTGGTGAATTCGCCCCAGTTGAAGAAGGTCTCGCGGACTTCGGGCCAGCCGGGGCTGGTCAGGACCAGCGCTGCGAGGCCGCCGATCACGATCACCGACGAGAGCGCGGCGATCGCCGCGCCGCGGCGTGCCCGGCGCCGTTTCGCGGCTTCGCGTTCGAGCCGGCGCTCGCTGGCGGCGATGGCGGCGGTCTCGGTCACCCGCCGGCGCTGATCCTCAGCGCAGTTGCGGCGCGTCGGCGGCCTGGCTCATCCAACGCTGGGTGATCTTTTCGAGCTCGCCCGAGGCTTCGAGCGATTCGACCGCTTCCGAGACGCAGGAGGTGAGCGGCGATTCCCTTTCCAGCAGTGCGCCCCACTCTTCGCCGCTCGCCTTGCCGAACTGGCCGACCACGGTCGCGTCTTCGACCTGCGCCGCGGTCAGGTAGAGCGCCGTCGGCAGGTCGACGACGACCGCTTCGACCTGCCCGTTCTTGAGCGCGGTGACGACGTCGTTGGAGCTGTTGAAGACTTCAGGTTTGTTGCTCGGTTCGATTTCTTCTTCGACCGTGCTGAGGCTGGTGGTGTTGATCTGGACGCCGATCTTGGTGTCCTTCAGGTCGGCGCGCGATTTCGCTTTCGCCGCTTCGGAGTCGTCGAGCGCGACCACCGCCTGGTTGGCCCGGTAGTAGGGGGCCGAGAAGTCGACCGCTTTTTCGCGCACCGGGGTGATCGAGATCTGGTTGACGTCGAAGTCGAAGTCCTTCGGCCCGGGCGCGTAGGAGGAGTCGAACGGCACCACCGTCCACTTCACTTTCGCTTTCGGGTAGCCGAGTTCTTCGCCGATCGCGTAGGCGACGGCGCTCTCGAAGCCTTCGCCGTTGGTCGGGTCGTTGTCTTCGAAGTAGGGCGGGTAGGCGGGCTTGTCGGTGGCGACGGTGAGGACACCGTCGCTGACCGTTTCGAGTTCGCCGGGAGCGCAGGCGCCGGCTTCCTTTTCGGGCGTCGAGTGGGCTTCTTCGATCGAGACGCTCGCGCTGGTGCTGTCGTCGCCGCCGCCGCAGCCGGCGACGAGCACGACGAGTGCGGCGAGAAGCGAAAGGGTGGCGAGGAGCTTGGGCATCTGCGTCGGACGAACCCTTCCCCGCCTGCAAGCGGAGAAGCGGGATCCTACGCGATTCTCGGCCTGCCGAGCAGACCATTTCCCCGCAAGTGCGGCCGTTGGCGACGTCCGCCTGTCAGAGTTTCGAGCCGGCCATGGCATCGCTGCATCAAGAGTTGACCGAGATCCCGCTGGAGCGACTGCGCCGCCGGCGCAGTGCCAAGTGGGCGATGTACCCGGAGGCGCTGCCGGCCTGGGTGGCGGAGATGGACTTCCCGCTGGCGCCGCCGGTCAAGCGGGCACTGACCGAGGCGGTCGAGCTCGACGACTGCGGCTATGCGGCGCCGGCCGAGCTGGGCCTGGCCGATGCCTTTGCCGGGTTCGCCGCGGCGCGGCTCGGCTGGCAGGTCGACCCGGCGCAGGTGACGGCGAGCAGCAACGTCGTCGCGGCGTTGACCGAGGTGCTGCGAGCGCTGGCCGAGCCCGGCGACCGGGTCGTCATCAACACGCCGGTCTACCACCCGTTCTTCGCGATCGTCGAGGAGGTCGGCTGCGAGCTGGCCGAAGTGCCGCTGCGCGACGGCCGGCTGGACGTCGAGGGGATCGAGCGCGAGTTCGCGGCCGGGGCCACGGCGCTGATCCTCTGCTCGCCCCACAACCCGAGCGGCGACGTGCCGAGCCGCGAGCAGCTGGTGGCGATCGCCGACGCCGCCGAGCGCCACGGCGCCTGGGTCCTCGCCGACGAGATCCACGCGCCGCTGACGCTCCCCGGTGCCGAGCAGGTCCCCTTCCTCACGGTGTCCGAGGCGGCGCGCGAGCGCGGCATCGCCTTCTCCTCGGCCTCGAAGACCTTCAACCTCGCCGGCCTGATGTGCTCGCAGATGATCACCGCGGCGCCGGGCCCGGCGGCGGTGATCGAGGGCCTCTCCTTCATCGCCAAACACGGCGGCCACCTCGGTGCAATCGCTTCGATCGCCGCCTTCCGCGAAGGCGGCCCCTGGCTCGACGAGGTGCTGGCGGTGCTCGACCACAACCGCGCGCTGCTCGGCGGCCTGCTGACCGAGCGCCTGCCCGAGGTCGGCTACCGGCCGCCGCGGGCTGGCTATCTGGCCTGGCTCGACCTGCGCGAGCTTGGCCTCGGCGAGGACCCGGCGGCGGTGATACTCGAGCGCGGCGGCCTGGCGCTCAACTCGGGCCCGACCTTCGGCCCGCAGGGCGCCGGCTTCGCCCGCCTCAACTTCGGCACCTCGCCGGCCCTGGTCGAGGAAGCTGTCGAGCGGATCGCGCGGACGGTCGGTCGGTGAACGAGCCGATCGAGGTCGAGTCGCGGCGCTGGCTCGAGGCGATCCGCCGCCAGGCCGGTCCCTTCCAGCTCTTCGACACCCACACCCACTTCGGCCGCAACGACCCCGACGGCTACCGGCAGGAGCCGGCGGAGCTGCTGGCGGTGCTGGAGGCAGCGGACGCGCGGGCCGTCACCTTCCCGATGCACGAGCCCGACGGCTACCGCGAGGCCAACGACCGGGCGCTCGCCGCGGCAGCCGAATCGGACGGCCGGCTCGTTCCCTTCTGCCGCGTCGACCCCCACGACGGCGCCCTCGCCGAAGCGACCCGCTGCCTCGACGCCGGCGCCCGCGGGATCAAGCTCCACCCCCGCGCCGAGCAGTTCGCGATGCACGAGCCGGCGGTCGGCGACCTCGTCGCCCTCGCCGACGAGCGGCGGGTGCCGGTCCTGATCCACGCCGGCCGCGGCATCCCGGCGCTCGGCAGCGACACGGTCGAGCTCACCGAGCGCTATCGCGATGCCCGCCTGATCCTCGCCCACGCGGCGGTCAGCGACATCGCCTGGCTGTGGCGGCTGATGCCCGATCACCCCAACCTCTTCATCGACACGTCGTGGTGGAACCCGGCCGACTTCATGCTGCTGTTCGGCTTCGTGCCGCCGGGCCAGATCCTCTGGGCCAGCGATTCCCCTTACGGCCAGCCGACCTTCTCGGCCGCCACCCACCTGCGATTCGCCCTCGCCGCCGGCCTCGGCCCCGAGGCGCTGGCCGGTATCGCCGGTGGCCAGATCGAGCGCCTGCTGGCCGGTGAGGAGCCCGCCGACCTCGGCCCGCCGCCCGGCCCAAGCGACCCGCTCGACCCGGCGCTCGACCGCGTCGTCTCCCACCTCACCACCGCGGTCGGCCGGGCGATGGCCGAGGGCGAGATGACCGAGTCGGTCGCCCTTGCTCGCCTCGCCCTCGACTTCGAAGGCGACCACGCCGCCGCCTGCGAAGCGATCTCCGGGCTCCTCGACCTCGCCGACGAGCACGACGGTCCGCCGCCCCCCGGTCGTCGCTTCCCCCGCTCGGTTCACTTTGTGATCCTCGCCCTGACGGTGGCGCGAACGCCGGACGTGGCGTTGCCGTAGCCGGTCCCCGTTGGCGCCTTTGTCCCCTACGTAGGGGAAGAAAGCGCCAACTACCATCCTCTGGGATGAACCGGGCGACGAAGCTGGCGCTGGCCGTGGCGGCGGTCGTCGTCGCGCTCGACGCGGCGACCAAGTTGCTGGCGGTCGAGCTGCTCAGCGGCAAGGGGCGGGTCGACGTGCTCGGCGGCCTCTTCCACCTCGAGCTCTACCGCAACTTCGCCGGGCCCGGCGGGCGGTTCGCCGGCCATGTGGTGCTGATCTCGATCTTCACGGTGATCGCGGTGGCGGTGCTCGCCTTCGTCGCTAGGCGGGTGCGGACGACGGGTGCGGCGCTGGCGGTCGGCCTGCTGCTCGGCGGCGCGATCGGCAACGGCCTCGACCGCCTGCTGCGAGCGCCCGGACCGCTGGAAGGCGGAGTCGTCGACTGGCTCAAGCCGACCCTCAACTCGAGCAGCATGAACGTCGCCGACCTGGCGATCAACGCGGCGATCGTCGTCGTCCTGATCGCCGCGGCGATCGGTTGGTGGCGCGACCGCCACGGCGCCGCACCCGCGCGGACCTAGGAGATCAGCTCCTCGCGGCGGAAGCAGCCGACGGCGTGGTCGTTGACGATCCCGACCGCCTGCATCCAGGCGTAGGCGATCGTCGGGCCGACGAACTTGAAGCCGCGCCGCTTCAGTTCCTTCGAGATCAGTTCGGAGAGCTCGGTCTTGGCCGGGATCTCGTGGCCGTCGCCAACCAGTACCGCGCCGTCTGAGAACGACCAGCAGAACTCGCCGAAGTCTTCCCCGCCCGCCGCCATCTCCAGGTAAGCCCGGGCGTTGCCGATCGTCGCCTCGATCTTCGCCCGCGAGCGGATGATCCCGGCGTTGCCGAGCAAACGCTCGACCTCCGGCTCGCCGTACTCAGCGACGCGCTCGGGCTCGAAGCCCTCGAACGCCGCCCGGAAGGCGTCGCGCTTGCGCAGGACCGTGATCCAGGCGAGGCCGGCCTGAAAGCCGTCGAGCATCAGCTTCTCCCACAGGGCCCGCGGGTCGCGCTCGGGAACGCCCCACTCCTCGTCGTGGTAGGCCCGCATCAGCGGGTCCGACTCGGCCCAGGTGCAGCGCTGTGAGGACGGCATCGGGCCATACTCGCCGATCCGACCTCGGCCACGGTTAGAAGTACGGGATGGCCGTCGCGCTCCGCGTCCCCTCAGTCGAGGCGCTGTTCGACGCCTGGTCACCCGAGCCGCTCGAGCGCCGGCCGCTCGGCGACGAGGCGCGGCAGCGGATCCTCGACGCCTGGAGCGAAGCAAGCTCGCGCAAGCGCCATCCCGACGGGTTGACGCTGACCCTGCCCGCGGCCGAGCGGGAGGAGGGGCTCGAGGACACGATCCTCGCCGCGATCCGCCACGACATGGAGGAAATGCGGGTCGACGCCAAGCGCCACTGGGTCCGCCGCGCGCTCGGGGTGCGCGAGAGCCGGATCGGCATCGCGGTCTTCGTCGTGGCGATCGCGATCTCCGGGCTGATCGACTACGGCACCGAGGAAGGCAGCCTCAACACGCTGGTCTCGCAGGTCTTCGTGGTGATCGCCTGGGTTGCCCTCTGGGCACCGGCATTCCGGCTGATGACCGCCGCCTCCTACCGCCTAGGCCGCCACTCCTTCGAGCAGATCGCCGCCTCCGAGATCGAGATCCGCTGGGCCTAAGCGCCGCCCGGTCGCCGCGCCGGGCTAGAGGTTCTCGTCGATCTCGTCGGCTTTGGCACCATGGGCGCGTGCCCGCTCGCGCTCGCGATCGACCCGCGAGCCGGCTTGGTCTGACTCAGCGGCGAGATGGTCGGCCTCCTCGCGGCGCGCCTGCGCCTGGCGCTCGAGCAGCTCGGCCTCGGCCGCGCGCTCGGCTGCCGCGCTCTCACGGGCCCGCCGCTCCTCCTCCAGCGAGGTTGCTTTGGCGGCGTGGGCCTCGGCCTCGTCGCGGTGGGCGCTGGCCCGTTCGGTGAGCCGCTCGCGTTCGAGGCGGCGGCGCTCCGCGGCTCGGCGAGCGAGCAGCGCAGCGGCGACGATCAGCAGCAGGACGACGACGATGATGACGACGATGAGCATGCTTTTGAGCTACCCCGGCCGCTAGGCGGGAAACAGCTCGTCGCAGATGCGGGCGACGTGGCGGTGGTCCGTGCCGCAGCAGCCGCCGACGACGCGCAGGTCAGGGAGCGCGGGCACCAGGGCACCGTATTCGCGCCCCAGCTCGGCGGGGTCGCCGCTGTCGAGGTCCTCGGCTTCGTCGAGTTCGGCGTGGCTGCGGCGCGAGGCGTTGGCGCGGATGCCGGCGATTCTTCCGACCCACTCGCCGCCCGCCTCGAGCTGGGCGGCGAAATGGCTCGGGTGGGCGCAGTTGACCATCAGGTACTCGGCGGCGGCTTCGGTCTCGGCGTCGAGCCGCTCGACCGCCTCGGCCAGCGGCTCTTCGCTCGGCAGCCGCCCGTCGGTCTCGACCGTGAAGGCGACCGAGACCGGCAGCCCGGCGGCGCCCGCGGCGCGGACCATCCCGACCGCCTCCTCGACGTAGGAGAGCGTCATCGCGGAGATCATCTCGGCGCCCGCCGCGGCGAAGGCGGCGACCTGGGCCGAGTGGTAGTCCTCGGCTTCCTCCGCAGTGAGGTGGCGCAGGGGCCGATAGGCATCTTCCTCGGGCCCGAGGACGCCACAGACCGCGATCGGCGTCGTCTCGCTCTGCCACTCGTCGCGCAGCCGCAGCCCCATCTCGATCGCCTCGCGATTCAGGTCGGCGAGCCGCGATGGCGAGTAGCCGAGCCGCTCGCCCCAGTTGGCGCTGGCCCGCCAGGTCGGGACGTCGAGGGCGAAGCCGACTCCGTGCTCGCCGGCGATCGCCGCGAAGTGCTCGTAGTAGCGGCGCAGCGCGACCCGGCCGTTGTCGTCCTCGAGCAGAACGAAGGAAGCGAATTCCGGCAGCTCGATCCCCTCGTCGAAGATCATCGTCGTCTCCAGACCGCCGTCGCCGATGAAGGGACGGCTCCCATCCGGGATCGCCATGAGAGCATCGTAGGCTCGATGCTGCCGCTTGCAACCGATTGGGCCGAAGTCCTCGTTCCACCAGTCTGGGGCGCCTTCCTGCTGGTCATGGTGGTGTTGCTCGCGGTGCTTTTCAAACGACCGCTGAAACGGGTCCTCGCCGAGCTTGGGATCTCGCGCTTCAGCATCCTCGGGATCGACGTCGAAGGGATCGCCGACGAGGCCGAGCACGCCTACGTACAGCGCGAGGCGCGGGCGCCCGGCCGCGGCGAGCTGCGCGCCTTCGCCCGGCTCAGCGGCCAGTTGGCGCCGCTGGTGCGCGAGCGACGGGTGCTTTGGGTCGACGACGAGCCGCAGAACAACGAGATCGAGGCGCGGCTGCTGCGCCGGCTCGGAGTCGAGGTCGAAAACGCGCTCGACACCGAGGAAGCGCTGGAGCGGCTGCGCCGCGACCCGGCCCGCTTCGACCTCGTCGTCTCTGACTGGGCGCGCGGCGAGGACGCCGACGCCGGCCGCACCCTGCTGGAAGCACTGCGGGCCTCACCGCGGCGCTGGCCGGTGCTGATGTACGTCGGGCACGCCGACGAGCAGCGCCGGGTGGAAGCCGCCGCGCTTGGCGCCAAGACGCTGACCGACGAACCGGACGAGCTGCTCAAGCAGGTGCTGGTCGAGCTTGCCGCGGCAGGCTGAGCGTGGCCGGCAAGAGTGAGCCACCGCCGAGCGCTCGAACGACGGGATCTTTGCCAGATATTTGCTTAAAGCGGATTGACAGGTCCCACTCGGTTTAAGAGGATGCCGCGGTTGGCTCGTCTCCGCTCGTACCTGCCCCTCGCGCTCGCGATCTTCGTGGCGCTGCTCTGCAGCGTCCCGGGCGCGCTGGCGGTCGACCCCAGCGTGATCGTCTTCCAGGGTTTCCGCAACGCCGAGAATCCCAGCAGCGGCGTCTACACGATGTCGCCGAACGGCAACAACGTGAACAAGATCACGGTCGGCAAGCAGCCGTCGATCAGCCGTGACGGCAAGAAGATCGTCTTCGTCAGAGGCGGGGAGATCTATCTGACCAACGCCGACGGCGACAGCCTCGAGCAGGTCACCAACGACGACCTGGACCACGACGAGCCCGTACTCTCGCCCGACGGCAAGACGATCGTCTTCTCCGGCCTCCGGCGAGGCAAGTCGTTCCCGCAGATCTTCGCCGTGAGCAGCGACGGCACGAACGAACGGGCGCTGACCCCCGGCACCGCGGCCGACAGCGAACCGAGCTTCTCGCCCGACGGCAACCGGATCGTCTTCGTCCGCGGTCCCGGCGATTCGAAGCTGGTGACGATGCCCGCGGGCGGCGGCGACGTGAAATACCTGACCGGCAACTTCCCGTTCTCGACGCCGGACTCGCCGAGCTACTCGCCGAACGGCAAACGGATCCTCTTTCACGCGATCGGCCACAACGGCAAAGAGCCGGGGAACTTCATCTACAGCTTCGACGCTGACGACGGCAGCAATCTGGACGTGATCACCAAAGGCGGCAACGAAGGCTCGGAACCCGCCTACTCGCCGGACGGCAGCTCGATCGTCTACCGGCGGAACATCAACCTCTACTCGATGGACGCCGACGGCGGCAACGTGAAGCCGCTGACCAACCTGAGCGGCAACGATGGCGGCAACATCGGCCCCAGCTGGGGCCGGTAGAAGACGGGGCGCAGTTGATGCATCGACGCGCCCATCGCTTCCTCCCCGCCCTCTTCCTCTGCGCAGCACTGCTGGCGCTGGTGCCGGCGGCGCTCGCCGCCGACAACGGCCTGATCGTCTTCCAGGGCAATCGCGGCGGTCCCCCGGCCGTGTTCACCGTCAAGCCGAACGGATCCGATCTGGAGCGCCTTGGGGCCGGGCTGCAACCGGCGATCTCGCGCGACGGCAAGAAGATCGTCTTCGTCAGGAGCTCTGGCAGCGGCGCCGAGCTCTGGCTGCTGAACACCGAGAACGGCAAAGTCGAGCGGATCACCAACGACGCCAAGGGCAACTCGCAACCGGCGATCTCCCCGGACGGCTCGCAGATCGTCTTCGTCGGGCGCGCCCGTGCGGGCGGCGATCCGAACGAACGCGAACACCTCTACCTGATCGACGCCGACGGTTCGAACGAGCGCGAGCTGACCAGCGGGCAAAGGACTGCCGACCTGGAACCGAGCTTCTCGCCCGACGGCAAGCGGATCGTCTTCGTCCGCACCTCTCCCTTCGCGCAGCTGATGACGATTACCGTCGGCGGCGATGACCTGACTGTGGTCACCGACCGCGACGAACGCTTCACCGGCCCCGGGTCGCCGAGCTACTCGCCCGACGGCGACCGCATCCTCTTCAACGCCTCCGCCCGCGGCGGCGACCGGATCTGGACGATTGGCAGCGGCGGCAAGGGGCTCGAGCAGCTGACCAAGGGCGACGACGAAGGCGTCGAACCGGCCTACTCGCCGGACGGCAACTCGATCGTCTTCCGCCGCGGCCGCGATCTCCTCACGATGGACGCCGGCGGCGGCGGGACGCAACAACTCGTCGACGGGCAGGACGGCAGCAACATCCACCCCAGCTGGGGTCGCTAGCCGCGGGCGTTGCATCGCGGGCAGCGTGGTGGGACGATCGGTCCCATGGCGCGGAGTCCGCTGGCGGAGAGATTGGCTGAGGCGGCGGCGGTCGCCCGCGAGGCGGCTGTCCGTGGCGTCCCGGCCGACGAGGTGCTCGAGCAGCGGGCGGGACTGCGGCGGCGCGAGGTCCTCGCCGGCGGAGCCGCCCTCGCCGCCGCCGCGGTGCTCGGCGGCCGGCTGCCGCGGGCGCTCGGCGCGAGCGCCCCGCGGATCGCGATCGTCGGCGGCGGCCTGGCCGGGCTGACCTGCGCCTACCGGCTGCGGCAGGCGGGATACGCGGCGACGCTGTACGAGGCCTCGGACCGGCTCGGCGGCCGCTGCTGGACCCGACGCGGCGATTTCGCCGAAGGGCAGATCGCCGAGCATGGCGGCGAACTGATCGACCAGGGCCACACCGAAACGAGGCAGCTGGCCCAGGAACTGGGGCTCGAACTCGACAACCTTCTCGCCGCCGAGGTCAACGGTACCGACCCCTTCTACTTCTTCGATGGGCAGCCGTATACGTACGCGGAAGCGGTCGACGACATCAAGCAGATCTGGCAGCAGCTGCACAAGGACCTTTCGGCCGCCAGCTATCCGACCCTCTACAACTCCTCGACCGAGCGCGGCCGCGAACTCGACGCGATGTCGATCGCCGCCTGGATCCAGTCCTACGTCCCCGGCGGACTCTCTTCGAGGCTCGGGCAGCTGCTCGACGTCGCCTACAACATCGAGTACGGGGCCGAGACCAATGTCCAGAGCTCGCTCAACATGCTCTACCTGCTCGGCTACTCAGGCCAGGGGCAACTGCGGATCTTCGGCCCTTCGAACGAGAAGTACCACGTGCGCGGCGGCAACGATCAGATCGCCAGCCGCCTCGCCGCGGCGCTGCCGGGGCAGATCGTCACCGGCTCGCAGTTGATGGCAATCAGGCGCAACGCCGACGGCAGCTACCGGCTCTCGCTCAGCACCGGCCCGGTGACCGCCGACCGGGTGGTGCTGGCGCTGCCGTTCTCGATCCTGCGCGAAATCGACTACTCGAAAGCCGGCTTCTCGAAAGTGAAGGAAACGGCGATCGAGCAGCTCGGAATGGGGACGAACTCAAAGCTTCACGTCCAGTTCAGCAGCCGCTACTGGAACTCGCTCGGCAGCAACGGCGAGACCTACGCCGACACCGGCTACCAGAACACCTGGGAGGTGAC
>Ga0068862_100000513_pt1 | contig 41174 bp, 33 predicted proteins | sample KBSSwiS52_FD_66598 | JGI IMG/M metagenome (GOLD analysis project Ga0068862, IMG submission 66598) | Switchgrass rhizosphere microbial communities from Kellogg Biological Station, Michigan, USA - KBS Switchgrass S5-2 | ecosystem: Host-associated > Plants > Roots > Rhizosphere > Soil ...
AGCCGGCGGGTGCCCAGGCGAAGGCTGACGACGTGGTCGAAGCGGACTACGAGATCGTGGACGAAGGCAAGAAGAGCTGACCGCGTTAACCAACGTAGAGGTTCACGCGTCCAGACTTTGCAGTGATCACACGTGGACGCAGTGGAGAAGAGAACCATGCGGGGGCCGGGCGGTTTGCCGGCCCCGCATGCGTACCCGGCCAACCGGAAACTCTTCGACACCTGTCGGTGTCCTACGTAGGTACTTCGGACAGCGCCGCGGCACGGTTTCCCCGGGTTAGAATCAACAGCACCAGGACTCCCGGAAACCGCTCGACGGCGGACGCACAGCGTCCATACATTTCAGAGAGCCCAGCAAGGATCAAAGACCTATGTCGTCTCGCACACTTGCACGCGCGCGGTTCGGTGCCGCCGTGGCGATCGCTTTCGCCTCCGGCATCGTGTTCGCGTCCGGTTTCGATCTCACGCGATTCGGATACGCTCAGTCGCGTTCCGTTGCCACCGCCAAACCGTCGGTGCAGGAAGTCAAGCCGATCTCCGACGCCAGCAACGCGTTCGTGTCGATCGCCGAGCACGTCACACCGGCGGTGGTGTCGATTCAGGCGGAGCGCGATGCCAGGTCGCGTACGCAGCGCGCTCCTCGCCGGAATGCGCCGCCGGGGCTCGAGGATTTCTTCCAGCAGTTCGACCCGCGCCAGCAGCCCCAGGAGGCAAGCGGCTCCGGGTTCATCGTCTCGAAAGACGGCTACATCCTGACCAACAACCACGTCGTCGAGAACTTCGACCGCGTGAGCGTGACGCTCACCGACCACCGCACGTTCAAGGCAAAGGTCGTGGGCCGCGATCCGACGACTGACGTCGCCGTGATCAAGATCGAGGGCAAGGACCTTCCGACCGCGACACTCGGCAACGATGAGAGTGCACGCGTCGGCGAGTGGGTGCTCGCGATCGGCAACCCGCTTGGCCTCGACTTCACGGTGACCGCCGGGATCGTCAGCGCGAAGGGACGCGGCGGTACGGACCTGCCGGGGCTAGGGCGCGGTGACTACTCCATCACCGACTTCATTCAGACGGACGCGGCGATCAACCCGGGCAACTCCGGCGGCCCGCTCGTGAACAGCCGCGGCGAAGTGATCGGCATCAACAGCGCGATCGCCAGCCAGAGCGGCTATTACCAGGGCTACGGGTTCGCCATCCCGGTCACGCTCGCCAAGCAGGTGATGGATGACATCATCGAGCACGGTCGCGTGCGTCGCGCCGTGATCGGCGTGGCCATCTCGCCGGTGGACGCGGAGGATGCGGCCGTCGCCGGACTGAAAGAGATCACAGGCGTGAAGGTCGGCGGTTACAGCGGCGACAACAGCCCGGCGCGCGCCGCGGGCCTGGAGGCCGGTGACATCATCATCTCCGCCGACGGCAAGCGGACGGACCGAGTGAGCACGCTGCAGCGCATCATTCGCGGCCACGAGCCTGGCGAGACGGTGACCGTCGAGGTCATGCGCTACGGCACGAAGAAGACGTTCCGGGTCAAGCTGGCGGAGGCGCCATCGGAGACGTCGGTTGCCGCACGGGAAAGCGAGGACGACAGTGTTGCCCCCGTGAGCGGCATTTCCTACGACAAGATCGGCGTCAGGCTGGAGCCGATTTCGCCCGCGTTCGCGCAAGCGAACAAGATCCCCGAAGCTAACCGTGGCGTCCGGGTGGTCGACGTGAACGCGAGCGGACCGGCGCGGAACAGGCTTTTCCAGAACGACATCATCACCGCGGTGCTGTTCCCTGCCCCGCGCAAGGAAGTGCGGAACGTCGACGACCTCCAGGGCGTGCTGTCCCGGGCGAAAGACGGCGATTACATCAGTCTGTTGATCTTCGACGCGCAGCGAAACACGACGCGCGTGGCTAACATCCGGGTCGGCAGCAACTAGGTTTTCGAGGTCGATCGAGCAAACGGGGCGATCGGACAACCGATCGCCCCGTTTGCGATCCGGGGTCTTGCGGAAGTGGCGGAATTGGTAGACGCGCTGGACTTAGGATCCAGTGGGGCAACCCGTCCGGGTTCGAGTCCCGGCTTTCGCACTCCAGGATGGGAGTCGTTGACGAGGGCGCTGCTAGCACCCTACCAGAGGCTTCCCCGCTTTCGTGTGCTCGTCCGGCGGCGAGGAAGCAGCGCGCCCATGATCCCACGCGCGACGACGCCCGCGACCGTGCGTGTGAGTGGAGAGTTGATGACTTTCTCGAACGCGGTGGGCTCGGGCTTCGGCGCGCGTCCACTCGCACGTGGCGCAGTCCGAGTCTGCCGCGCATCGTCGCCAACATCGCTGCCGGACTCCGCGGCTGTCGCCGCCGTGATGCGTTTTGTGAGCAGTTCGCGCGCGCTCTCCCGATCAACCGGCGTCGCGTACTCCTTGACCTGCGCTGACGACGCCAGACGCTGCGCCATCTCCGCGTCCGTGAGCGGACCCATGCGGGCCGCAGGCGGCACGAGCCGAGTCGCGAACGGCGGAGTCGGAGCGCCGTTAGGCGAGAGCACGGTCACGAACGCATCGCCGATCCCAAGTGTCGTGAGCGTCTCCTCGATGTCGTAGAACGACGTTTTCGGGAACGTTCGGGCGGCAGCCTTGAGCGCTTTATCGTCATCCGCCGTGAACGCCCGCAGGGCGTGCTGCACGCGATTGCCCAGCTGGCCCAGCACGTCGGCAGGAATGTCCTTCGGACTCTGCGTGATGAAGAAGATCCCGACACCCTTCGAGCGGATCAACCTCACGACCTTCTCCACCTCATCGAGCAGTGCCTTGCTCGCTCCGTCGAACAGCAGGTGCGCCTCGTCGAAGAAGAACACCAGCTTCGGCTTGTCGATGTCACCGACTTCCGGCAGGTGGTTGTACAGCGACGCGAGCATCCAGAGCATGAACGTCGAGAACAGCGCCGGCTTATCCTGCACGTCGCTCAGCTCGAGGATGCTCACCAGCCCGCGGCCGTCGCGCTCGGTCTGCATGAGGTCATCGATATCGAACTCAGGCTCGCCGAAGAACGCCTCGGCACCCTGTTGCTCGAGCTCCACCATCTCCCGAAGCAGTACACCAACCGTCTGCTTCGACATCCCGCCGTAGCTCTTGAGCTCGTCGGCGCCGTCACCGGCGAGGTACTGCAGCACCGCGCGCAGGTCCGAGAAGTCGAGCAGGGCGAGGCCCTTGTCATCGCAGTACTTGAACACGAGCGTGAGGACGCTCGTCTGCGTGTCGTTGAGCCCGAGCACCTTGGAGAGGAGGAGCGGGCCGAACGCCGACACCGTCGCGCGGAGCTGCGCTCCGTTCTGCCCGGAGAGGCTCAGAAACTCCACTGGGAAGGCCGACGGGTTCCAGGCGAACCCGGTGTCCTTGACACGCTGGTTGATGCGGTCGTTAGGCACACCGGCCGCACCGACGCCGGAGAGATCGCCCTTCACGTCGGACAGGAACACGGGGACGCCGGCCCGTGAGAGCTGCTCGGCCACGAGCTGCAGCGTGCGCGTCTTGCCTGTCCCCGTCGCCCCGGCGATCAGCCCGTGGCGGTTGAGCATCGCGAGCGGAATCTGGACGAGCGGCTCGGGATGGCACTCCCCGTCGGACAGCACCGCTCCGAGCGTGATGGCGCTGCCCGCACTCGCGTACGCCTTGCGCGCCGCATCGACGATTTCCGCCCGCATCGGCCGAGCCCCGTTGAAGATACGCAACACTCTAGCACCGGGCGGCGGTTGGCGGGAGCGCTGGGGCCACTCAGACTTCGCTCATGCGCATCATCGTGATCGGGGCGGGGTTTGGGGGTCTCAGCGCAGCCATCCGGCTTCAGGCGCAAGGACACGAGGTAACGATCGTCGAGAAGCGTGATCGCGCCGGCGGACGGGCCTACGTGTTTCGCCAGGATGGGTTCGTCTTCGACGCCGGGCCGACGATCATCACGGCTCCGGCGATGATCGAGGAGCTGTTCGCGCTCGCGGGGCGCCGAACGTCCGACAGCGTTCGCCTCGTGGCGCTCGACCCCCACTACAACGTGCGCTTCGAGGACGGCTCCGTGTTTCGCTCCACCGGAGACCACGCGCGCCTGCGCTCGGAGGTGCGGCGGTTCAACGAGCGGGACGTGGACGGTTACGAGCGCTTCAGCGAAGTCGCTCAACGGGTGTTCGACTCCGCATTTCCGCTCGTCGATCAGCCGTTCACGACTGTCACCGAGATGGTGCGCGTGCTCCCCGAGCTCGTGAAGCTTCGTGCCGATCGATCGGTCGCGCATCTCGCGCGACGCTTCTTCGACGACGATCGGCTGAGGCAGGTGTTCAGCTTCCACCCGCTGCTCATCGGCGGGAATCCGTTCCAGAGCTCATCGATCTACGCGCTCATCCACGTCCTCGAGAAGAAATGGGGCGTGTGGTTCGCGATGGGCGGGACCGGCGCGCTCGTCGATGCACTGGTTCGGCTCTTTCAGGATCTCGGCGGCGAGATCCGGCTCGAAACGGAAGCGGGCGGGATCGATGTCGATCCCGTGAGCGGCCGGGCGCGCGGTGTGTACGTCGGCGCTGGCGAACGGCTCCCCGCAGACGCCGTGATCAGCAACGCGGACGTCGCGTTCACGTACCGTCGGCTCGTTCCGTCGGTCGCACGGCGAGTCAACACCGACCGGCGGCTCGATCGCATGCGCTACTCGATGTCGCTCTTCGTGATCTACTTCGGTACCGATCGTCGCTACGACGACGTCGCGCACCACGAGATTCTCATGGGCCCGCGATACGAGGGCCTGCTCCGCGACATCTTCCACAAGAAGAGTCTCGCGGAGGATTTCTCCCTGTACCTGCATCGGCCGACCGCGACGGACCGATCGCTCGCACCGGCAGGCTGCGACAGCTGGTACGTGCTGTCGCCGGTGCCGCACCTGGGCGGCGCGACGGATTGGTCCCGTGCGTCCGGCCCCTACCGCGACGCGATCCTCGAGTACCTGGAACGCCGGTACCTTCCCGACCTGCGGCGTCACATCGTCACCGAGCACCGGGTTGACCCCCGCTACTTCCGCGAGGCACTCAACAGCCACCTCGGGAGCGCGTTCTCGGTCGAGCCGATCCTCACGCAGTCCGCGTGGTTCCGCCCTCACAACGTGAGCGAGGACGTCCCGAATCTGTATCTCGTCGGCGCCGGCACGCATCCGGGCGCGGGCCTTCCCGGCGTGCTCAGCTCCGGAAAGATCGTCGCCGACATGATCGCCGCGGCGACCGGGACGCGCCGATCGCCACGTCGGACCGCGAGCCGATGAGGAAGCGCGCGGTGCCGTAATTACGCCTTCCCAACCGAGTTGGTGCCCTTCCGGACGCGGGTTAGGTTTCCGCTCCAGCGGCAGGTGCGAGCCAGTTGCCTCGGCTCGTCCGCGATAGGCGTTGCGGACTCCAGTCCGCGAAGTCCCTCACCATTCCGTGCCTCTCGTCATGAAGATCGAGATCACCCCGAAGAAAACCGACGGCGTCGAGCGCTTGCTCCAGATCTCGGTACCGATCGAGACGGTGCGCGATGCCGAAGACAAGGCTGCACGCCGGTACGCGACGAAGGTGCGGCTTCCGGGGTTTCGTCCTGGGAAGGCTCCAGCGGCGATGATCAAGAAGCGGTTCGCCGACGCCATTCGTCAGGAGATGCTCGAGAGTCTCGTGCAGGAGGCGTACAAGGAGGTTCTCGAGCGTGAGAACTTCAAGCTGGCGTCCCAGCCGCACGTCCACGACGTCAAGTTCGGCGACAACGAGCCGCTGACGTTCGAGCTGCACATCGAGGTCAGGCCGGAAGTCGAGCTGGCGCGCACACAGGGGTTCCGCGTGTCGCGTACCGAGCGGCACGTCACCGACGAGCAGGTACGCGAGCAGATCGAACAGCTCCGTGACCAACGCGCGTCGTGGGCACCGGCGGAGGACCGTCCCGCGCCGGGTGACATGGTGACGGTGCTGCTGGCGACGGCGGACGAGAATGGTGAGATGCCGGAAGGCAAGCAGTACCCGCTCGTCCTCGGGTCCGGACAGGCGATTCCTGGCATTGAAGAGCTCATCATGGAAGCGCGTCCGGGTGAAACGGTGGAGCGCCCCGTGAGGTGGCCCGACGATTTTCCCGACGAGGCGCAGCGGTCGAAGACGAAGACGGTCCGTGTGACCGCGCAGGATGTGAAGCGGAAGACGATGCCCGAGCTCGACGACGCGTTCGCGCGCGAGGTCGGTGACTTCGACTCGCTCGAAGCGCTCACGAAGGCCGTCCGCGATGATCTCGAGGCGAATGCTCAGCGCGAGACGGAGTCCGAAGTCCGCCAGAAGCTGCTCGACGACATCATCGGTGCGAACCAGTTCGACGTGCCTCCGAGCTGGGTGAACCAGCTCGTGGATGCGTACGCAAACGCCTATCAGATCCCGGATGGCGAGAAGGAACGCTTCGCGACGGAATTCCGCCCAATGGCGGAGCGCCAGGTGCGCCGCGATCTCGTGATCGACACCGTTGCCGAGCGCGAAAGCCTAACGGCGACGGAAGCCGATCTGGATGACCGTATCGCGGAGACGGCGTCGAAGCGGAATGCGGACCCGGGACAGTTGTACGCGTCGCTGCAGAAAGCGGGGCGACTCAAGGAGCTCGAGCGAAACATCACGGAAGACAAAGTCTTCAAGTGGCTACTCGAGCGGAACACGGTCGAATGAGAACGACCAGCTAGATCTTTCCCCACCTAAGGAAGCTTATGCCGACGATTTATCCTCCGTACGTCATCGAGCGGTCGAGCCGTGGCGAGCGCACGTACGACATCTTCTCGCGGCTCCTCATGGACCGCATCATCTTCCTCGGCACGCCGATCAACGATGATGTGGCCAACATCGTGATCGCCCAGCTGTTGTTCCTCGAGGCGGACAATGCGGAGCGCGATATCCATCTCTACATCAACTCGCCCGGTGGCAGTGTGTCGTCGGGTCTCGCGATCTACGACACGATGCAATGGATGAAGTCGCCGGTGAACACCATCTGCATGGGACTCGCGGCGAGCATGGGAGCGTTCCTCCTGGCCGCGGGTCGGAACGGCAAGCGGTCGGCGCTTCCGCACTCGCGGATCATGATCCACCAGCCGTCCGGCGGTGCGCAGGGAACGGCGGCTGACATCGAGATTCAGGCGCGCGAGATCATCTATCTGCGCGGCAAGATGAACGACCTGATGGCGAAGCACACCGGCCGACCCGTGGAGCAGATCGAGCGCGACATCGACCGCGACCGGTTCATGTCCGCTGAGGAAGCGAAATCGTACGGCATCGTGGACCACGTGATCTCGCACCGCGGAGAGCTCGTGGAGCCGACGAAACAGCCGTCGATGACTTTGTGATATGAAGGGGCGCTCGTTCGTGAAGGAATTCACAAGCACTCACGACCGGTCGTCCCTGATTTTGCTTGACCCCATACGGGGACGTCTATTAGCTATCCCCAGCCCCCTCGCCTCAGGGCGGGTGTGGGTATCCCGCATCACGGACCGCCATGTCCCACGATAAACACCTCCGCTGCTCGTTCTGCGGCAAATCGAAAGACTCGGTTCGGAAGTTCATCTCCGGACCGTCGGTCTACATTTGCAACGAGTGCATCGCCCTCTGCAACGAGATTCTCGCCGAGGACGAAGAGCGTGAGGTAGCCGAGGCAATCACCCAGGTCCCGTCCCCGCACGAGATCAAGGACGTCCTCGACCAGTACGTGATCGGGCAGGAGCACGCGAAGAAGGCGCTGGCCGTCGCGGTCTACAACCACTACAAGCGCATCAACTCGGCGTCGGCGCGTGAAGACGATGTCGAGCTCGACAAATCGAACATCCTGCTGATCGGGCCAACGGGTGTCGGCAAGACGCTGCTCGCGCAGACGCTCGCGCGCATCCTCGATGTGCCCTTCACCATCGCCGATGCGACGACGCTGACCGAGGCCGGCTACGTCGGTGAAGATGTCGAGAACATTCTCGTCAGGCTGCTGCAGGCCGGCGACTTCAACGTCGCCGAGTGCGAGCGCGGCATCGTCTACATCGACGAGATCGACAAGATCGCGCGCAAGTCCGAAAACCCGAGCATAACGCGGGACGTCTCGGGCGAGGGCGTACAGCAGGCGCTGCTCAAGATCCTCGAAGGCACCGTCGCGTCGGTTCCGCCGCAGGGCGGCCGCAAGCATCCGCAACAGGAATACATCCAGATCAACACCAAGGACATCCTGTTCATCTGCGGCGGCGCGTTCGACGGACTGGAGAAGATCATCGAGTCGCGCGTCGGCCGAAAGCAGATCGGCTTCACGCAGGAAGAGGTGAAGAGCGGCAAGGCCAAGCAGATCGCGAAAAACCCATTCGCCGAAGTCGAGCCCGACGACCTGCTCCGCTACGGTCTCATTCCCGAGCTCGTCGGCCGTCTGCCGGTGTGCGTGCCGCTCGAGGCGCTCGATGAGGATGCGCTGGTGAAGATCCTCAAGGAGCCCAAGAACGCGCTCACGAAGCAGTACACGAAGCTGTTCGAGCTCGAGGAAGTGAAGATCGGCTTCGAAGAGAGTGCGCTGCGCGCCATCGCGCAGAAAGCTCTCAAGCGCGGCACCGGTGCGCGTGGCCTTCGCGCGATCCTCGAAGAGATCCTCATGGACGTGATGTTCGAGCTGCCAAGCCGGGAGGACGTGGTCGAGGTCAAGGTCACGGAGCCATGCGTGACGCTCGGCACGCCGCCGCTGCTCGAGATCTCTCCGAAACGGCAGAAGAAAGAGGCATAATAAGGTCGAACAGCACTGGTTACTGTTAGCTGGAACTGGTTGCTGCAGGGTCAAAGAAAGAACCCTCGGGAGGCCTCTCTACGCGAGATGAGCCTCCCGAGGGTTTTGCTGTTCATCCTGCAGTAACAGTTCCAGTTAACAGTAACCAGCGCTCTATTGATCTCCGGACGCGGTAGATTTCCGGAATGGCTCTGATCCTTACTCGCGACGCCGAGCGGTTCGAGGTGCCGGATCGCCTGCCGGTGCTCCCGCTGCGCGATGTCGTGGTGTTCCCCTACGTCGTCATGCCGCTCATCATCGGTCGCGCGCAGTCGCTCGCGGCGGTGGAAGCGGCGGCGAACGACGGCAATGTCGTGCTGCTCGTGGCCCAGCGGAACGCCGACCTGCAGGACCCGGCCGCCGGCGACCTGTACCGAATCGGCGTGGTCGCCCGACTCATGCAGGTGGTCCGGCTGCCGAACGGCACGAGCAAGATCCTCGTCGAGGGGATCGCCCGCGCGCGAGTCACTCGTTATGCCACCTCGTCCGGAACGCTCCGGGCGACCATTACGCCGGAGCCGTTCATCGACCGCCCCGAGTCGAACGACCCGTCCGCGCTCGGCCGCCGCGTTCTGTCGCTGTTCGAGGAATACGTGTCGCTCCACCGGCGCATGCCGGCCGAGGTCGTCACGCTCGTTCAGGCGACCGCGTCCGAGGAGCGCCAGGCGTGCGCCGTGTCCGCCCATCTCGCGGTTCGACATGACGTCCGGCAGACGCTGCTCGAGGCACCGACGCTCAATGCCCTGCTCTCGCAGCTCGCGCAGTTGATCGCCGCCGAGATCGAGATTCTTCGGCTCGAGCGAAAGATCGAGGAGGACGTGCGCGGGTCACTGTTCCAGAACCAGCGCGAGTTCTATCTGCAGGAGCAGCTCAAGGCCATCCACCGAGAGCTCGGGCAGGAGGACGACGACTTCGGGGATCTCGAGACGGCGATCGAGAACAAGGGACTGCCCGATCCCGTGAAGGCGCGCGCGCACCGCGAGCTCCGCAAGCTCCGCCGCATGTCGCCGCTCTCGCCCGAAGCCACCGTCGCGCGAAACTTCGTGGACTGGGTGCTCGCGCTGCCCTGGACCGAGCGGACCGACGACGCGCTCGACATCCCGAAAGCACGTCTCGTGCTCGACGAGGACCACTACGGGCTCGCCGAGGTCAAGGAGCGGATTCTCGACTACATCGCCGTGCTGTCGCTGGTGAAGAAGCTCGAGGGTCCGATCCTCTGCCTCGTCGGCCCACCGGGCGTCGGCAAGACGTCGCTGGGCCGGTCCGTCGCCCGAGCACTCGGCCGCCGCTTCGCGCGGATGTCGTTAGGCGGCGTGCGAGATGAAGCCGAGATCCGCGGCCACCGCCGTACGTACATCGGCGCGATGCCGGGCCGCGTCATCCAGGCGATGCGGCGAGCCGAGGTCGTGAACCCGGTGCTGCTGCTGGACGAGATCGACAAGCTGGGCCAGGACTACCGTGGGGACCCGGCGTCGGCGCTGCTCGAGGTGCTCGACCCGGAGCAGAATCGCACGTTCAGCGATCACTACCTCGAACTCGACTACGATCTCTCGCACGTCCTCTTCATCACGACCGCGAATTCCCTGGCGACGATCCCGGAGCCGCTGCGCGACCGCATGGAGATCATCCGGTTGCCGGGCTACCTCGATCAGGAGAAGCAGGCGATCGCACGACAGTTCCTGATTCCGAAGCAGCTGCGTCAGAACGGGCTCGATCCCGCATACGTCACCTTCGAGCCTGGCACCGTGCCGGAAATCATTCACCGCTACACGCGGGAAGCTGGCGTTCGCGATCTGGAACGGCGTATTGCGCGGATCGGGCGCAAGCTCGCGCGCCGACGCGCCGAGGCGCCCGCGGATGGGCTGAACGCCGTGAACGCCGTCGACGCGGCTCCGCTGATGCCCGAGAGCGGCGCGCTCGCCGTGCCGCCGAAGGTTGCGAGCGCACGCAGTCGCTCCCGGAAGAAGGTGTCGGTTTCGGAGCCCGTCGTCGACGCCGAGCCAATGGGCGCGTCCAGCGCAGGACCAGCGCCCGAGCCGCCGCCCGCGATCGCGCAGTCCGTCACGCCCGATGACCTTCGCGCGCTCCTTGGCGTGGCGCCCTATGATCCCGACGACATGTCGCTCGACGACAAGGTCGGCGTCGCCATGGGCCTCGCCTACACCTCAGTCGGCGGTGAGACGCTCGAGGTCGAAGTGGCGGTGGTGCGCGGACGGGGAAAGGTGCAGCTCACCGGCACGCTCGGCGATGTGATGAAGGAATCGGCGAACGCGGCGCTCAGCTACGCGCGATCGCGCGCGGCGGCGTTAGGCATCGACCGCGACTTCCACCGGAGCCGTGACCTGCACGTCCACATCCCCGCCGGCGCGACGCCGAAGGATGGGCCCTCGGCAGGCATCGCGATCGCCACCGCTGTGATCAGCGCGCTCACCGGCCGACCGGTTCGGGGTGACACCGCGATGACTGGAGAGATCACGTTGCGCGGGCGGGTGCTGCCGATCGGCGGCCTCAAGGAGAAGTCCGTCGCGGCCCACCGCAACGGCATCGCGCACGTCATCATCCCGTTCGGCAACGGACGCGAGCTCGAGGAGCTTCCCGCGGAAGTGCTTGCCGCGGTGCAATTCCATCCGGTCCGCACGATGGATGAGGTGATGGCGCTCGTCCTGCGCGGCGTCGCAACGCCGCTGCCCGAGATGCCGATCGCCACACAATCGACCGTCGTGTCGGCCGCGGTCACGCACTGATGACTTCCGAGACCGGCACCGATCCGCTCGTCATTCGCGACCTGCGCTTTCTCGGGCCGATGGCGACCGTCGATGGGTGGCGTCCGGAAACATCCCTGCCGGAGATCGCGTTCGCGGGCCGCTCGAACGTCGGGAAGTCGTCGCTGCTCAACCGCCTGGTGCGGCGGAAGGCGTTCGCGCGCGTCAGCCGGACGCCGGGGCGTACGCGCGAGATCAATTTCTTCGAAGTGAACGCCCGCTTCGTGCTCGTCGATCTGCCCGGCTACGGCTACGCCCGCGTCTCGAAAGAGCGTCGGGCCGAGTGGCGACCGCTCATGGAAGGGTACCTGCGGCGGTCACCCAATCTCCGCGGGGTAGTTCAGCTCATCGACGTTCGGCGCGACCCGACCGACGACGATCTGCAGATGCTCGACTTCCTGAGCGAGGTGGGTGCGCCCACGATCGTCGCGATCACGAAGGTCGACAAGCTCGGAACCGGTGCTCGCACCGCCCGTATTCGCCTGCTCACCGCGGCGCTTGGGCTCGACGATGACCAGGTGATTCCGTTCAGCGCGCACACCGGCCTCGGACGAGACGAGCTCGCGGCCGCCATCGTGTCCCTGACCGAACCACCAGCCGACGCAACGGGGCCCGCCGAGTGAACGACGCACGCCGCTGCCGATCACGCTGGGCGATTCGTGTCTCCGCCGTGTTCCTCACGGCGTGTGCCAGCGGCCCCTCGCCGAATGTGGACGCGGGCGCAGTTCGCGCGGCGGCCGCTATCCCTGACACCACCACGCGGCGATCAGTGGCCGACACGCTCCCCGGCCTCGTGCCCCCGGGGTTCGGCACGCTGAAACAGGACGATCTGTCCGTACGGCTCCAAAGCTCGAGTCTGCAGGTTCGCGCGACCCCGCTGGACGAATCCATCATCCGCCTGCTGTCGCCCGATTCGTATCGCGCGATGTCCGAGCTCAAGCGTAGCAAGCAGGACGCGATTGCCGCCGTCGCCCGCCGGAACGCCGTGCGTGAGCTCAGCCTGTGGTACGTGTCGTTCTTCGCCGTCGAGCGCGGGGAAACTCGTTTCAGCCCGCGGGAGTTCATCATCAGGAACGTGGGACGCGACTTCCGCCCGCTCGAGGTCATTCCACTGACGCCGGGGTTTGGCGAGCAGCGGCTGCGCCAGAACGGACGTCAGGACGCGCTCTACGTGTTCGATGGACAGCTCGACCCGCAGCAGCCGCTCACGGTGGGGTATGCGACCGCGCAAAACGACGACTGGCGAAACATCTTGCCGCAGATCGAGCGGGAGCGTGCGCGGGTCCGCGGGCGCGCCGCCGCGGGTCGGTCACCGTGACGCGTCGTGCCGCCGGATGATGTGTCGTTAGGCAGCCCTGGCAGGTCAACTCACGGATTCACCGTCATTCCAGGCTCGCACCATGGTCATCCGTCCCCTTCGCTCGCTCCCGCCGCGGCCCGACGCCGCGCTCGCCACGGCCTGGCTCGAGAAGCTTGGTGCCGCGCTGGCTGACCCCGCCTGCGACCGCGCGGTGCTCTGCCGGCAGACCCTCGCGGAACTGGCGTATCCTGGGTTCGCAGAAAACTGGGAGACCGCTGTCGCCGACGAGTCGCTGCCGATCGCGACGCGGCTCGCGCTCCACGCGCTCGACCCGCGCAACGTGACGCTCGAGCCGGAGTACTACGCGGAATGTGATCAGGAGCGGTTCCAGGCGGTAAAGCCGCTGCTCTGGCTTTGGTACTCGTTCGACCGGCTTCCGCTCGGCGGGCAGAACGTCGAGTTGGGCGTGAATCTCCGCCGGCTGCTCGCGCCGTTCATCTTCAAGCGCTGCGGCGCGAACTTCAAAGCATTTCAGAACGTCGAGTTCTCGTTCGGCTACAACATCGAGGCGGGCGACAACGTGGTTGTGCATCGCCACGTCCTGCTGGACGATCGCGGCGGCATCGTCATGGGCAACGACGTATCCATCAGCGACTACGCGAACATCTACAGCCACACGCACAGCATCGTCGATCAGCGGGATGTCACGGACGCGGTGACGGTGCTCGAGGACGGTGTGCGCATCACGTACCACGCGACGGTGCTGGCAGGGGTCCACGTGGCGGAACAAGGCATGGTGGGCGCAATGGCTGTCGCGACGAAGGACGTGCGAGGTTATCACGTCTACGTCGGCATTCCGGCGAAGAGCGTGCGGGTCAAGCCGAACGCTCCTCCGGAGGCGACGCGGCTGACGAGCGTGCAGCGGGAGACGGGTAGCGGGTAGCGGGTAGCGGGGAGCGCTAAGCGGGTTCGTGGTCAGTCCGAGCGGAGGGCCGCAGGCCCGGAGGGGAGGCGAGGAATCGCCATCGTCCCGACCGGGACCTCCCTCCACGGGGATGAGTGCGATTCCTCATCTGCCCGCTGTTTGCGGGCACCCGCGCCGCTGCGCGGCTCCGCTCGGAATGACGACGAAACCGGTCACCCGCTACCCGCTCGCCGTCTCCCCCTACACAACACGCAGCACATCCTCTACCGGGCCGGCATCGCCCGTGCCTAACAAGATTCGGATGTGCTGCAGGGCCTCGCGCTCCCGCGGCCACGTGAAGCGCAGCGCCGCTGCCTCCACCGACAGCCATTCGTGGGCCTGGTGCTCGTCGCCGAGGCTCACGGTTCCCGGCTCGCGGACGAACGCGGCGAACACCACGGCCATCTGCACCACGCCAACAGTGTGGAGGTAAAACGGCTGGCAGGTGATGCTGTAGAGCCGATCGACCGAGAGCCCGGTCTCCTCACGAACCTCGCGGAGCGCGGCCTCCTCCGGACGTTCGGCGGGCTCCATGCGGCCATGCACGGTCTCCCACGAACCGGGGCAGCGCGTCGTCGTCGCGCGCTGGAGGGCGAGCACGAGCCACTCGTCGCGGTACGGGCGAATCACGTACACGTCGACGACGCCGACACGGAGATCTGTCATAGCAACAAGCTATCAGCTATCAGCTATCAGCTATCAGCTATCAGCTATCAGCCATCAGCCATCAGCCATCAGCCATCAGCCATCAGCCATCAGCCATCAGCCATCAGCCATCAGCCATCAGCCATCAGCCATCAGCCAAACCCTCGGGAACGCTTCAATCGCAAAAGGAAGCATCCCGAGGGTTGAGCTGATGGCTGATGGCTGATGGCTGATGGCTTCTACACCGCTTTCATCTTCAACAGCGCTCGCAAACGCGCACTCAGCGCCCGTGGCCGGAAGGGCTTCGTGAGAAAATCGTTGGCGCCGGTCTCGAAGACCCGCACCTCGTTGTCCTCATCCCCCTTCGCCGTCAGCACGATCACCGGAAGCTTCGCGGTCGACGGCCGCGCGCGGAGGTGGCTCAGAACGCCGTAGCCGTCGAGACGCGGCAGATTGAGGTCGAGGACCAGCACGTCCGGTGCGCTGCGATCGACCTCGTCGAGCGCCTGCACTCCGTCAGCCGCTTCCACCACCGTGAACCCTTCGCGCTCCAGCAGGTCACGCAGCACGCGGCGCAGCGGTTCCTCGTCCTCGACGAGGAGCACCGTCTTCCTGGCGTTGAACGTCTCGTCGAACAGGTCATCGAGCAGTTGAAGCGCCTCGTCGGGAAGCGATGCGGGCTTCGTGACGCCGTTGCGCGACGGCGTCTGCGACGGCCCGCGGCCTCGGTCGTCCGACCGGTTCCCCGTCGGCTCCCCGCCCTTGTCGCGGCTCGGCTGTGGGCGGCGCACCGGGATCTCGATCGGCGGCTCGACGACGCGCAGCAGCTCGTCGAGCGACGTCTCGCCGGCGCGTACATGCTCGATCCCGGAATCCCACAGCGTCTTCATGCCTGCGGTACGTGCGGACTCCGCGATCGCATCGGCGGTCGCACCCTCGGAGACGAGCCGCTCGGTCTCCGCGTTCGCGGTGAGCACCTCCATCACCGCCATCCGGCCGCGATAGCCGGTCTGCGAGCACTCCGCGCAGCCGACGCCGTTGTACAGCGTCATCCCGTGCGGCAGCCAGCGACGCATGCGTTCCGACACCGGATCGGTGGACTCCGACCGACACACGGGGCACAGGCGGCGGAGCAGCCGCTGCGCGATCACGCCCTTCAGCGCGGCCGCAATCTTGTACGGTTCCACGCCGATATCGACGAGGCGCGCAATCGAGCTCGCGGCGTCGATGGTGTGCAGCGTCGAGAGCACGAGGTGGCCGGTCAGCGACGCCTGCACGGCGATCGACGCCGTTTCCTTGTCGCGGATCTCACCGATGAGAATGACGTCCGGATCCTGACGCAGGATCGATCGGAGCGCACTTGCGAAGTTGAGCCCCGCCTTCTCGTTCACCTGGACCTGCACGATCCCCTGAAGCTTGTACTCCACGGGATCCTCGACCGTCACGATGTTCACCGCGCGCTGCTGGATCTGCTTGAGCGCCGAGTACAGCGTGGTCGTCTTGCCGGACCCCGTTGGCCCCGTCACGAGGACGATGCCCTCGCGGAGGTTCATCAGGTCGTTCAGTCGCCGCGCCTCGTCGGACAGCAACCCGAGGCCTTCGATCGACAGCACGGTCGCCCGAGTGTCGAGAATTCGAATGACGACCTTCTCGCCATACGATGCAGGGAGCGTCGACACACGAAGATCGACGCGCGTGCCGTTCACGGACACCCGCGCGCGGCCGTCCTGCGGACGGAGCCGGTCGGCGATGTCCATCTGCGCCATGATCTTGATGCGCGAGACCAGCGGCAGGCCCGCCGGTCGCGGCAGCGTCATCGAATCCCGCAGCACACCGTCGATACGGTAGCGCACCGCGACCCCGCCTTCTTCGGGCTCGAGGTGGATGTCGCTCGCCCGCACCGTGATCGCCTCGGCGATGATGTGGTCGACCAGCCTGATGACCGGCCGCTCCGACGCACGATCCGCTGAGACATTGAAGTCTTCGTCGTCGTTCCACTCGGCGATCGTGTCGACGTCGTAGCGGCCCGCCACACCCTCCAGAATCTTCTCGACGGCGCTCTCGGGCTGATACAGCTCATCGATTCGGGTGACGATCGCGGCCGGCGCCGCCAGGTGCAGGCGAACGGTGCGCCCCGTCGCAAAGGCGAGCGTCCGCTCGCAGTCGAGGTCGTGCGGGTCGGCCGTCGCGATGTCGAGCGCGGAGGCGGACGCGGCGAGTGGCACGATGCGGTACTTTCGCGCCAGCGATTCCGGCACGAGCTCGCGCGCCTGCGTCGTTGCGGTGGCGAGGTCCGCGATTTTCATCCGGAAACGCGCCGCCAGCGCGTTCAGAATGTCACCGTCGGCGATTGCGCCGCCGCGAACCGCGGCGTCCCAGTAGCTCTCTACGTCCTGCTGCTTCAGCTGCTCGAATGCGTCGGGCGCGACCATCCCCTCGAGCGTCGGGAGCAGCCATTCATCGCGCACAGGGCGGTTGGCCATTTTGGCGTAGCGGGGCTCTAACGTGAGGCGGTTCTGCGAACCGCACTACATGAGCGGCCCGCGTGCTATAGAATCGACCAGAAATCTCTAATAACGTCGACGGAGAAGGACCATCGACCGTCACGTAAACCTTTCGCGACGTCGAAGCGGAGGAGATCGAAGACCGTCAGCAGGCCCACACCAACCGCCGGGTACCACCCTGCCCCGCGGTCACCTCGAACAGAACTCGACACGCGTGCCACGTAGGCCGTATGAGCGAACGGCGCGAGCGTCGCCGATTGCCCGGTACTGCCGTACCGTCCGAGCGAGAATGCCGGGAAGGGGACCGCAACCCGGCCCTCAACTCGCTGGCTCGCTCCAATGCCACCGACCAGCTCGTGGAACTCGTAGCCCGGCGCCGTGGTAGGCCCGCCGAGATAGACGAACTCCTGTACCGGAAGGTCAGGCCCGACCGCGGCTGCAAGCGACGACCGGGCAACGAGGCGAACTCGACCAAACGGACGCTCGAGCTGAAGGCCGAGCGAGCCCCGGCCGAACGTGATTCGATCCGCGTCGAGGCCTGGCTCGTCCGTCGAGACGCGCGCGCCGCGGAGATCGCCAGCCAGGCGGATCTCGGAGCCAGCGACGAACAGAGCCGTCGCCCGCTCGAATGACAGGGATACCCTGGGTCCTTCGAGCTTCCAGGCGTCGATTGTGGGCTCGTAGCCGCCCCAGGACGGCGTTGCGTGGACCTCGAGGCCGTCCTGCCATTCATAGCCCCCCGACAGCCGCCAGATGGCGCCGAGGCGTCTGCCGAGGTTCAGGGTCAGGAGGACACCCCGGGCGTCGTAGGGCTCCGTGTAGTCGCTGCCCATCTCCTGCGCCGCGATGCTGTTGCGCAGGAGCGACGATTCCGGCTCGTCCCCGGCGTCCCGGAATGTGCGAAACACCCGGAGCTGGACGCCGCTGTCGTCTGCCTTCTGCCAACCGAGAACGAAGTCGCCCTTGGCCTCGTTGTCGGAGAAGCCGTAGCGCCCGGAAAGGCGGGCGAACACACCGCCACCGAACCGCCGTCCGATTCCTGTGCCGAGCGCGAGGCCCTCGACTCGGTTCACGCGCACAAACTCCGAGACGGACCTGGCACTCAGCGCCGTCTCGCGGGTGCGGGCGAGCGCGCTCGCCTTGACCAGGGACCGCGCCTCCTCCTGCACGCGTCGAACGTCCTCGTCGGTCGCAGCACGAACGTCAGGCGGGAGGGAATCGAGAATCTTTCCTTTCCACGCATACGCGCGCTGCTCCGCGCGCGGCGCCTGCACGATCTCGGGCCCAACGAACTGCTCCCGCCTGAATCCCCTGTTGATCTGATAACAGCAGATGTCCCACCGGCCACGGATGATGCCGCGCGCCGGATAGTCGAGCCACGAGCCCGTGCGACGGATCTCGATTTCCTGACGGCGCGGCAGCCAGAAGCGGTTCTCGATGAGCGCGTTCTCGAGCACGATCGAAACATCCTCGAGCTGTTTGTCGATCAGCGCCGCGCGCGTGAAGCTGAACGCCATGCGAACGACGGTGGCCTGCTCGCGGTCGATGTAGACGGCGCCAACGGCCGCCGCCACGCGATCGTCCTTCGGACGCAGCCGCACCTCGAGCACGTCGATCGCGCGATCCGGAAGCTGGAGGCGGAGCGAATCGCTGATGGCGTAGTCGTACACGGTGAGGCCCTGCGCGGACAGCGGGTGCGGCACGTCGCGCACTTCATCGCCGTCGCCCAGCCGCACGATGTTCGGGAAGTTGTTCTGAACGATGCCGAGATGGTCGCGGTGGTAGTTGATATCGGTGGGCAGCAGCAGCGTGTCGCGTCGCCCCACGATGCGCTGCTTGCTGAGATCGGGCGAGCGCCAATAGACTTCCAGCGCGAGCTCGTCGGCTTTGACGATCTTCGGCGGCTCGGGAAATCCCTCGCCAACCTGTGCCAGGAACGTCAGGTAGCCATGTGCGGCTGCCTGGTAATCCACCAGCGCCGTGTCGGCCAGCTGGGCCGCTCGACGCGCGGTGGCGCGCTCGACGAGGGCACGCGTTCGCGCATCATTCCACGTCTGTGCCACCGCCGCGCCCGGCGCGAGAGCGAGAGCCCCTGCATATATCACCGCCGCGGCGGCCAGCGCCGCGAGAGAACGAAGCATGATGGCCGAATATCGCCGGCGCTCCATCGCGCTACAAGCGTCGTCACGCGGCGCACCCGACGATGTCGGCACCCGCCTTCGCCGCGTGGCCGCGACATGAGCTTCGAGCGCTTCGCGAGCATGGCGGCCCGCGGCGGGCTCGTTCCCGTCTGGCGTGAGCTGCTGCTCGATACCGACACGCCGGTCTCGGCGTTCGCAAAGTTGCGACGCGGTCCGTTCGCGTTCCTGCTGGAATCGGCACCGGCCGGCAGCGAGACGTGGTCGCGCTACACGTTCATGGGCACGGAGCCGCGCGCAGCGTGGAGACTTCGCGATCAGACCGTGGAATCGTGGACCGCCGAGCGCGGCTGGCATGGGGCACGTCAGGTCGACGATCCGCTCGCGGATCTGGAACGCATCGTCAGCGAGTTCGACGCCGTCGCCGTTCCCGAGCTCGGCGCGTTCTGGGGCGGCGCCGTCGGCTACTTCGGCTACGATGTCGTGCGCGCGATCGAGCGACTGCCGTCGCCGCCTCCACGAGGCGTCTCCACGCCGGACGCGCTGTTTGTGCTGACGGGCGCTGTGGTCATCATCGACAACTTGCGCGCGCAGGCGCGGATCGTGGTTGGTGTCCCGATGCGTGACGACGTGCACCACGACGCGCTGCGCGCCGCCTACGACGACGCGCAGCGGCAGATCGACGACATCGAGCAACGTCTTCGGCAATCACTGCCCCTGCCTCCACTGCGTCTCGACCGAGGCGCGCCGGCGGTCGCCGGCACGTCGACCTACGCGCGCGAGAAGTTCCTCGCGGATGTCGAGCGCATCCGCGAGTACATCTTCGCGGGCGACTGCTTTCAGGCGCTGTTGTCGCGGCGCATTCAGGTGCCTCACGACTTTCCGTCGGAGTCGCTGTATCGCGCGCTTCGGGCGCTCAATCCGTCACCGTACATGTACCATCTGGTGCTCGACGGCATGGAGCTCGTCGGGAGCTCGCCGGAGCTGCTGGTGCGCGTGGCGGACAGACGGGTCACGGTGCGTCCCATAGCAGGTACACGCCCACGCGGCGCGACGCCACCGGACGATGACCGCCTGTCTGCCGAACTGCTCGCCGACGAGAAGGAGCGCGCCGAGCACGTGATGCTGGTCGACCTCGGTCGGAACGATGTCGGCCGCGTCGCGCGCTACGGCAGCGTCGCCGTGACGGAGCTCATGCGGATCGAGCGCTACTCGCACGTGCTCCACATCGTGAGCCAGGTGGAAGGCGAGCTTCGTGACGACGTCTCCGGGATCGACGTCTTTCGCGCGACGTTCCCGGCAGGAACGATGACGGGCGCACCAAAGGTCCGCGCGATGGAGATCATCGATGAGCTCGAGCCCGAGCGGCGCGGGCCGTACGCCGGGGCCGTGGGATACATCGGCGCGGGCGCCAAGCGCATGGACCTCGCGATCACGATTCGCACCTGCGTCATCGCGGATGGTGTCGCGTCCGTGCAGACCGGCGCAGGCATCGTCGCCGATTCCGTTCCCGAGCGCGAGTGGGAGGAGACGGAGAACAAGGCCCGCGCACTGCTCACGGCCATCGGACAGATCCACTAACTTTCGCGCATGTCGTTCCGCCTCGTCAGTCCAGACGGCGATCAGGTCTTCGAACTGCGCCGCGGGTCGGCGTTGACCGTAGGACGCGCGCTCACGAGCGACGTCCCACTGCTCGATCCCACCGTCTCGCGGCGTCACGCCTCGCTCGCCACCGACGAGTCGGGCATCGAGCTCAACGACCTCGGCTCGAGCAACGGGACGTTCGTGAACGGCGAGCGCGTCGAGCACGCCCGTGTCTCGGCGGGGGACGTCCTCACGTTCGGCAAGCTGACCTTCAATGTCAGCGCGAGCGATGTCGCTGAGAACGGGGCGGATGCACACGGCGCTCGCTTCGCCCCGACGATCGTGCGCCAGCGCGCGGTTCCCGACGCGCGTCAGGCGTTCGCGGAAGCGCTCCGGGCGAGCGGGTCGCAGGCGGTCGTCGATGAGACGGCGTTCGTGCTGCCTGACGAGCAGCGCGTTCGCCAGAAGCTCGCACTGCTGCTCGAGGTGTCGAAGGCGCTGACGCGCGAGCCGGAGTTGGCGACGCTGCTCGAGAAGATCGCGGAGATCGTGTTCCAGATTCTGGACGTCGACCGGTTCTCGATCCTGCTCCTGGACGACAGCGGCGATCTGGTCCCCAGCATCGCCCGGGACCGCGCCGGCGCGAGCCTCGGTCGCACCGTGCCACTCTCGATCGCGCGCAAGGCCATCGAGGAGAAGGTGGCGATCCTGTCGGACAATGCACCGGAGGACATGCGCTTCACCGGGCAGTCGATCGTGCACCAGCAGGTGCGGTCGGCCGTCTGTGCGCCGCTCATCGGGACGGAGAGCCGCGTGACGGGCGTGCTCTACGTCGACAGCCTAACGAGCGCCCACCGGTTCACCGAGGAGGACCTCGATTTCGTCGTCGCCTTCTCCGGGATCGTCGCCGTGGCGATCGAGAACAGCCGCTTCGCCGAGCGGATCCGCCACGAGACGCTCGTGCGTAGCAACTTCGAGCGGTTCTTCAGCCCGGCGATGGCCGCGCGCATCGCGCAGTCACCGAACGCGAGCGAGCTCGGGGGAGAGCGGCGGCGCGTGGCCGTGCTGTTCGGGGACATTCGCAACTTCACGCCGCTGTCGGCCACGATGGATCCCGATGAGACCGCGCGGCTGCTCACGGAGTTCTTCACCGAGATGGTCGGCTGCGTGTTCAGACACGGTGGCACGCTCGACAAGTTCATCGGCGATGCGGTCATGGCGCAGTGGGGCGCACCTATCTCGGAACCGGACGACGCCGACCGCTCGCTCGACGCCGCCGTGGACATGATGCGGTCGCTCGAGGCGTTGAACGCACGCTGGCACGACCAGGGCCGTCCGCAGCTGAAGGTGGGCATCGGTCTCAACTACGGCGAGGTGTTCGCCGGCAACATCGGCTCGGCGCAACGCCTGGAGTTCACGGTCATCGGCGACACCGTCAACACGGCGAATCGGCTCTGCGCGTGGGCCGATGGCGGCGAGATCCTCATCACGCAGGCGTTTCGCGATGCGTTGGCGCGGCCGCACGCGCTGGCCGAGCGTGCGCCGCTCATGCTCCGCGGCAAGACCGAGCCGGTCGTGGTCTATCGCGCGCTCGCGTGACGGGATGACGCGCGCCCCGGCCGGGTATACGCGGTTTTCACTCTCGGGCGCCGACGTCGTCGCGCTCGGCAGCTGTGCCGACGCGGTCAGGCGCGCGTTCGGTGATCGGTCCCTGTACGCGTATGCGGCATCGCACCCGGCGCGACGCGAGCTCCGGGGACGCGGCGCGGCGTACGCGGTTCCCCTCCCCGATGGCACGACGCGCGTCGTCGTCCGCCATTCGCGCCACGGCGGCCTGCTCGCGCCCGTGACCGGCGACCGCTTCCTCGCGCCAACCCGTGCGCCGCGGGAGCTCGACACGGCGCTGCGGCTCGCCGCCTCGGGCGTTCCTACGCCGGAGGTCATCGCCTACGCGACGTACCCGGCGGGAGGTCCATTCCGGCGCAGCGATGTCGCGACGCGCGAAGTGATCGGTGGACGTGACCTGAGCAGCGTGCTCGCCGCCGGGAAGCGCGCGGTCGACGTGACGGCATCGCTACAGGCCACGGCGGCGCTGCTCGTCGCACTCGAGCGTGCCGGTGCGCGTCACCCCGACCTGAACATCGCGAACGTGCTCATCGTGAACGATGGCGAGGCACAGCGCGCGCTGGTGCTCGACGTCGATCGCGTCATGTTCGCGGCGCCAGGTGACCGCGGCATCGGCGCGGCGAACTTTCGCCGGCTGCTCCGGTCCGCGCACAAGCTGCGGGCACAGCATCGGATCGCGGTGACGGACGCCGAGCTTTCGGCATTGGCGACGTCAGCGGGGCACGCCGCGTGACCACCTCGGTTCCGCCACTCGACCGCGTGTGCATCGTGATGATGAGCGCGGTGGGCGATGCGGTGCACGTCCTGCCGGTCATCACTTCGATCAAGCGGCATCGGCCGACGTCGCACATCACGTGGGTCCTGCAGCCGGGGCCGGCGACCCTCGTCCGCGGGCATCCCGCCGTCGACGACATCGTGCTGTTCGACCGGAGCAAGGGCGTGCAGGGATTCCTCGACGTACGGCGGGAGCTCGCCACACGCCGCTTCGACGTCGTGATCAATCTGCAGGTCTACTTCAAGGCTGGAGTGATCACGTCCTTCACGCGGGCGCCCGTGAAGCTGGGCTTCGACCGCGCGCGCGCGCGTGACTTCAACTGGTTGTTCACGAACCGGAAGATCCCGCCGCATCCGCACGGCCAGCACGTGCAGGACCAGTACTTCGAGTTCCTCACCGCGATCGGCCTCCCGCACGAGCCGGTGGCATGGCACCTCGGCCCGTGGCCGCACGAGCGCGAGTGGCAACGCGCGTTCTTCGCGCCGATCGAGCGCCCCGTCGCCGCCATCGTCGTCGCAACGAGCAAGCCACAGAAGGACTGGCTCCCCGAACGGTGGGCGGAAGTCGTCGACGTGCTGGCCATCGACTACGGCGTGCAGCCGGTCCTCGTCGGCGGACGCTCGCCTCGCGAGTTACACGCCGAGTCGGTGATCATGGCCCAGGCGCGCCACCGGCCCATCTCCGCGTTAGGTAGCGGCCTGCGCAACCTGGTCGGGATTCTCGACGGGTCGGCGCTCGTGCTCGCGCCCGACACTGGTCCGCTGCACATGGCCGTCGCGCTCGACCGGCCGGTGGTGAGCCTGATCGGCTACACGAATCCCAAACGCACGGGCCCCTACCGTCGCTTTCACGATCTGATCGTGGACGCGTACGGCGATCCGGGTGAGGACTATCCGCTGTCGATGGAGACGCGGCTCGACCGCATGCCGCGCATCGCCGTCCGCGACGTCGTCGAGAAGATCGAACGCTGGAACGCACGGTACCGGCCGGCCATTGCCGAGCGCTGACGTCGCGCCAGCCTAGCGACGAGCGCTGACGTCGCGCGCGATGATCTCGCCGAATCGGTAGTCGACACCGATGCTCGCCAGCAGGCGAACCATCCGGCCTAACGCGAGTCCCATGACCGCGAAGTAATCGCCGTCGATCCGATCGACGATCGTCGCGCCGAACCCCTGGATGCCGTAGGCGCCGGCCTTGTCCATCGGCTCGCGCGTCGCGATGTACCGGCCGATCTCGTCGTCCGAGAGATGTCGAAATGTCACGTCCACGGACTCGACACCCGACACCACCGTCTGCTCGCGGGCGATGGCTACTGCCGTCAGCACGACGTGCGCGCGCCCGGAGAGGCGGCGCAGCATGACGGCGGCGTCGGCCTCGTCTCGAGGCTTGCCAAGGATGTCGCCGTCCACGACGACGATCGTGTCGGCGGCGACGACGACCGCACCGGCCTCGCGCGTGGCGATCGCGGCCGCCTTCTCTCGCGCCAGTCGCTCCGCGTGCACATGCGGCAGCTCGTTCGGATACGGCGTCTCATCGATGTCCGCCGGCAGCACCACGTGCGGAATCCCGATCAACGTCAGCAACTCGCGCCGTCTGGGGGACGACGATGCGAGCACCACGCGAGGCGGCGTCATCGTTCGAGCCACAGCGTGACCGGGCCGTCGTTCACGAGCTCCACGTCCATCATGGCGCCGAACTCGCCCGTCTCCACGTGCACGCCGGCGTCGCGCAGTCGTCGGACGAACTGTTCGTAGAGTGGAATGGCGATCTCCGGGCGTGCCGCGTCGATGAAGCTCGGGCGTCTCCCTTTCCGTGCGTCCCCGTAGAGGGTGAATTGCGATACCACGAGCATCGCGCCGCCGACATCCGCGAGCGCGAGGTTCATCTTGTCCTCGGCGTCCGCGAACAGGCGCAGTCCCACGACCTTCTCCGCCATCCACGCGACCTGGTCCTCGCCATCGGTGGTCGTGAAGCCGACGAGGAGCACGTAGCCTCGGTCGATCCGACCGCTGACACGCGGCGCGGCCGCGGCGTCGCGAATGCGAACCTCGGCTCGCGCGACGCGCTGAAGGAGCACTCGCATGACGGGTGTTGTGGGGTGTCGAACGGCCAGCCCGCGGCGCGAGACCGGCCAGAAACGCGCTGAGCTACTCGACCGTGACCGACTTCGCCAGGTTGCGCGGCTGATCGACGTTCGAGCCACGCTTGACGGCGATGTAATACGCGAGCAGCTGGAGGGGCACCGCCGCGAGCACCGGCGTCAGCATGTCGACGGTGTCGGGGATCCGGATCTCGTAATCCAGCTTCCCGGCCAGCGATGGCTCGTCACGGCTCGTGATCGCGATGACGCGGCCCTTCCGTGCCTTCACCTCCGCGACGTTCGACGTCACCTTGTCGAAGACCGAGTCGTGCGGCGCGATGAACACGACGGGCATCATCTCGTCGATCAGCGCGATCGGACCATGCTTCATCTCGGCCGCCGGGTAGCCCTCGGCGTGGATGTAGCTGATCTCCTTCAGCTTGAGCGCGCCCTCGAGCGCGGCCGGGAAGTTGTATCCGCGCCCGAGGTACAGGAAGTTCGACGCGCGCTTGAATTCCTCGGCGATGTCCTCGATCTTCTGCGCGCGATCCAGGATCTCCTGAACCTGTCGGGGCAGATCGTGCATGGCGTCGATGATCTCGCGGCCACGAAGGATCGAGAGATCCCGCAGCCGCCCGAGCTTGAGCGTGAACAGCAGCAGCGCGATGACCTGGCTCGTGAACGCTTTCGTCGACGCGACGCCGATCTCCGGCCCGGCGTGGATGTAGATGCCGCCGTCGGCCTCGCGCGCGATCGTCGAGCCGACGACGTTCACGATACCTAACGTTCGAGCGCCGCGCCGCTTCGCCTCGCGCATCGCCGCCAGCGTGTCCGCGGTCTCCCCCGACTGTGAGATCACGATGCACAGCGTCCGCTCGTTCACGATCGGGTTGCGATACCGGAACTCCGAGGCGTACTCGACTTCCACCGGCACGCGCGTGAGCTCCTCGATCATGTGCTCACCGATGAGGGCCGAATGCCAGCTGGTGCCGCAGGCCGTGATGACGATGTTGTCGAACCCGAGCAGCTCCTCGTCGCTCAAGTTCAGGCCGCCGAGCTTCGACGTCCCCTCCTCGCGCAGCAGACGGCCGCGCATCGCATTCTCGATCGTCGTGGGCTGCTCGAAGATCTCCTTGAGCATGAAATGCGCAAAGCCGCCGCGCTCGATCTGGTCGAGGTCCCAGTCGATCTGGCTCACCTTCTTGTGCTGCTCGGTCGCGCTCAGGTCGATGATGCGATAGCCGTTAGGCTCCAGCACGGCGAGATCACCGTCATCGAGGTACACGACCTGCCGCGTGTGCGCGAGAATGGCGGACACGTCGCTCGCGATGAAGTACTCGCCCTCACCGAGCCCCACGAGCAGCGGGCTGCCCTTGCGCGCGGCGACGATCTTCTTCGGGTCCGCGCTGGAGATGACCGCGATGCCGTACGTGCCTTCGACCTTCAGCAGCGCCTGAATGACGGCCTCCTCGAGGTTCCCGTCGTAGAGCTCCTCGATGAGGTGCGCCACGACTTCGGTGTCCGTCTCCGACGAGAACTCGTGACCACGCTCTTCGAGTGTTTTTCTGAGTGCCGTGGCATTCTCGATAATGCCGTTATGCACCACGGCGATCTCGTCCTTGCAGCACATGTGCGGGTGCGCGTTGCCTTCGGTCGGCGCGCCATGCGTGGCCCAGCGGGTGTGTGCAATCCCGAGCGTACCATGGACCGGGTGCGTCGATACGACGTTCTCGAGCCGCGAGATTTTCCCCGCAACCTTCCGCGTCTCGACGCCCTTGCCGTTCATGATCGCCACGCCGGCCGAGTCGTAGCCGCGATACTCCAGCCGCTTGAGGCCGTCGATGAGCAGCGGCGTGGCGACGCGTGTTCCGATGTACCCGACAATTCCGCACATGTAAACGTTGGAGCTAGAAGTGACTCAGCGAGACAACGCGTCCAGGGGCACGCGCGCACGCGCGACGAGCGCGCGCGCAGCATCCACGGACGGAGCCTCGGCAATGACGCGAACGATGGGTTCCGTTCCCGAAGGGCGGATGTGCACCCAGCTGTCGACCCACGACAGCCGGAGTCCATCCTGTGTATCGACCTGCGCACCGTCGAACGTCGACCGCAATGCATCGTACACCGCATCCAGTGCGACGGACGGCCGGTCCAGCTTGTCCTTCACGATCGCGTAACGCGGATACTGTGAGACGATCTCCGACAGCATTTGTTTACTGGTCGTCAGCAATTGGAGCACCAGGGCCGCCGCCAGCGGCGCGTCACGGCCGAGGTGGAGCTCAGGAAGAATGACGCCACCGTTCCCCTCGCCACCGACGACGGCGTGCTCCTCGCGCATGCGCACCGCCACGTTGACCTCGCCGACGGGCGCGCGGATCACGCGACCGCCGGCCTCGCCGGCAACGTCGTCCACGATTCGGCTCGTGGAAAGGTTCGTCACGACGGTGCCCGGACGCCGGTGGAGCACGACCCGGGCCGCGAGCGCGAGCGTGTAATCCTCACCGATTGCCTGACCCCGCTCGTCGACGATCGCCAGCCGATCCACATCGGGATCCACGGCGAACCCGACGTCGGCCCCCACCCGTGCGACCAGCGCCTCGAGCTCGCCAAGGTTCTCTGGGACCGGCTCCGGTGGGCGCGGGAAACGACCGTCGGGCTCGAGGTTGATGATGGACACCTGGCACCCCAGCCTCGCGAGCAGCGCCGGCATGATCACCGCCCCGGCGCCACGGCAACAGTCGAGGGCGACGTGCAGTCGCCGCGCGCGAATGGCGCCAGCGTCGAGCATAGGCAGCGCAAGCACCGCGTCGATGTGACGCGTCGGAGCCTCATCGTCGGCATCGACGACGCCGAGCCGTTCCCACGTCGCTCGCGCGAATGCCTGCCCGACGAGGGCGCGCATCGCCGCTCCCTCAGCCGCGTCGAGGAACAAACCCGTCGGCCCAATGCACTTGAGCGCGTTCCACTCGATCGGGTTGTGGCTGGCCGAGATCATCAGACCGCCCCCGGCGTGGTGATGCTCGACGGCGAGCTGGCACGTCGGGGTGGTCGTAAGCCCAAGGTCGATCACGCGGGCGCCGACGGACTGGAGTGCGGATACGACACATCGATGAAACATCGGTCCTGACACACGGCTGTCTCGACCGACGACTACCGGTTTCCTGCTATCCGCTGCGATCGCCCATGCGCCGAACGCCGCGGCGTACGAGGTGACCACCTCCGGCGTGAGGCCAGCCCCGACGCGGCCGCGAATCCCCGACACGCTCACCATCAACCCGTCTGGCCCCATTCTCCCTCCGTTGCGATCCCGCAAAGCTAGCGGTCGCCTGGGGGGGAGCAAACCGGTGACCGTCCTCACCGTGCCTCGTCTCCTTCCAGCGGCCGGGAGTGTCTGCCGGCCGCCAACCCGACGCAAAACTCCGGAGGAACGTCCTGTCTTCGTCGCTCGGAGCGCGAGCGTCGCGACTCCCCTTTCGCTGGAAGATGGCTGGGGTGAGCGCCGCGGCGGTGCTGCTCACGCTCATTGTCGTGCTCCTGCCGGTGTACGCGCGCACGCGCGACAACCTCGCCGAGGTGCATGGCCAGCGTCTCGCCGCCATCGCGCGCAGCACGAGCGTCGCCATTTCGGCCGACTCGCTCGATCTCATCGCGCGACCGGGCGGTCAGAACACCGAGGCGTTCGTCGCGACGCGCGCGGCACTGAAGCGGCTGTGGGGCGTGAACGGCGGCGACGTGAGCCAGCTCGCCAACGGCATTGCCATCGTGCGACGCACCGGCGGCGGCTATCGCTATCTCGCGCATTCCTCGTGGAACGCGGGGCAGCCGCAGTACACGAGCGGCTGGACGCCGCCTGACTCGCTGGCCGAGATGCTGCGGGGCGGACGCGGCGGCGTGAGCCCGCTCGTGCATGATGACGCGGGCGAGCTGCTCACCGCGGCCGCGCCGGTGACCCGCCCGGACGGCTCGGTTGCCGGCTTCGTGATCACTACGATGCGCGCCGACGTGTTTCTCGACGAGATTCGCGCGACGCTCATTCGCTTCACCATCTACCCGTTGCTCGCGTTCCTGCTGCCCGTGGCGCTGTCGTTCTGGGCGGCGTCTCGCCTCACGCGCGGCATCGACGCCGTAGCCGCGCATGCCGACGCGGTCGCGCACGGTGGGCTGCGTCGCGAGCTCGGGTTCACGTCCGGCGATGAGGTTGGTCGCCTGGCCGACTCGGTTCGTCGCATGACGTCGAGCCTGCGCGGGCTGCTCCGTGATATCGACGGTGGCGCCGGCGAAGTGGCCGCGACCGCTGAGCAGCTCGCGTCGGGCGCGCAGCAGATGAGCGCGAGCACCCAGCAGGTGGCGGGCGCGGCGCACTCGATCGCCGAATCCGTCGGGACACAGACGAAAGGGATCAGCACGGTCGCTGCCGGCTCGTCGCGGCTCGCCGAGCGCGCTTCGCGGGTGGCGGACCACGCACGGAGCGCGCAGCGTGCCGGCGATTCCGTCGTAACGTCGGCGCGTCGCGGCGCCCAGTCGGCCGCCGAAGCGCTGGAGAGCATGGCATCCATCAGCACGGTCACGAACGAAGCCGTGCCCGTCGTCGCCGAGCTTGGCGAGAAATCGCAGCGCATCGGGAAGGTGACGGACACGATCGGCGCGATCGCGCGGCAGACCAATCTGCTCGCGCTGAACGCCGCCATCGAAGCCGCTCGAGCGGGCGAGCACGGCAAGGGATTCGCCGTCGTCGCCGACGAGGTTCGGAAGTTGGCCGGCGAGAGCGCGCGGGCGCTCGACACGATCCGTAAGCTCGCTGCCGAGATGCGCAGTGCGTCGTTGCGCACCGCGGAACGAATCGCGCTGGTGAGTGATCGCGTCGCCAACGGCGAGTCGGTCATCCGAACGTCCGCCGCCTCGCTGACGCGCATCTCGACGGAGATCGAGAGCAGCCGCGACGCCATCGCGCTCATCGTCGATGCGAGCGACGCGCAGCGCGAGGAGGCAGATGCACTCGCACGAGAGATCGAAGCGATTGCCGCCGTCGCCGATCAGAATGCTGCGACGTCGCAGGAAGTCAGCGCCGTGGTCGAGCAGCAGACCGCATCGATGCTACACGTCTCGGAGTCGAGCCAGCACCTGGCCGAGATCGCCGGCCGTCTCAAGGGTGCCATGTCGCGCTTCGAGTTGTAAGCTTTCCGGCCGTGAGCGACCCTCTCGGCCTCCTTCCCATCGCGATCGCCGCCAGCGGCGGACACGTCGACGGCTACGAAGCGCAGCAGCTCATCGCCGCGGGGCTGACGCTCCTGCAGCGGAGCGCGCCGCTGGTGCGTGCCCTGCAGCGACGACGCGCGGCGATTCTCCTTCCGACGTCTCCGGCGTTCTTCACCGCGCTCGCGGCCTCCGAGGGGCGCGGCGCGGTGCTCATCAATCCCCTCGCGTCGCGTGCGGAGATTGCGTACCAGATCGCCGACGCCAACGTCGGCGCGGTGTTTACCATCGCATCGCTGGCGAACCGTCTCCCACCGGACACGGTGCGCGTGCTGCTCGACGATGCGCCAAGGGCGGCGCACTTGATCGCCGACGGCGTGACACGCGACATCGACCTCGGATCGCATCACGGCCTCATACTGGAGGGCGAGGCGGATGCGCCCGGGGCGCGTGACGAGGCCGCCGTCGTCTACACCTCCGCGCTGTCCGGCACGCTGCTCGGCGCTCGCCTGACGCACGCGAATCTGCTCTCGAACGCTCGTGCGACCGTCGAGGCGGGGGCAATGTCGCGTGAGGCGCATGCGCTGGCGGTGCTGCCGTTCACGCACCTGTTCGGGCTCGTCGTGTCCGGGGCGGCCCCACTGCTCGCGGGTGGACGCGTCACGACGATGGCGCGGTTCAATCCGGCTCAAGTACTCGAGCTGCTCGAGAGCGAATCCATCACGGACCTTGTCGCCGTGCCGACGGTATTCACCGCCGTCGCGGCGCTGCTCGCACGCCGTGGAGCCCGTCTCGTAACCGCGAGCCTCCGGCTCTGCATCTGCGGCGGCGCGACGCTCGCTGCGGAGATCCAGGATCGGTGGCACGAGCTGACCGGCGTCGAGCTCCGGCAAGGGTACGGCCTCACCGAGGCGGGACCCGTGTGTCTCTTCAATCGCATCGATCTTCCGAACCGGCGCGGCACGCTCGGCGTTCCCTTCCCCGGCGTGCGTGTGTCCATTCGCTTCGAGCACCAGGACACGGAGCTCCCGGGGGGCGAGACCGGCGAGATCTGTGTCGCGGGACCTAACGTCTTCGCCGGCTACGTGAACGCGGCGGCTCATCCCGCGATGCCAGGCGACCCCTGGAGCGCGGGACTCGGGCGTGCGGGCGAGTGGCTCCGCACCGGAGACCGCGGCGTGGCAAACCCGGATGGCACGGTGAGCTTTCGCGGCCTCATCAAGCCGATGTTCACGCGCAACGGCTTCAACGTCTACCCGCGCGAGCTGGAGCGGGTGATCGGCGAGATGTCCGGCGTCCGCGCCGTTCGCATCACCGCGATCCCGGACCCGGTGCGCGAGAACGACGTCGCGGTGGAGGTGGATGGCGACGTCATCGCGGCCGACGTCAAGGCGTGGTGCGACGATCGGCTCGCAGTCTACAAGCGGCCGTCGGTCGTGACCGTCAGGGGCGGCGCCTAACGCCTGTGCATGGGACGGTGCGGGCGAAGTGCACGCTACCGCGCCAGCGCCCCCGTCGGAGAGAGGTCGATCGCGCCGGCGTCCAGCGCCTCGAAGAACGCCGCGATGCAGATCGGATCGAACTGTGCGCCGCTGCACCGCCGCAGCTCGGCGAACGTGTCCGGCAAGGCGACCCCCGGACGGTACGGGCGGACGCTGGTCATTGCGTCGAACGTATCCGCAACGGCAGTGATTCTGGCCTCGAGCGGGACCGCGTCCCCGACCAGCCCATCCGGTACGCCGCTCCCGTCGTACCGCTCGTGGTGCCACCGCACGACGTTGAGCGCCCTCGGCACGTCGTCGAGCAGCGGCGACAGGATCCGCCACCCCACCACGGGATGGGTCATGATGTGCTGATATTCCTCATCGGAGAGCGGGCCCGGCTTGTTCAGGACGGCCTCCCGCACACCGATCTTCCCGATGTCGTGCACGCGCCCGCCGATCTCGATCTCACGAATGAGGTCGGTGCTCAGGCCGATCGTGCGGGCGATGGCAGCAGAATAGTGGCTGACTCGAAGTGAATGGCCGTGCGTATACGGATCCTTGACTTCGAGCGCATCGGCAAGCGACTGAATGCTTGCCAGAAACAGCGACTCGAGCCGCCGCGCCTGCTCGGCGACGCGCGCCTCGAGGCCGAGCTGATAGCCTCGGTTTTCGAGGATAAGGCGTCGCTTCTCGATCGCCTGGCGCACGCGTGCACGCACCTCGTCGAGATGGAACGGCTTCGTCAGATAATCCATCGCCCCGACGGACAGCGCGCTCACGGCCGTCGCCACGTCCGCGACGGCGGTGATCATGATGACCACCGCATCGGGCTGCCGTTCGCGGACTTCGCGCAGCAGACCCATGCCGTCCAGCTCGGGCATGTGCAGGTCCGTGAGGAGCAGCGTCGCGGACACGCGCTCCAGCAGTTCGAGCGCGACGCGTCCATTCACGGCTTCGTGGCAGATGAAGCCTTCCCCTTCCATCAGCCGCACGAGGACGCGCCGGAGGTGTGCCTCGTCATCGGCGACAATGCAGTGCGGCGCCGAGACGGCCGAATTAACTTGCCCCATTCACCACCCTGACTGAGCCAACGAATGACGCGCGTCTTCGACGACGATCTCGAACCCGGATTCGCCACGCGGGCCATCCATGCCGGACAGCGGCCCGAACCGCTGGCCGGCGCCATCATGACGCCGCTCTATCTCACGTCCACATACGTACAGGACGCGCTCGGCAAAAACAAAGGCTACGAGTACGCGCGCGGCAAGAATCCAACCCGGGAAGCGCTCGAGCGAAACGTCGCCGCACTCGAAGGAGGGCGCCATGGTTTCGCGTTCGCCAGCGGCATGGCCTGCCTCGATTCGATCATGAAGCTGTTCAGGAGCGGCGATCACATCGTGTGCGGCGAGAACGTCTATGGCGGGACGTCGCGTCTGTTCGATCGCATCCTCGTCAACCTCGGGCTGCGCTTCACCTACGTCGACACCCGGTATCCCGACCAGGTTGCCGACGCCGTCACGTCGGAGACGCGCGCGATTCTCGTGGAGACACCGACGAATCCGATGTTCTGGATCGCGGATCTCGCCGCCATGAAGGAGATTGCCGCGCGGGCGGACGCCTTGCTCATCGTCGACAATACGTTTGCGACGCCCTACTTCCAGCGCCCCCTGGAGTTCGGCGCCGACATCGTCTATCACTCGACGACGAAATACCTGAACGGCCACAGCGACATGATCGGGGGCATCGCGGTGGTGCGTGATGATGATCTGGCGGCGAAGCTCCAATTCATTCATAACGCGGCTGGCGCAGTGGCTGGTCCCTTCGACGCCTGGCTGGCGCTCCGTGGCACGAAGACGCTGCACCTCCGCATGCGGCAGCACGACGTGAACGGGCGACAGATCGCCCGGTGGCTCGTCGAGAAGTTCGGCGACGAACGCGTGATCTACCCCGGCCTCGCATCGCACCCGCAGCACGAGCTCGCGTGCCGCCAGATGACCGGCTTCGGCGGGATGATCTCCGTCGACCTCGAGACCCGGGAACGCGCGGCGCACGTGCTCGATCGCGTAAAGGTGTTTGCGCTCGCGGAATCGCTCGGGGGGGTCGAGAGCCTCATCTGCCTGCCGGCCGCGATGACGCATGCGTCCGTTCCGCCGGAGCGACGAGCGCGCATCGGGATCGGGGAGGGCCTGATTCGTCTTTCCTGCGGTGTGGAGGACCCCGAGGATTTGATTGCCGATCTGGATCAGGCCTTCGACGGCCTGTGCTGACAGCAGCGCGGCACTGCCTTCGGCGGCGGTCTTCCTGACGGTCGGGCCTCCGTGTCAGTCTGCCGGGATCGGCCGTCTCCCTATCACTGGCCGCCGGAAATCCCGGCAGATACCTTCGGGAAGCGGGCAGACACTTCGGTGACGCTCGACCCGTAGGCCAGAGGATGACATGCGCGAGCCTAGCCAGGTTCCGCACACCTCGGCCGGCGCGCCCGCCGAGTCACCAGTCCCCAGTCCCTAGTCCCAACAGACATGGCTGACCGCAAAGTCCTGACCCAGATCTCCTCGACAGCGTGGGAGCACGCGGCCGACCGCGCCGCGCTGAACAGCCTTCGCGCCATCCCGGGCTTCGACGAGGTCGTGCGGAAGATCGCGGGCTTCTTCGGCGAAAAAGGCGTGCGTCAGCTCTTCCTCGCCAATGCGGTCCTCGTCGGGCCGAAGCAGCGACCCGCGCTCAACACCCTGTATGGCGAAGTGCTGGAGACGATGGACTGGCCGGAGCGCCCCGATCTCTACGTCTCGCAGACGCCGTTCGTGAACGCCGCCGCCGTCGGCTTCGACAAGCCGTTCATCGTGCTCAATTCGGCCACCATCGCGCTGCTCGACAAGGAAGAGCGCCGCGACATCCTCGGCCACGAGCTCGGCCACATCATGAGTGGCCATACGACGTACACGACCATCGCGATCATCATCCTGACGGTCGGACTCCGAAACCTGCCGTTCCTCGCCGGCATGGCCCTCCTGCCCTTCCAGCTCGCCCTCCTCGAGTGGTATCGCAAGGCAGAGCTGTCCGCCGATCGCGCCGGGCTGCTCGCGACACAGGATCTCAACGTCTCCCTGAACACCTTCCTCAAGATGGCGGGTGGCGGCGCGGGCGACGACGACGAGATCAACCTCGAAGCATTCCTCGAGCAGGCCGAGACGTACGAGACGCAGGGCGATCTCGCGGATCGCGTCTGGCAGGTCATCAACACCGCGTTCAAGACACACCCGTTCGGCACCGTCCGCGCAGCCGAGCTGCAGCGCTGGGTCAAGAGCGGCCAGTACGATGCCATTCTCAACGGCGATTACCCGCGTCGCGGCGACACCGGAGCGAAGCTGAGCGACGACTACGTCGACGCCGCGGGCTACTACGGCAATCAGGCCCGTGAAGCGATGGCGCAGGTCGGCGACGTGCTCTCGCGTGCGCGCGATGCCTTCAGCAACGCATTCAAGACGTCTGACTCGTGAAGGTACTGATCGTCGGCGGGGGCGGGCGTGAGCACGCCCTCGCCTGGAAGCTGAAACGTGATGACCCAACTCTCGAGCTCCTCGCTGCACCGGGCAATCCGGGCATCGCGGAGCTCGCGCGTTGTGTGGGTATCTCCGCGACGGATGTGCTCCGAGTCGTCGACCTCGCATCGTCGGAGCGCATCGACCTGGTCGTCGTGGGGCCGGAAGCGCCGCTCGCGGCCGGTCTCGGTGACGCACTGCGTGCCCGTGGCATTCCCGTGTTCGGGCCTTCGGCGTCAGCCGCCCGTATCGAAACCTCCAAGCGATTCGCGAAGGATGTCATGGTCGATGCCGGGGTGCCGACCGCACGCGCGTCGCACCATTCCAGCGTCGACTCGGCGCGTCGTGCAGTCGCCGAGCTTGGCGCGCCCGTCGTGATCAAGGCCACGGGACTCGCGGCGGGAAAGGGTGTCGTCGTATGCGAGACCGTCGAGCAGGCGCACCGGGCGATCGACGCCATGCTGCGCGACGGCGCGCTGGGCGATGCGGGTCGCGAGATCCTGGTCGAAGAGTTCATGGAGGGCGAGGAGCTGTCCCTCTTCGCGGTGACCGACGGGGAGTATTATCTCACGATGCTCCCCGTGCAGGACCACAAGCGACTGTTCGCGGGTGATGCCGGCCCGAACACCGGCGGCATGGGAGCGTACGCGCCGGTGGCCATCGGCACGCCGGCACTCGTCAGGCAGGCGAGTGAACGCGTCATCGAGCCGACGCTCGCTGCCATGCGCGCACGCGGCGCAGCGTTCGCCGGACTGCTCTACGCAGGACTCATGATCACGGCCGATGGTCCAAAGGTCGTCGAGTTCAATTGCCGGTTCGGCGATCCGGAGACACAGGCCATCCTTCCGCTGATGCGGAGCTCACTGCTCGACGCGTTCCTGGCCGTCGCCTCCGGCACCGGGCTCGCACGTGGCCGGCCGTTCGAATGGGAGCCGACGTTCGCCGTTACGACCGTCATGGCGGCAGGCGGGTATCCGGACGCGCCCGTGACCGGTGACGCGATTGCGCTGCCTGACGCGAATGCGCACGTGATCCTGTTTCACGCCGGAACAGCCCGACGGCCGGATGGTACGCTGGTGACGGCAGGCGGACGCGTGCTCGCCGCGACGGCCGTGGCGACGTCGTTCGACGTCGCGCAACGCGCCAGCGCCGACTGCGCGGCCGCGGTGCAGTTCGCGGGCAAGCAATTCCGCAGCGACATTGGCTGGCGCGAGTCGGCGCGTCGTGCCCGAGCTACCTGAAACCGAGACGATCGCGTGTGACCTGGACCGCGCGATTTCCGGCGACACCATTCGCGACGTTAGGGTCACCCGGGGAGACGTCCTCCGCGAGGTCACCGCGCCCCAGCTGCGCCAGCGTGTCGCTGGAACCTCGGTGTCGCGCGCGTGGCGCCGCGCCAAGCTCGTCGTGCTCGACCTCTCGTCCGGAGACCGCATCGTGGTACAGCCGCGTTTCACCGGCGCGTTGCTCCTCGACAGCGGTGACCTGGCTGATGAGGAGCGGCGCTATTCAACGGTGGAGTTCGTGCTCGCGACATCGCGCTCTCTGCACTACCGCGATATCCGGCGTCTGGGCACCGTGGCTCTGATGGATCAGCGTCGGTTCGCGACATACTCCGGCGCGCTCGGATACGAGCCGCTCGATGATGCCTTTACCGTCGAACGACTATCCACCATCCTTCGGTCGTCGCGACAGGCAGTGAAGCGTGTGTTGATGGACCAACGTCGACTCGTTGGAGTGGGTAACATCTACGCGAACGAAGTGCTCTGGCGCGCGGGCCTCGATCCCTCACGGCCGGCGGCGACCCTGTCGCCCGCCGAAATCGCGCGTCTGCACAGTGACCTTGGCGATGTGCTGCGGGCCGCGGTGAACGCCCGAGGGACGAGCTTTCGCGACTACCGCGACGCGTCGGGGGAGCGCGGATCGTTCGCCGAGCAGTTGCAGGCGTACGGGCGCGAGGGCGAGCCGTGCGCGCGGTGCGGACGACGCCTCGTCTGCACGCACGAGATCGACGGACGCTCGACCGTCTTCTGCTACGCATGCCAGCACTGAGGTCCTCGAAGCGGCCGCCGACGTCCGACGCGGAGCTCGCGCGCATGCGCGGCGTCGTGCGGGAGGGGGCCCAGGACCGGCCTGGCGTCTACCGAATGCTGTCCGCCGACGGCGAGGTCGTTTACGTCGGGAAATCGAAGCGGGTTCGCTCACGTCTGCTGAGCTACTTCCGGTGCGCTTACCCGGAAGACAAAGGAGCGCGGATCCTTCGCGAGGCGACTACCATCGATTGGGAGTACACTCCGAGTGAATTCGCCGCACTGCTGACGGAGCTTCGGGCGATCAAGCGTCTTCGCCCGCGCTTCAACGTCGCGATGAAGCGCGATGCGCGTCACTACGCGTTCATCAAGCTGAGTCGCGGCGCCGCACCCAAGCTGCTCGTCGTGCGTGGCGCGGGGAGCGAGGACGGCGGGATCTACTACGGCCCGTTCGTGGGCGCGCAGCGAATCGGCGACTCGGTGCGTGAATTGAGCGACGCGCTCGGCCTCCGAGACTGCGCACTCGATCAGAAGATGTACTTCGCCGATCAGGAGGATCTGTTCGGCGCTCCGCTGCGAACACCAGGATGCATTCGCCACGAGGTGCGGAAATGCCTGGGCCCATGCGTTGCGGCGTGCACGCTCAACGCGTACATGGAGCGCGTTGCGATGGCCCGCGCGTTTCTCGACGGCGCCGACGATGGACCGATCGAGCGGTTGCGGAGCGACATGCAGCTGGCGAGCGATCGAATGGAGTTCGAGCGGGCGGCGTCGGTACGCGACAAGCTTCACCGGCTGGAGGAACTGCGGGAACAGTTCGGCAGGCTGCGGTTCGCGGTTGAAACGTTGTCGTTTCTTTACACCGTCCGAGGGCACGAAGGCGACGATCGGTTATATCTCATCCGACGTGGTCGCGTGCGAGCCGAGGTGTCCGCACCGAAGACCGCGAGGGAGCGACGCTCCGTCGATGAGCTGGTCCAATCGGTCTACACGCCGCCCGAAAAGAAGTCGTCGTCCGTACCCACGCACGAGATCGACGAGCTGCTGTTGCTGTCGTCGTGGTTCCGCCGGAACCCGGGCGAACTCGACCACACAAGCCGGACCGATAGGATGCAAGTGGTGTAGTGTGCATCACCACGCAACTGAACGCGCTGCCGGTCGTCAGTAGAGAGGTGGCCGGTGTCTTGCACCATTCGCTCGAAGCGTGCTGCGCAGCCCCATGGTTCGCGGCCTCAAGCTCCGGGAGTAGCGATGACGACCTCTTGGAAACCGACGACCCTCGTGAAGTGCATCAGCGTGCGGCCGTGGCTGACGTATCCCGGCTGCGACGAGCCTGGTGGCTGTCATGACCTGACGCTCGGCCGCATCTACGAGATGTTGGGCGTGGAAGCCAGCGGCTCGTTCTACCGCATCGTGGACGACTCGGGCGAGGACTACCTCTATCCCGCGTCGCACTTCCGCGTCGTCTGACCTGCGTTAGGCGCGCAGGGCGATCAGCTCTGCGTCCGCGCGCCCGTCCCGGATGGTGAGCCGCGCAACGCTCGGCATGATGTCGAACCGCCGCGGTCCCGCGGCCCCGGGGTTGAGCACCAGCCGATCGCCGGCCCGGGCGATGAGAGGTCGGTGCGTGTGGCCGAATACGACCACATCCGCGGCGTAACGCTCGAGCAGCCTGGCGGCGACCGGTGATCCGATCTCGTGGCCGTGGCTGACGTGGATCGCTACACCGCCAATCGACAGATCGATCGCGTCGGCGAGCCTGGGCTGGCCCGGCGCATCGGTGTTTCCGTATACGGCGCGCACGGGTGCGATGAGCTCGAGCTCGTCGAGAATCTCGTCGCCACCAACGTCGCCCGCGTGGAGGATCAGCTCGACGCCCGCGAGGGCTGTGTGCACGTCCGGTCGCAGAAGCCCGTGCGTGTCGGAAATGACGCCCAGGACCCTACTGGCCACGTTAGGCCCCGTCACTCCCGGTCTCGGCTCCCCAGCGTGGGACCAGCGTATGCTCCACGCCCAGGTGGTCCAGCACCCGCGCGACCACAAAATTGACGAGATCATCGATGGATCGCGGCCGGTGATAGAACCCAGGTGAGGCCGGCATCACGACGGCCCCCGCACGCGTCAGCGTCAACATGTTCTCGAGGTGGATTGCGCTGTACGGAGACTCTCGTGGCACGAGGATGAGCCGCCGTCGCTCCTTGAGGGTGACATCCGCCGCGCGTTCCACGAGCGAGCGCGACGCGCCGACGGCGATCGCCGATATCGTCCCCATGGAACACGGACAGACGACCATCCCGGCCGAGAGCGCAGACCCCGACGCCGGCGCCGCACCGCGGTCCCGGTCGTCGTACACGCGAACGACCGCGTCCCACGGGGCACCGCCCACGCGCTCGCGCAACGCGCTGACCGACGGGATGTCCATCTCCGTGTCGAGCAACCGGAGGCCGTGATCGGACACGATCAGCGAGACGTGCTGCTTGCGCGCGACCAACTGCTCCAGTAGACGTACCGCGTACGGCGCGCCCGACGCCCCCGTGATCGCGACGACGATCGGCCGCCCCGCGCTCGTCATCCGACGAGACGCTCGGCCAGGACGAACCCGAAGAACGTCAGGCTGATGACGCCATTCATCGTGAAGAACGCGGCGTCGAGGCGGGAAAGGTCGTCACCGCGCACCAGCGAGTGCTCGTACAGCAGGAGCGCCGCCGCCACACACACGCCCGCGGCGTACAGCCACCCCACCGGCGCGGCAGTGCCCACGGCGGCGAGCGACGCGATGGTCACCACGTGGAATGTCCGGGCGAACGCCAGGGCACCGCGGCGTCCGAACATGACCGGAACGGAGTGCAACTTTTCCGCGCGATCGAACTCCTCATCCTGGAGCGCGTAGAGGATGTCGAAGCCTGCGGTCCACGACGAGACGCCCACCGCCAGCGCGATGAGCATCCACCACGGAGTGCTCCACGTGCCCGCGACAGCCAGATACCCACCGACCGGGGCAATCGCGAGACCGAGGCCGAGCACGATGTGGGACCAGTGGGTGAACCGCTTGGTGTAACTGTACCAGAGCACCCAGCCTAACGCGCCGGGACTCAGCACGGCGCAGAGCGGGTTGAGTTGCCACGCCGCGAGCACGAACACCATGCTGGCCAGCACGACCGCGACGCTGGCTTCCCGCACGCCGAGCAGCCCGCTCGGCAGCTCGCGACGCGCGGTCCGTGGGTTTTTCGCATCGATCTGCCGGTCGACTATACGGTTGAACCCCATCGCGGCAAAACGCGCCGCCGTGAACGCGAGCACGATCCAGCCGATCGTCGCGAACGTCACGCCGTGCGCGAAGCTCGCGAGCGTCGCGCCTACGAGCGCGAACGGGAGCGCGAACACCGTGTGGGGGAGCTTCACGAAGTTCACATACCGGACGAATCGTGAGCCGCCGTCGAACGTTTGCCCTTCGCGTGGTCGTGTCATTCCCCTCCTCCTCCTCCTCCTCCTCCTCCTCCAGCGCCAAACCGCGATACCACATCACTGAGTGAGCCCGCCGATCGCTCCAGGCCGTGCGCCGTCTCCCGAAGCTGCTCCGTGAGCGATCGCTGGTGCTGCATCGCACGCGCCGCCTCCTCCGTCGCCGCGGAGGACCCATCCGCTGCTTCGGCAACGAGGGTCGATGCGTCATTCACCTGCCTGACGAGTGAATCCTGACGCTCCGATGCTCGCAGCACGGCCTCGGCGAGCGACAGGGTTCGCCGCGCATCCTGCTCGATC
>Ga0068862_100000517_pt1 | contig 40807 bp, 34 predicted proteins | sample KBSSwiS52_FD_66598 | JGI IMG/M metagenome (GOLD analysis project Ga0068862, IMG submission 66598) | Switchgrass rhizosphere microbial communities from Kellogg Biological Station, Michigan, USA - KBS Switchgrass S5-2 | ecosystem: Host-associated > Plants > Roots > Rhizosphere > Soil ...
GTTTGGAGGCTCCCCCTGCAGAGCGCCTCCGAGGGGCCCACCCTCATCTCCGACACGACACCGCCTCCGGTGGCTTCCGCTTCTACACAGCTACCTCCGTTAGCGTTCGTGGCGCACCGTCATCGGCGTACCGACCGAACCGATCTTGCGGACCGAGTCCTCGCCGCGCAGCGCGCAGGTGACCGGGCTGCATTCCGTCTGCCCGAAGCTCGACACGACCTCGGCGTGCGGGAACGTCGTCATCATCGTCCGCAGCAGCGTGAGCGAGGCCGGGGCCGCACCCCAGCTCAGTCGCCGCAGCGCGGAAAGGTCATGGCTCGCCAGGTCGGGGACCGCGCAGATCGCGGCCCACTGCGACGGCACGAAGAAGCACGAGCTGACCCGCTCGTCGGCGAGCAGGCGCACGGTGGCAGCCGGATCGAACCCACCCGACCGGATGATGACCGAGCGTCCGCCGTTGATGAGCGGCGGAATCGTCCCGGCGAGCCCGGCGATGTGGAAGAGCGGCGCGCCGGAAAGATAGACGCGGTCGTCGCGCGGGATTCCGAGAAATGCGATCTGGCTCAGCCCGTGCAGGAAGAGGTTGCGATGGGTGAGCACCGCTCCCTTGGGATGCCCGGTCGTTCCCGAGGTGTACATGATGAATGCCGGGGCGTCGTCGTCGACGGCGAGCTGGACCGGGGTGCCGGCCGCGGCCGCCAGCAGGTCCTCGTACTCCCGCCCGAGGTGGATCACGGTCCCGACGTCGGGCGCTTTCTCCCTGGCCGTCCGCATTCCCGCCGCGAGCTCGTCGCCGACGAGAGCGCACCGGGCGCCGCTGTCGGCGAGAAGGTATGCGATCTCCGCGGGCGTGAGCCGGAAGTTGATCGTGACGCAGACGGCCCCGATCCGCGCGATCGCGTAGTACGACTCCAGGACCTCGATGCTGTTGCCCGCCATCACCGCGACCCGGTCGCCGGGGCGCACGTCCCGGTCGCGCAGCACGTTCGCGAGCCGGGTCACCCGGCCGTCCAGCTCCGCGTAGGTCCGGCGGTGCGCCGCGTCGATCAGGGCGATGGCGTCCGGCTGGCTTCTGGCGTGGCGGCCGAGGATGTCGCTCAGGGTCATTCCCCGGCCGCCGACGTCACTCATCGGGTCCGCCCTCCGTCTTCGACTCGGCGCTCGCCGTCCCGCCGCGGCCACGAACCGACGCCCACGGTCCGGACCGCGTGCGCGGCCGTCACCGGCTCAGGCCAGGCCCGCAGCAGTGCTAGGCCTGCTCGTCGACCACGATCGCCAGGGCGGGGCAGACCTGGGCCGCCTCTCGCACCTGCTCCAGGAGGTCGTCGGGCGGAGCCTCGTCGAGGAGAATGACCAGGCCGCTGTCCTCGTCCTGGTCGAAGACGGTACCGGCCGACAGGACGCACTGCCCCGCCCCGATGCAGATGTCGCGGTTGACGGTGATCTTCATACGACTCCTTCGGTTGGTCCGACGTACGCGGTGCTAGCCGAGCGCCGCGAGTGCGGTCTCCAACGGGACCTCCTCACGCGCGAGGAGCCCGCGCAGCCGAGCGATCGCCGGCGCCGCGCCGAGACCCACCGCCGCGGTGAGCCGACCGTGCGAACCGAACACCGCGACCGGCCGGCCCCGGCTCCCCCAGCTGACGATCGTCACGTCGTCGCCCGGGTCCGGCCAGCCGACGACCTGCAGCTTCGTGTCGAACTGGTCGCTCCAGACGTAGGGAGCGGCGTCGTGGGCTCGCGAGTCTCCCGTGACGATGTTGTGCGCGACGACGGCGGCCTGCTCCACGGTCGCGGTCCAGTGCTCGCATCGTGGGCCGAGCCCGAGGCGGGGGTGCCTCCAGCGCGCGACGTCACCCAGGGCGTAGACGTCCGGCACCGTCGTTCGCCCGGACGGCTCGCACAGAATGCCGTCGTCGATCTTCATCGTGCCGTCTGGGATCCAGTCGAGTTCGGGGACGCTTCCGATGCCGACGACGACCGTGTCGACGACGACCTCGTTTCCCGTCGACAGTTCGAGAGCGATGCCGCTGCCCCGCGGGCGAGCCGAGACCACGTTCGTACCGCAGAGCACCTCCACGCCCTGCTCCTCATGAACCGCCCTCATCAGGTCCCCGACCGTGCTTCCGAGGACCCGTGTCAGCAACGACGGCATCGCCTCCACGATCGTGACGTCCACACCGAGGGCGCGGGCGCTGGCCGCGACCTCACAGCCGATGAACCCACCGCCGATCACCGCCAGCCGCCCGCCTCGGGAAAGCTGGCCACGCAGTTCGAGCGCGTCCTTCTCCGTGCGCAGAGTCCGGGCGCCGGCCTCACTCAGGAACGGCAGGGTCCTGGCTCTCGCGCCGGTGGCGATCACGAGCGAGTCGTACTCCAGCTCGGTCCCGTCAGCCAACGCCACCACCGAACGGTCGCCGTCCAGACCGACCGCCGCGCCGCCGAGGCGCAGTTCGACCCCGAGGCGCTCGTACTCCTCGCCGCTACCGAGCCGCGGCGGTGGCGAACCGGTCCGCAACACCTGCTTGGACAGCGGCGGCCGGTCGTACGGGACGGCATCCTCGTCGCCGACGAGCGTTATTCCACCCTGGTGACCGGAGCCGCGCAACGCCGTCACGACACGATGTCCCCCAAGGCCCGCGCCGACGACGACGACGCGGCCAGTGGCTCCGCCCGCTGCATTACCCACGGTCAGGTTCTCCTTCGTGGCGACCACGGTCGCCGCCGCGTCGCGCTTCGTCACGGGATGTCGACACGGCCGCGTTTTCGGCGCGAGCCGGCTGGCGAACCGTAACGGCCAGTCACGTCCCAGCAGCTGTCTCACTCTGCCGTATCTGGCAGTCTATGCCAACATCTACACCTAGCGTCAAGACCCGCCCGGACCCGGCCGGGACCGCGCCACTGGTCCTCACCAAACAGGCTGAACGGCACGTCGCGCAGGTAGCGGACCTTCTTCTCAAGGTGGCAGCACGCCCCGGCGGGGTCGGCCAGCGGGGCCGCCGATCCGGCGGCCGGACGCCGGCCCGGGCGGGCTCGCGCTCGACCCGGCACGGCGCTCCACGGACAGCGGCGTGACGCTCAGCGGCGCCCGCCAGATCTGACAGTCGCTGACATTTCTTGTAGACTGTCCTCGTGGCGCAACCCGTCTCGCTCCGTGAGCGCACCAGGCAGGCGGTGCGCGCCGAGCTCAGCCGTTGCGCCATGGATCTCTTCGCCGCCGACGGGTACGAGTCGACGACGGTCGCCCAGGTCGCGCGGGCGGCCGGCATGTCGGAGCGAAGCTTCTTTCGTTATTTCGGATCGAAAGAGGAGCTGGCCCTGGCCAGCCAGGAGCAGATCGGACGTCTGCTGGCCGAGACGCTTGCCGAGCGTCCGGCGGCTGAGCCGCCATGGCTCGCGCTACGCCGCGCCTTCGATCCCATCGTCGCGGCGATCGACGATTCGGACGGTCGCGCGCGTCGTCTTGTCGGGATGCTGCATGGCACGCCCGAACTTCGCGGTGGCCAGCTCAGCAGGCAACATGAATGGGCGATGCTCCTGGCGCCGCACGTCGCCGCGCACCTGCCGGCGGCCGAAACCGCGGCCGCTCCCGGCCTGTGCGCCACGGCGATCGCGGGTGCGGCCATCATGTGCTATCAGATGGCGCAGACCGCGTGGATCGACGCGAACGGCAGTATCTCCATGAGCACGCTCCTCGACGATGCCATGGACGCCCTCGCCGGCATGGCCAGGCTAAGGTCCGAGCAGGCGCCGAAGGACTGATGTCCGTCTCACGGGCACGCGACGGTCAGGAGGCGGCGGAAAGCGATCGTTGCCCGTCCGGCTCCAGCGGCGTGACAGCGGACATCGCCTGGTCCATCAGGACCGAGATCCGCACCTTTCGGCCGGAGTCGAGCCACGTGCGCTGTACCGCCTCGTAGCAGGCGAGGGCGGCGCCGGCCATCGCGAGCGCGCGCGGGTCGGCGTCGGTCCGCACCGGCGGGTCGAACCTGTACAGCAGGTGCGGCGCGAGCAGGTCCCGCCACCGCGAACGACGCGCCAGCTGGCTCGCCAGCAGGACGGGCGTCTCGTTCAACATCCGCAGCAGCACCGCCGAGCGGTCCGGATCGGCATCCATCCGATCGACGATCAGGTCGAACGCCCGGCGCAGGGCCAGCCACGGCGGCTCGTCCGCCGGACGCTCGGCGAGCGCGCCAGCCAGCTCCTCGCCGATGGACTCCTGGTTGCCCAGGACCAGGTCCTCCTTCGACCCGAAGTACCGGAAGAAGGTCCGCTTCGACATGCCGGCCGCCTGCGCCAGCTCGTCGATCGTCGTCGCCTCGTACCCCTGCTGGGCGAACAGAGCCATCGCGATGTCCATCAGCTCTGCGCGCATCAGTCGCCGCGTTCGCTCGCGCAGCGCCACGGGTGCCGGGCTCGTCATGCCGGCGAGCCTACCATTGCAGTTTTTGGCACTCGGTGGCATGTTGACATCCGGCGGCGCATCTGGCGTAAGGTGCTCTGCCAGGCGTCGTGCCCGGCCGCGGGGGATGACGCCGCGCGACCGGAGGATGCACCGATGCATTTAGCCGTCCCGTCCATCCCGGCACCGGCTCGTCCCCGGAGGCGCTCCCGCCGCGGCCGTGGCCACGCCGGCCGGCCGGCCGAGGATCGGTGAACGCAACGGCCGGCTCGCCGCCGCCCGCCCTCTCGGAGGAGGAACACCATGAGCCTCGGTCATGTCCAGTCGACCGCCGGATGCCCCGCGCGCGCCCGGTCGACGAGGGCGGACGAGTCCGACCCGCCGGCCAGCCCGACGACCCGGGATCCGCGCTCGGTCACGGCAGTGGAGGCCTGACATGACCATCACCACGGCTCGGCCCGCCGAGGCACGGGGCGACTCGGACCGGGATCTGGCCTTCACCATCGCCGACCACCTGGTCGCCACCACGTTCGCCGACCTCGACGAGGACACGGTCGCGGCGACGAAGCTCAGCATCCTCGACACCGTCGGGGTCACGCTCGCCTCGAGCGGCCTCACCCCAGGTGTGGAGGACTACGTCGCGGTCGCGCAGGAGTTCGGGGGCACCCCGGAGAGCCCGGTGCTCGGCTTCGGCGACGTGCGGCTGCCCGCTCCGCTCGCGGCCTGGGCGAACGGGGCCCTCGTCCACGGACTGGACTTCGACGACCTGGTCCGCGACGTCGGCTACCACCCGAGCACGCCGACGGTGCCGACCGCCCTCGCACTGGCCAACCACGTAGGCAGCCTGTCCGGCCGCGACCTGATCACCGCCGTCGCCCTCGGCAACGACCTCGGCACCCGCCTGGCGGCGACCGTGCCCAGCCACGGCGCCTGGTTCGGCACCCCGGTCTTCGGCGGGTTCGCCTCCGCCGCCACCGCCGCCAAGGTGCTCGGCCTCGACTCCGACGCCACCCGCGCCGCGCTCGGCATCGCCTTCGCGCAGGCCGCCGGCACGCTGGAGATGCGCTGGAGCCCCAACTCCAACATCGCCTCGTTCAACGGGTCCTGGCCGAACAAGGCCGGCGTCATGGCCGCGCTGCTCGCGCGTCGCGGGGCGCAGGGCATCGAGAACACCTTCGAGGGCCGCGGCGGCCTGTTCGCCACCTACTTCGGCGGCACCTACGACCGCGAGCAGGTCACCGCGGACCTCGGCCGGCGGTTCCGCGGCGCCGAGGTGTCCTTCAAGGTGTGGCCGGCGTGCGGCGGCTCGCACTGCGCCATCGACGCGACCCTGCAGCTGTTCGCCGAGAACGAGCTGCGGGCGCAGGACGTCGACTCGCTCGTCATCGCGACCACTCTCGGCACGTTCGCCCTCACCCAGCCGATCGAGGCTCGGCGTGCCCCGACCACGGCAATGGACGCCAAGTTCTCCATCCCCTACTCCATCGCCGTCGCAGCGGTACGCGGCGACGTCACCCTCGACGACTTCCTCCCGGAGCGCCTGGCGGACCCGGCGGTCCTCGACTTCGCCCAGCGGATCGAGGCCGTCGACGACCCGAGCCTCGCCATCCGCAAGGCCGCGCTGCCGGCCCGGATCGAGGTGACCACCACGGACGGGCGGCACCTCGCGCACCGCGTCGACCAGCCGCGCGGCGTCTGGCCGTACAGCCGCCTGTCGCCCGAGGAGGTGGAGCGCAAGTTCCGCGACTGCGCCTCCTACGCCCGGGTTCCGATCAAGCCGGAGGCGCTCGACGCGTTCATCGGCGCCGTCCTCGACCTGGAGAACGTCACCGACGTCTCCACCCTGACCACGGAGCTGCAGCGATGACCACCACCTTCTCCGGCAAGCACGTCGTCGTCACCGGGGCCGCCTCCGGCATCGGCGGGGCCGCCGCGGAGCTTCTGGTGGCCGAGGGCGCCCTCGTGCACGCCCTCGACATCAAGCCGGTCACCGCCGGCGTCGCCTCGTCGACCGTCGTGGACCTGCGCGACCCGGCGTCGATCGACGCGGCCGTCGCCGGGCTGCCCGGCGAGATCGACGCGCTGTTCAACTGCGCGGGCCTGCCCCAGACCTTCGGGCCGACCGAGGTGATCGCGGTGAACTTCCTGGGCCTGCGGCACCTCACCGAGTCGCTCGTCCCCCGGATGGGGCCCGGGTCGGCCGTGGCGAGCGTCGCGTCGGTCGGCGGCCTCGGCTGGCCGGACCTGCTCGACCCGATCCGGGAGCTGCTCGAGACCGACGGGTTCGCGAGCGGCCGCGCCTGGGTCGAGGAGCACCCCGACGTCATCGAGGCCGGGTACCGGTTCTCGAAGGCCTGCGTGATCGCCTACACGCTGTACCGCAGCACCGACCTGATCTCCCGCGGCATCCGGATCAACTCGCTCAGCCCCGGTGACACCTTCACGCCGATGACAACCCACTTCAAGGACTTCTACGGCGCGGACTTCTGGGACTCGCGGGTGCTGCCCATCGGCCGGCCCGCCCAGCCGGTCGAGCAGGCGCGCGCCCTGCTGTTCCTGAACCGGCCCGACGCGAGCTACATCTGCGGCATCAACCTCGTGGTCGACGCCGGCGCCACCGCGGCCCGCACGATGGGCCACGTCCCGATCCCGGCCGGGCTGCCCAGCACCACCGGATCGCGCTGATCTCAACCATCATGCGGCCGGCCTCGCCGAACCGCCCTACCCGGAGGAACCCGTGTCCGAGACCATCGGAGCCCGCACCGCCGGCGCAGCGTTAACTCCCGGTCCGGCGGGCTGCCCGCACGTCGTGAACACCCGCTCCGCGGACTTCAACGACCGCTACCACGAGGTGCTCGCGACCCTGCGGGCCGAGGCGCCCGTCGCCCCGACTCCGGTGCCGCACGAGTACTACGTGAGCCGCTACGAGGACGTCTACCGCGTCCTGCGCGACCACGAGACCTTCTCGTCGCGCGAGGGCGTCGCGGTCGACCCGGGCGGCAAGCGGCTGCCCCCGATCGACACCGACCCGCCCGAGCACACCGCCTGGCGCGGGCTGCTCAACCGCTGGTTCACCCGGCAGCGGATGGCGGTGCACGAGCCCGCGATCCGGGCCGCCGCGCACGCGATGCTCGACCGCGCGCTCGCGCAGCCCGAGGTCGACCTGGTCGCCACCTACGCCAGCCTCCTGCCCACCGAGGTGTTCTTCACCCAGATCATGCGGCTGACGGTGGAGCAGGCCCGCACCTGCGCCGGCTACGTCGACCAGGCGGTCTTCTCGGACGACCACGAGGCATCCCAGGCCGGGTATGCGGCACTGGGCGCGTTCATCGCCCCGCTCGTGAACGAGCTGCGGTCCCGTCCCCCCGAGGACGAGCTGCTCAGCGTGATCGCGCACTTCCAGATCGACGGCGAGACCATCAGCGCCGAGCAGGCGATCCTGGCCGTCACCCTGCTCGTCCTGGGCGGCCTGGAGACCACCGCGAGCGTGCTCAGCGGCGGCCTGCACCATCTCGCGACGCACCCCGAGCTGCTCGGCGCGCTGCGCCGTGGGGACGTCGCGCCGGCTGGGTTCGTCGAGGAGTCCCTGCGGATGTTCGCGCCCTCGTCGGGGCTTCGCCGGTCGGTCACCTGCCCGGTCGAGCTCGGGGGTGTCCAGCTGGAGACCGGCGACAGCCTCCTGGTCAGCTACGCCTCGGCCTGCTACGACGAGGAGACGTTCCCGGACGCGGCGACGTTCGACCCCGCGCGCAGCCCCAACCGGCACGTCGCGTTCGGGGTCGGGATCCACCGCTGCCTCGGCTCGAACCTGGCCCGCCTGGTGCTGCAGACCGGCTTCACGGTCGCGGCCGAGCGGCTCGAGGCGATCGAGCTGGTCGGCGAGCTGGCCTACCACTCCGTCCCGACCCGCGGCCTGCTCACCTTCCCCGTCCGGCTGCACCCCACGGCCCCCGCCCTGGCGACCGCCGCCGGCGAGGGACGATGACGGGCCGGGTCGCGGGCAAGCGGGCGCTGGTCACGGGCGCGGCCCTCGGGCAGGGCCGGGCGCACGCCGTGCGGCTCGCCGAGGAGGGCGCCGACCTGGTGCTCGTCGACCTGCTCACCGACTATCCGGACGTGCCCTACCCGATGGGTACGGCGGCCGACCTGGAGGAGACGGTCGCGCTGGCCGAGAAGGCCGGCGCGCGGGTGACGTCGCACGTCGCGGACGTACGGGACCGCGCCGCGATGGACCGCGTCGTCGACGAGGCGGGACCGGTCGACGTCGTGGTGGCGAACGCGGGGATCTGCCCGGCCGGCACGCCGTTCTGGGAGGTGTCCGAACGCCAGTGGCAGGCGGTGATGGACGTCAACGCCAAAGGGGTGTGGACGACCGTCAGCGCCGTGGCGCCGCGGATGATCGAGGCCGGGACCAGGGGGTCCATCGTCGTCACGGCGTCGGTGCTGGGGCTCAAGGGGAGCCGCAACATGGCGGACTACGCGGCGTCGAAGCACGCCGTGGTGGGCCTGATGCGCTCCATGGCGCTCGACCTCGCGCCCCACATGATCAGGGTCAACGCCCTGTGCCCGAACAGCGTCGACACCAATATGATCAACAATGAGACGATCTTCCAGCGGTTCCGTCCCGATCTGGAGAACCCGCGGCGCGAGGACACCGTGGAGGGCTTCAAGTCATTGACGGTCATGCCGGTCCCCTGGCTCGAGCCCGTCGACATCGCGAACGCCATGCTGTGGCTGGCCTCCGACGAGTCCCGCTACGTCACCGGCGTGACGCTGCCGGTGGATCTCGGCGGCTGCCTGAAGTAGCGAGGCTGACGCCGCCGCGAGCCACGGCCGCGGCCGGCGTTCTCTCCTCACACCGACTCGGCTTCGGGACCGCCGAGACGACCCGGCCGCGCCACGGCCGGACCGTGCCGGTGGCGGTGGCGGACAGGGCCGCCGCCGCCACCAACACGGCACGCCACCGACACAGCGCGGCGGTCGTCGCGCCGGCGCGATCGCCTGAACCCGAGCCGCACCTTCCTGCCAGGCGATGGATTCGGGCCAAGAAATCGGCCGCCGGCCGGCCAGGCGCCGACAGGGCGTTTCCATCCAGCTCAGATCACTGATTCCAGCTCATACAGACGACCGGCCGCGCCATTCCCGGGCCACCGGCTGGCAAGTTGATCACCACATTGGAGGAGTACGTCGATATGCGTTCGTCAAGCTCGATGAGGACCGCGTTCGCCGCGGCGGTCATGGTTGCCGTGGCACTGGCGGGATGTGGTTCCTCCGGCGACTCGGACGACGGGTCCGGCTCGGCCGGGGCGAGCGCGGCCGCGAAGCTCACCGGCAGCCCGCTTTCTATTTTCTTCATCAATTCCCAGGGATCGACCACGGGTACCAGCTACCCGGCGGAAACGGTCGCCGCCAAGGCCGCCGTCCAGTACATCAACAATGATCTCGGCGGCGTGGCGGGCCACCCGCTGAAGCTCGACACATGCTTCACCGACGAGACCCCGGCCAAGACGACCGCCTGCGCGAACCAGGCGGTCTCCGCCAATCCGACCGTGATCTCCGTGGGCATTCTGGGGGACGACAACGACCTCATCGCGGTCACCGGTCGGACCGACATTCCCATCGTCGCGAACGCGGGCTACACGCATCAGACGCTCGAGGCGAAGGACAAAGCGTTCATCGTCAACTCCGGCGGCCAGGCGGCCGCGCTGGCCAACGGCATGATGATGAGCCAGAACGGCGTCAAGAATGCGGCGGTGGTCTATGTCAACGTCCCCGCCGTCTCCGGCGGGATCTACCCGCAGGTCGAAGGCGGCCTCAAGAAGGCCGGGATCGCCGTCCAGCCCTTCCCCGTCACCTATCCGTCGCCGGACCTGACCCCGACGATCCAGGCCGTGCAGAGCGGCAAGAACGACGCGATCCTGCTGATCGCCGACCCGACCACCTGCGCGGCGGCCTTCAAGGCCACGCAGACACTGGCCCTGAACATCCCGATCTACAGCCCGATCGAGTGCCAGAACAAGACGAACAGCCAGCTCGTCACGTCCCTGCCGCAGAAGGTGTACCTCCAGCAGACCTTCGTCCCGCTGGACTCGGACGACAAGGACGCCAAGGCCTACACCACGGCGATGAAGAAGTACGGCGGCGAGAAGGATTTCGAGTCGGGCTTCGCCGTCAACGGCTTCCAGAGCATCATGGCCGTGTACGAGGGCCTGAAGGCGGCGGCCGCGTCCGGTGAGCCGACCACCGAGACCCTGAAGCAGGCGCTGGGCACCCAGAAGCTGCACCAGTTCCTGCTGGGCCCGGACACCACCTTCACCTGCGACGGGACGCTGGTGCCGCAGCTGCCGGCGCTGTGCTCGCTGAACACGCTGATCGGGGTATGGAAGGGATCGGAGGTGACCGACACCAAGGTCCTGAACGCGGCTGAGTTCCTGCCGTAGCGGAAGGGCCTGAGCGGCAGGCGACGCCCTGACCGACGGCTTCGCCGTCGTGGCACTGCCGGGTCCGGGCCGCCGCGGGGACCTACCGGTCCTCGCGGCGGCTCCGGCCCCCCCGGCATCAGGCCGGGTGGTGGATGCTCTGCGGCTCGTGGAAGGTCCGGATGCCCTCCGGCCCGTACTCGCGACCGATACCCGACCCAAGCGCGGCGTCAGTGCTCGACCTCATTTACACCCGACAGGCGCACGAACTCGGGCATCAAAGACGCATTGTTTGTGAATGCCGGCGTCACCGCCTCGTCACCGCATTTCCCGGCCGGCCAACCCAGCCGGCCGTCGTGGCCTCACCAAAGGACGACGGATGACACTCGATGCAGCCACCACAGAATTGCTCGCCCAGTTCAGCGCGTCGGGGGCACCACCGCTCGAGCAGATGACCTTAGCCGAGGCCCGGTCTCTCGGTGGGCTTCTGCTGCCGATGTTCGGTGTGGGGCCGGCGATGCATGACGTCACGGACAACGAGGTGACCTCGGGCGACGGAGGCTCGTTCCGCGTCCGTACCTACCGCCCGCTGGCTCGTACCACCGCCGTCGTCGTGTACTTCCACGGCGGCGGCTGGACGGTGGGGAGCGTGGCTCAGTCGGACGTGCTGATGCGGCGGCTCGCGGAGCGGACGGCGTCGACGGTCGTGGCCGTCGACTACCGCCTGGCGCCGGAGCACCCTTTCCCGGCGGCGGTGGTCGACGCGGACGCCGCGGTGCGGTGGGCCGCGAGCCGGCTGCGGGACCTCGCCGGTGGCGACGTGCCGCTCGTGGTCGCCGGCGACAGCGCCGGGGGAAACCTCGCCACGGTCGCCGCCCGCCGGGCCCACGATGCCGAGGACGGGCCGCACATCGCGCTGCAGGTGCTCGTCTATCCGGTGACCGACTGCGACCTGACCACCCCGTCGTATCTCGACCCGGCCAACCAGCTCATGCTCAGCGCGGCCTCGATGCGGTGGTTCTGGGATCACTATCTTCCGGATCCCGAGCTGCGGACGAACCCCGACGCCTCGCCCCTGCGGGCGGCGGACCTTGCCGGGCTTCCGCCCGCGATCGTGGTGACCGCCGAGCACGACCCGCTGAGGGACGAGGGCGAGGCGTATGCGCGACGGCTGGCGGAGGCCGGCGTGGCGGTCACGCACCGCCGCTTCGACGGGCAGATGCACGGGTTCTTCACGATGGTGAACCTGCCGGGCAGCGTCGACGCGCTCGAGCTCGTCGCCGACGCCATGGCGGCCAGGCTTGGCTGGACCCCGAGCCCCTTCGCCCACCTGCGGGTCGCCCCGCTCGACGCCACCGACGACGAGCTGCGTGAGCACCTGCGCGACGCCGAGCTCCCCTCGCTGCTGCAGACCCTGGCCTACCTGACGGACGACCTGTCGATCCTGCGCGACGACCTGCGGCCCAACGGCGACCGGTACGACCCGACCCGCGGCCTGTCGCCCCAGAAGATGGACGAGGCCCGCGAGCTGGCTCTCACCGTCCTCGGCAGATTCCGGGACGGCGGCTGCCGGGCCGCCGACCGGCCGAGCGAACAGACCCTGCAGAAGATCATCACCTGGGGCATGCCGCTCGTCGAGGAGGACTTCCTTCCCCTGCTGTCCGAGGAGCTCGTGCTCGCCGGCGACGACCCCCGCGCGCCCGCCTGGACGAGGCAGTCACTCGCTCCCGAGGCGGACTTCCAGGTCGTGGTCGTCGGCGCCGGAATGTCGGGGCTGCTCGCCGCGTACCGGCTGTCCCAGGCCGGCGTCGGCTACCAGCTGTTCGAGAAGAACGAAGAGGTCGGCGGCACCTGGTTCGAGAACCGGTACCCGGGCTGCCGGGTCGACGTGCCCAGCCATTCGTACTGCTATTCCTTCGCGCCCCGGCTGGACTGGTCCGACCACTTCTCGACGCAGGACGTGCTGCTCGACTACTTCCGCGACTTCGCCGACACGTCCGGCGTGCGCCAGAACATCAGTTTCGGCACCGAGGTCACCCGTGCCGAGTACGACGACGACCTCGGCGTCTGGAAGATCGACGTACGGTCCGCGGACGGTGAGCGGACCGTACGAGCCAACGCGTTCATCTGCGCCACTGGCCAGCTCAACCAGCCGAGCCTCCCGGACATCCCCGGGCTTGCCGACTTCGCGGGGCCCGCGTTCCACTCGGCGCGCTGGGACCACGACGTCGAGCTGGCCGGCAAGCGGGTCGCGATCGTGGGCACCGGCGCCAGCGCCTTCCAGTTCATCCCGATCGTGGCGGAGCAGGCCGGGCAGCTGACCGTCTTCCAGCGCACCCCGGGCTGGCTGATCCCGACGCCGGAGGTTCACGACGCCATCCCGGAGAACCTGCGCTGGCTGCTGCGGCATGTCCCGTTCTACGAGGCCTGGTACCGGTTCTCCCTGTTCGCGCCCGTCGTGCACGGCGGTCTCCAGGCCGCCATCGTGGACCCCGGCTACCCGCCCAGCGAACGGGCCGTCTCGGCGCTGAACGACCAGTTCCGCGAGATGCTGACCGGCTACCTGACGGCCCAGCTCCCGGACCGGCCGGACCTGCTTGCCGCCGTGCTGCCGACCTACCCACCGATGGCGAAGCGCACGCTGCGCGACAACGGCGTGTACCTGGCGGCGCTGAAGAGGGAGAACGTCGAGGTACTCACCGACGGAATTCAGCGGATAACCCCGCGCGGTGTCGTCACGATGGACGGGGTCGAGCACGAGGTCGACGTCCTCATCTACGGCACGGGATTCCGTGCCGCGGACTTCCTGACCCCGATGACGGTCGTCGGACGGGGGGGCGCCGACCTGCACACCCAGTGGCACGGAGACGCCCGGGCCTATCTCGGCATCACGGTCCCCGGATTCCCGAACCTGTTCCTGCTCTACGGCCCCAACACGAACCTCGTCATCCACGGCAGCATCGTCATGTTCTCGGAGTGCGAGGTCGCGTATGTCATGGACTGCCTCCGGTACGTGCTCGAAGGCGGGCACCGGGCGATCGACTGCCGGCCCGAGGCACACGACCGGTACAACGCCTGGATCGACGAGGGCAACGCGCTGCGCGCCTGGGGATACTCGAAGGTGAGCAGCTGGTACAAGAACGCCACCGGCCGCTCGGCCCAGAACTGGCCCTATTCGATCCTCGAGTTCTGGCGGCGCACCCGGCAGGTCGATCCCGCCGACTACGAGCCGATCTGACGGGAGACCGCCCGGGCGTGCCCACGCCGCGGCGTGGGCACGCCCGGGCGCGAGCCACGGGTGAGCCGAATCCGAGCTACCACGTCGGTGCCAGTCGAGCGACCGAGACATTGTTCGCCATATTGACCATCTGGTCACCTTGTCGTACCGTCGCGACGGTTCCCACCCGACCACCGCACCGCCTCCGCACCTTGATCAGCAGCGGGAGCGCCGCCACGTCGATGGACGAAGGCACCACGAGACCGAGCTGACAGGTCACAGACGGATACCAATGGTCGATCGCGTGGAGGTGATTACACCGCCAGCCCATCCGCTCCTTGCGGCATTTGTTTGCAGATGCGTACGGCAACAGCCTGGACGGGAGCCCGCCGTACGCGCTGTGAATCGGCAGGAAGGAAATCGGTGCCCACATCACCCACGTCCGCGCAGCCTCTGCTCGGGGCATCAGCGGACCGTGCAGACGAGTTGGTATGAGCGGCGTCGCGGCTGGCACGTGCCCGGCCTTCCCAATGCCGCGCGACCGGGCTCATCCGTTAGCACCCCCACCCGAACTGGTCGCCCTTCGGGACGCCGCGCCGGTCACCCGAGTCACCCTGTGGGACGGAAACAGCGCGTGGCTGATCAGCAGATACGAGGATCAGCGCAGACTGCTGGCCGACGACCGTTTCAGCGCCGACGTACGCCGCCCCGGCTTCCCGCAGAGCGCCGCGGCGACCGCGACCTGGTTCCAGCGGGCGCGTCCCCTCATGACGATGGACAACCCCGAGCACGACACCCTGCGGCGGTCCATGGCGCGGGCGTTCACGATTCGCCAGGTCGAGGCGCTACGGCCAGGCGTGCAGCGCCTCGTCGACGATCTCCTGGACGAGATGCTCGCGTCCGGCAGCCCGGCGGATCTCGTGCCCGCGTTCGCCCGTCCGCTGCCGTCCCTCGTCATCTGCGAGCTGCTGGGCGTGCCCTACGAGGATCACGACTTCTTCCAGGCCACCGCGGCGACCGTCGTGTCGACGTCGTCGACGTTGGAACAGAGCAGCCAGGCAATTGACGACCTGCGCAGGTACGTCGCCGCCCTGATCAAGTCCCGAGGGCAGGAACCGGGCGCCGACCTGCTCGGGTCGATCATCTCCGACCAGTATCTGACCGGCAGGTACTCCCTCGAGGAGACGTCCGCGATCGCCCTGCAGCTCCTGCTCGCCGGTCACGACACGACCGCGAACATGATCGCGCTGGGCACGCTCGCCCTGCTGCAGAATCCCGACCAGCTGGCGCTGCTGGTCTCCGGCACCGCTCCCGTCGCCAGCGCGGTCGAGGAGCTGCTGCGGTTCCTGAACATCGTGCACACCGGCCGGCGGCGGGTGGCGCTGGCGGACGTCGAGATCCACGGCCAGGTGATCGCGGCCGGGGAGGGCATCATCGCGCCCAGCGACGTCAGCAACCGTGAGCCGGGCGTGTTCGCGCAGCCGGACTCCCTGGACCTGACGCGCAACCCGCGCAACCACCTTTCCTTCGGCTATGGCATACACCAGTGCCTGGGTGCGCCGCTGGCCCGGATGGAACTGCAGGTCGCCTATGGGTCGCTGTTCTCTCGGATTCCCTCGCTCCGCCTGGCCACCGAGCTGGCGAACCTGCGATATCGGGACGACTCGGTGGTCTACGGAGTCCGCGAGCTGCCAGTCGCCTGGGACCAGGGAGCACAAGCGTAAGATCGACTCAGGCTTGGCCTCGGCCGGTGGAGCGGGAACACCGCTCCACCGGCCGATTTCGTCCAGGGGGCCGTTCCTGCCTGCCTACGCGGGCATGTGGACGGCCTTCATCTCGAGGAACTCGAGGAGTCCTTCGGTGCCGCCCTCGCGGCCCAGCCCGGACTGCTTGAAGCCGCCGAACGGCACCGTCGGGTCGAACAGATCTGCAGCCTCATACGGGTCGTGCGCGCGGCGATCGCGGACGCGAGGCTCAGCGGCGAGGGCAGGTAACCGTCCTCGGATGAGTGATGCTCCATGAGGCTGACCTGGGTGAGCCCGTGGGCGTCGGCGTAGCCGGCCATCTCGAGGGCGGCGCCGTACAGCGCGGTCGACTCCATGCCGAATGCGGGCGCCCGCATGTCGAACTTCAGCGCGCACTTGATCACGGATTCCTCGCCCCCAATGATGTCCGCCATTCGCCGGGCCGATTCGGCGGCGGTATGCGGCAATTTCGCGGGTGTAGCATACTGCATACAGCTGACCATGGTCGGCCCATCGCCCGGGACCGCCACCACGGGGCCGCCACCCGGATCGGCCGAACGGAGTGGGGCGTCCCGGGGCGGCGGGCCGACCACGGGTCCCGCGGGCCGACATCGCGGGCAGTCGAGCTTCTCGCGGCCGAGCGCCACCCTCAGGTCGGCCACGTGGGTGCAGGGAGTGCGACTCCCAGTCCTCGGTCGGGAACCGTTCGCGCAGCTCTCCGGACAGCGCCAGGAGCCGATCAGAGGTGTGCCCGGGGGGAGGCGCCGGGCAGCGCGATCACGCGGATCATTCGGATCATTCGGGATACCCACATCGCCAGGGCGTTGCGTTCGCGTTATTTAGTATACTACACTCAGTACCTGACGTGCCACAGCGTCGCTCACGCCCGCGCGACCGGCGGAGGGCGTGCCAGCGGCACTCCCGTGGATCCGTCGACAAGGAGAGCCCTATGGCCCGGCGACGCCGCCGCCCTCGATTCCGCACGAACCTGTTCGTTGAATCGGCTCGACCGATCAGTCCGCCCCGCTAGTCCGGCCGTGAGCAGCGCATTGCCGCAGGCAACGGCGGCCGATGGCGCTTCTATTCTCCACGGCGTTTCCCGGCGGGCCGCCACAGCTTGGAGGTACAGCAATGGCACAGACCACCATGACCGACTCGAAGAACACCGCCGGCATGGTCGACGGCGTGAACATCCGCGAGGCGGTGGCCCAGATGGGCCGCAACGCCGTCGAGGACATCTACACCGTGTTCGAAGACGCCCGAGCCGAGTTCGGCCCAGTATACCGGGGCGACCTCATCGTCGACCGCTTCCATGCCTTCTCAGCGACGTCAGCCGTCGAGCGACCAGTGGTCACCGTGCTGGGGATGACCGAGGCATTAGCCGTCTACCGCGACCCGGTCACGTTCTCCAATACCGTCTACATGGACACGGTAGGCAAGAGCATGGGCCGGAATCTTCTGATGGTGGACCCGCCAGAGCACACGCGGCTTCGTAGGGGGGTTCAGGCGCATTTCAACAAGCGACAGATCGAGTCGCTGTCGCTGGCGTTCGCCGAGCGGGCCGTCGGTGAGAGCCTGGGCGCGCTTGCACCACAGCACCGGGCCGACATCCTGGAGAACTTCATCCTGTGGCTCCCGGCCGACGTGGTCTTCGGCATGCTCGGCCTACCCGGTGAGCAGAAGGAACGGTTCCGCACCTACGCGACCGGGCTGACGCTGACTTCCGGGGACGTCGCCGCCACAGGCATGATCTGCTCCGCGAGGCTCGGCGAGCTGCTCCAGCAGTTCCTCGACGGCTACCCGCGGCGTCGGGCGGCCTCGGCCGAGTTCACCGGCCTGATCGACGACATCATCGCCAGCCAGCCCGCCACCGAGGACGGTCTGACCGTCGGCGAGATCCTCGACTTCCTCCGGGTGCTGCTGCCGGCAGGCTCGGAGACGACCATCGCGGGTGTCGCCACCATGTTCGCCGCCCTGCTGACCCACCCGGAGCAGCTGGAGCTGCTCCGCAACGACCCGGCGTTGATGCCGAACACGATCGAGGAAATCCTTCGCTGGCAGGCTCCAAATCAGTTCACCCACCGGGTGGCCACCACCGACACCCGGATCGGCGACGTCGAGGTCCCGGCCGGCACCGGCGTCGTCATAGCCGAGGGCGCGGTCAACCGCGACCCGGAGCGGTGGGAGCGGCCGCACGAGTTCGATATCACCCGCAGCCCGCGGCACAACGTCGCCTTCGGCGGCGGGGTACACACCTGCCTGGGGGCGCATCTGGGCCGGTTCGAGATGGGCGTCGCGCTGAGCCAGGCGCTGCGGCGGCTGCCCGGGCTGCGGCTCGACCCCAGCCATCCCGCTCCGCGCTTCATCGGCCTGATTACCCGGACGGTCGACGCGATTCACGCGGAATGGGACTGAGACGGCCGCGCCGCGAGGCGCAGCAAGCGTTCTTTCTGGAGCCGAAGCGTGGCGCGGCGGCGACTCGCTGACGCGCGTACCGTGCCAGAACTCGGTTCGAGGCCTTGACCCGTGAATTCGCTGTCCGCCGCGGCAACCCCACCTGGGGCCATCGCCGCGTCCACGGCGAACTTCTCGGTCTCGACCACCGGATCGGCACAGTCACGATACGTCGAATCCTCACGCACGCGGCCCGGGTGGCGGTCTTCCCGGGATCCGCCGGCCCGGATGCGCCTCGTCACGCGCATCCGGGCCGGCGGTCCTATGTCTGGCGTCTGGTCAGGCGATGATCGGCTGCCAGAACGCGCAGTGGTGGGCGGCGCTGAAGCTGGCGGCCGAGATGGGTCGCGCGGTGGCGCTCTCCAGGGACTCGATCTGCTGGCCCGGCGCGAACGTCGGCCAGTTGGGCAGGAACAGCCCGGCACGCCCCCCGCTCAGACCGTGGCCTTCTCCAGGATGTGGACACCGCAGGCGCTGCCGAGGCCGATGACGTGGGCGAGCCCGGCCTTCGCGTTCTCGATCTGGCGGTCGCCCGCCTCGCCGCGCAGGTGGGTGGCGATCTCCCAGACATTGGCGATGCCGGTCGCCGAGATGGGGTGGCCCTTGGACTCCAGGCCGCCGGAAACGTTCACCGGCCGCTTGCCGTCTCGCCAGGTCGCCCCGGAGTTGAAGAAGTCCACGGCCCCGCCGGGCTCGCACAGCCGCAGGTTGTCGTAGTGGACGAGCTCCGCGGTCGCGAAGCAGTCGTGCAGCTCCACCAGGTCGAGGTCGTCGGGACCGATGCCCGCCTGTTCGTACGCCTGGTCCGCGGCCGCCCGGGTGAGGGTGTTGATATCCGGCAGCACCTGGCAGGCCTCGGACCACGGGTCGCTCGTGAGGACCGAGGCGCTGACCTTCACCGCCCGTCGCTGCTGTTCGAGGGAAAGCGCGCGCAGCTTGCTGTCGCTGACGACGACCGCGGCCGCGGCGCCGTCGCAGTTGGCGGAGCACATCGCCCGCGTGTTCGGATACGCGATCATGACGTCGTTCATGATCTGTTCCAACGTGAACCGCTTCTGGTAGGTCGCCAGCGGGTTCAGCGTCGAGTGCGCATGGTTCTTCTCGGAGATCCGCGCGAACAGCTCGAAGCTCGTCCCGCCGTAACGGTGGCCGTACTCCATGCCGATCTGCGCGAAGACACCGGGCATGGTGTCCGTGCCGATCCGGCCATCCAACGCGGTCACGGCGCCTACCCGGCCCTCCGGCGTCCAGCGGTCACCCGCCTCGGTGCGTTCGTTGCCGGTGAGCAGGCCCGCGCCCGACAGCTTCTCGACCCCGACGGCGAGACCCACGTCGGCTTCCCCGGCCTTGATCGCCATGATCGCGACCCGCAGCGCCGTGGCGCCGGTCGCGCAGGCGTTCGCGACGTTGAAGACCGGGATCCCCGTCTGGCCGATCTGCTTCTGCAGCGCCTGACCGAAGTCCCTACGGCCCCGCAGGTTCCCGGCGCCGAGCACACCGACGTCACGCATCCGCAGCCCGGCGTCCTGCAGCGCGGCCCGGGCTGCCTGGGCGCCGAGGTCGACGACGTCCAGTGCCGGATGCTTGCCGAACTTCGTCATGTGGATGCCGACGATCCACACATCTTCCGCCATCGACTTCTCCCGACCCTCAACCGATCCGACTAGGTCGTCCGACGGCCTCCGGCCACGCGAGGCTCCGCCATCATCGCGTGACCTTCGGCCTAGTCGTGTCTGACGGCCTCCGGCCACGCGAGGCTCCGCCATCTTCGCGTGACCTTCGGCCAGTGGTCAGCTCACCGGCTCGAAGCCGAACCCGACGGCCTCGACGCCCTGGGAGTCCGCACCCAGGGAATTCGTCGCCAGCCGCACCTTCATCCCGAGCCGGACGTGCTCCGGGTCGGGTGGAGTGTTCACGATGTTGCCCCGGACGCTCGTCCCGCCGCAGTCCACGACGCCGGCGACGAACGGGACCTCGATCCCCTCGGCGGCGAAGCTGACGATCGTGAAGGCGCGGAGCTCGCCTTCCGTCGGCACCTCGACGACGCGGAACTCGGTGCCCTCGCAGCGCGCGCACGCGTTGCGCCGGTCGAAGAACCGCGCCGCGCACTCGACGCATTCGTTCGCGACGAGATGCGGCGCGTCGCCCAGGACCAGATAGTCCACCAGCGGCACCTGCTCGCTCACTTCGCCTCCTGGGCACCCGGGACGATCGAAACTGTGGGTACTCTGCTCGTGATCATCGACGGACCACCACGCCCATGCCGACAGGCATCCGACCCGCTACGCGGCACCGGGGCGGCCGAGGTTGAAGGGGACCTCGGCCAGCCTCGGCCCTTCCTTGGCCAGCTCGTCAAGCGTCCACCGGTGACCGGTCTCGATCTTGTCGATGATCGCCCACGGCTGGAACAGGTACACGGAGCCGCCGCGCACGTAGAACGACCGGCCCGCGATCGGGCAGTCCTCGGTGGCGAGGTAGGCCACGAACGGTGAGATGTTGGCGGGGTCGGTGGCGTCGAAGCCGGTGCCGTCGTCCGTGGCCGGCAGGACGTCCTCGGTCAGGCGGGTGCGGGCGGCGGGGGCGATCGCGTTGACCCGGACGCCGTAGCGCTCAAGCTCCAGCTGCGCGATCGTCGTCAGGGTCGCGATGCCGGACTTCGCCGCCCCGTAGTTGCCCTGGCCGACGTTGCCGAACAGGCCCGAGGTCGAGGACGTGTTGATGATCGCCGCGCGGGGGGACCTCCCGCTCTTGCTGAGCTCCCGCCAGTGGCGGGCCGCGGCGCGCAACGGCATGAAGTGCCCGCGCAGGTGCACGCGGATGACGTCGTCCCACTCGGCGTCGCTCATGTTGACCAGCGTCCGGTCGCGCAGGATGCCGGCGTTGTTGACCAGCACGTGGAGCTCGCCGAAGGTGTCGAGCGCCGTCTGGACGAGACGCTGGGCCCCGCCGGCGTCGGTGATGTCGTCGCCGTTGGCGACCGCCGAGCCGCCCGCGGCCCTGATCTCGTCGACGACCTGCTGGGCCGGGGTCAGATCTGAGCCTGAACCATCGGCGGCACCCCCGAGGTCGTTGACGACGACCTTCGCGCCCTCCTGCGCGAACAGAAGCGCGTGCTCGCGACCGATGCCGCGTCCCGCGCCCGTGATGATCGCGACGCGACCCTCCAGTGCACCCATCCTCGGATGTCCCTTCCTGCTCGTGTGCTGGCGCGGCCGGTCGTACAGCCCCGGTAGGTAACGTATACTCGACTTAGACATCGAGGCGCTACCGAACACACCATCGGCGCCGAAGACGCGCAGTAAAGTATGCCCTACTTGGTAGGCGCAGGTGATGTTCCGGACGTCGACCTCCGGACGTCGACCCAGGCGCCGACCGAGGCGGCCGCGGGTCCGATCCACGAGTCCGCCCGCGTCCACCTCACGCGGTCCCACGGACGGGAACACGGCCGCGCGTCAGCCGCGAACCGGCTCCGAGGTCGTCCGCATCAACGAACGCGGGACATGGCGCGCCGTGCACGGCAGCGGCCCTGGAGGCAACCCATCATGAGTGTGGAGCGATTCCCGATCGAGGCGGGTCACGTGATGGCCTTCGCCCGCGCGATCGGGGACGACAACCCGGTGTACCGGGACCCGGCCTCGCCGGCCGCGGTGGCGGCCGGCGGCCTGCTCGCGCCGCCGACCTTCACCCAGGCAAGCGCGCAGTGGGACCCCGAATACGGGCTGCGTCCCAGGCCTGGCGAGAAGTGGTACGGCTCGGCCGCGGGGCCGGGCACCATGCCGGCGGGAAGCGGTGGCCTGCACGCCGAGCAGCACTTCACCTACCATCGCCCACTCCGCGTCGGGGATGTGCTGTCCGCGACGCGTCACGCCGGCGAGACCTGGACGAAGTCGGGCCGCTCGGGCCAGCTGGAGTTCACCGAGTTCATCACCGAGTTCCGGGACTCCGCCGGCGCGCTCGTCGTGACCGCGCGGTCGGTCGCGGTGCAGCGACGGCCACGAGCGGGAGAGGACGGCTAAGTGGCACTCAACGCGAGCGATCTCAAGGTGGGAGACCGGCACTCCCAGGTCGTCGTGGCCGACCTCAGCCGTACCCAGATCGTCCAGTACGCGGGCGCGTCCGGCGACTACAACCCGCTGCACACCGACGAGCGGTTCGCCCGGGAGGCCGCCGGCTACCCCGGCGTCTTCGCGCACGGGATGCTCACCATGGGCATGACCGGGCGGATGCTCACCGACTGGGTCGGAGACGGGCGGCTGCTCAGCTTCGGGGTCCGCTTCACGTCCCAGGTCTGGCCGGGCGACACCCTGACCACCACCGCCACGGTCCGTGAGATCACCGAACGGGATGGGGAGCCGGTGGCCGAGCTCGACGTGGTTACCGTCAACCAGGACGGCGTGACGGTCGTCTCCGGGACCGCGGCGGCTCGGCTCGACGTCTGAGTGCGGCGACGACAGGCACCGCACCGAGGGTGACCGGGAACGGCGGACGCGAGGTCGTGGCGCTCCAGCGGCACGTCCTCGGCCGCCGAGGACGTGCCGCTGGCGACAGGCCGGTCCGGAAGGCTTCCTCCGCCACCATGCCGAGCGGCCGCCTGGCGCCCACCGAGGGCGCCGGGCGGCCGTCAGCCGGGGTCAGTCGGACGCCGGGAGTGGCTTGTTACCTCCGTCTGGATCAGGACCTCTCCATCACCCGGGGTGGCTCACCCGGGCGCTGGGGCTGCGGCGGGCTCCCGTCTCGTCCGTCGCTCTCCACCTCGAACCCCAACAGGCCGAGGATGGCCCGCCGATCGGGCTTCATGGCGATGTTGCGGGGAATGGCGTCCGCCGCGACGATCGTGGTCGGCACCTTGTAGGGCTCGAGCCTGGCGCGCACCCACGCCTTCAGCGCGTCCTCCCCAGGATCGACGTGGTCGTCCTTCAGCTCGACGACGGCGACCGGCACCTGGCCCAGGCGCGCGTCCGGGGCCGCGACCACCGCCGCGTCCGCGACCTCGGGGTGCTCGCGCAGAATCCGGGCGACCTCCGCACCGTCGACCTTGAATCCCCCGCGGTTGATCGCGCCGTCGACCCGTCCGATGATCCACAGGAACCCGTCGTCGTCGTACCGCGCGAGATCGCTCGTCCCGATCCAGTCATGCGCCGCGCCGCGCGAGGCCTGCGCGGTCCGCACCTCGAGGAGACCCACCCCGCCGGTCGGCAGCACCGACCGGGTCTCCGTGTCCACGACGCGGACCTCGACGCCCGGATGCACCCGTCCGACGGCGCCCTTCTTGGACTTCGAAAAGCGCCGGTAGTCCTTCAGCGTCCAGCTCGCGAGCCCCTGGAACTCGGTCGCGCCATAGGCCTGCAGAACGGGCACGCCGTACCGGTCGAAGAACTCCTCGGCGACATCCGGGTCCAAGGGCGCTGAGCCGGCCCGAATGGACTTGAGCGACCGCAGCCAGGCGGGATCCACGTTGGCGTCGAGCACCATGCGGATGCCGGCCGGGGGAACACCGGTCGTGACCACCTTGTAGTCACGGACGACCTTGGCCCAGGCCGTCGGCTCGAACCTCTCCAGGAGGACGAGCTGGCGACCGTCGGCCACGGTGACACACAGCGACTGCAGCGCGCTGGTGTGCGCGAGGGCCAGCATCTGGATCGTCACCCCGGGCCGCAGCGCGACCTCCGACTGGGAGGTGCCGCCGTGATGCTCCTGAACCGCCGCGATCGACGCGGACAGGTTCTCGTAGCTGATCTCGATCCGCTTCGGCGGGCCGGTCGTGCCGCTCGTCTTGAGGCTCACGGCGCAGTCGTCACTGAGCCGGTAGTAGTCGTCGACCTCGCCGGCCTCGACAACCTGGGCCCGTGTCTCGGACTCGCACGCGACGACGATCGCGCGGGTCCCGGCCTCGCGCACCGCCGCCCGCAGCCCCTCTCGCTCCCAGTCCGCCTGGGTGAGGAGGAGGAGCGCAGGCCGCAGCTCGATGATCTCGGCCGCGAGGGCGTCGTCCGGCTGAAGGGGATTCAGCGTCAGGACGGCCCTTCGCTGACTGAACATGTTGAGCATGCAGGCGATGACGGCCACGTCGTTCCGGGTCACCAGGCCGACGGCCGCGTCCCGCGGAAGGTCCCGGCCAAGTTCGCCGACCCGCGCGCCCAGTGCGGTCAGCTCTCCCCATGAATGCCAGTGACCATCCTGGGCGACCGCTGGCGCGCCCGGGTCCAGGGCCATCACAGCGCCGATGCGGCTGGAGATGTCCAACCCTCACACCTCTCTCCAGGCAACCGATAGAGCAGTATACCGTACTTGCGAACACCTGCCCGCGATTGCCGTGTGACGTTGGCCCAAGCTTCAAGAAAGGTATACTAGATGTTGACGGATCTGACGACGACGGATCTGACGACAGAGCGACGTGGTTCCGTCGCCTGGGTACGACTGCGCGCGCCCCGTTCGAACGCGCTCACTGGGCGGCTCGTCTCCGAGCTGACGACGGTCCTGCGCGACGCCCAGGAGGATCCCGCGATCTCCTGCCTTGCCCTGACCAGCGACAGCCGGAACTTCTGCACCGGCGCGGACCTCGACCTGCTGCGCGCGGTCGGCGAGGATCCGCTCGAGGAGGCGAACTATGCCGCCCTCGGGTCCATCTACGAGCTTTTCTGCGCCATTCAGAACGCGACCGTGCCCACCATCGCCGGGATAGGGGGCTTCGTCGTCGGAGCAGGGATCAACCTGGCGCTGGTCTGTGACATGCGAATCGTGGCGGACGACGTCAAAATCCGCGGTTTCGCCTCGGCAGGGGTGCATCCGGGTGGCGGCCACCTCTCCATGCTCCTGCGCAACCTGCCGCCGGTTACCGCCGCGGCCGTAGCGCTGTTCGGCCAGGATCTCGACGCCGCGGGCGCCGTCACCAGTGGGTTCGCGTTCCGGCAGGTGCCGCGGGAGGATCTGGACGCGTCCGTCGAGGAACTGGCCCGTTCCGTCGGCGACGACGCTCCGCTGGTGCGGAAGGTCACGGCCAGCTATCGGCAGAGCGTTCGCGGCGACCTGAGCCCGGAATCAGCGGTGCTTCTCGAGCGTGCCTCCCAGCTGTGGAGCCTCCGGCGCAGGAAGTAGCCCCGCTGGGGACCTGCCCGTCGTGGGCGGACCGCGCGGTCCGCCCACGACGGTGTGACGGCGTGGCGGCGCCGCGCGGATCACGTGGTCTCCACCGAGTCCCGTGTCCAGCCCCGGCGCTTTCACCACTGATCGCGGGCGGGCGGGTCAGCGGCTGAATAGCTCCTCCCAGCTGGGAGGAGCAGCCTCGATCATCGCTTTTCCCGCCTACGCCAGGAAACACCGGCACACGGAGGATCGGGACTAACGCTCACCACGGGTCGCGGCGAGCGCCGTCGTCAGGAGCGCCGGCACCATCCACTCGAACTCCTCGTGGTGCCTGTTGCGACTTTCCTTCCGGAAGAACTTCGCATAGTTGCCCTCCAGCACGACGACGAGTTTGAACAGCGCGAGCGCCTGGTAGAAGGCGATGGCCGTCGTATCGCGCCCGGACCGCTCGTGATAGCGCCGCACTATCTCGCTCCGGGTAGGCATCCCCGGCAGCTGGGTCACCCAGCGTCCGCCGGGCGGTGTCGTCGCCGGCACCTCGTCCGCGTGCGTCCACAGCCCGGTGAACCATCCGAGGTCAAGCAACGGGTCACCGATCGTCGACTGCTCCCAGTCGACGATCGCGGCCACCGTCGGCGGGGAGCCCGTACGGAACATCACGTTCATGAAGGTGTAGTCACCATGCATGATCGCCGCGCCGCCGTCGGTCGGCCGGTTGGCCACCAGCCAGTCGGCGAGCTGGTCGAGACCGGGCAGGTCCCGCACCCGGTAGCTCTCCAGCTGCCCGCGCCAGCGGTCGACCTGACGGTCCAGGAAGCCGGCCGGCCGGCCGAAGCCATCCAGGCCGGCCGCCGCCCAGTCGACGTTCCCGAGATCGGCCAGCGCGTCCACGGCCGCGTAGGCGGCGGCGGCCCGCTCGGCGGGGGCCAGCTCGACCGGGCCGTCCGAGGTGGCCGTGATGTTGAAACCGTCGACGAACTCCATCACCAGGAAACGGCTCCCGAAGACGGAGGTGTCGGCGCAGAGCGCGACCGCGCGCGGATGCGGGACGGCCGTCGCGTCGAGGGCCCGCAGCACCCGGAACTCGCGGCCGACATCGTGCGCGCTGGGCGAGGTCAGGTGAACCGGAGGGACCCGCAGGATGAGACGACCGGCGCTGGTCTCGACCCGGTACATGCGGTTCGACGCGCCGATCGAGATCGTGGTGACGGCATCGACGGTGAGGCTGGGATCCACCGACCCCCGCAGTACCTCCGTCAGCGCGTCGAGATCGATCTCGGGTGACGACGCGCCGCTCGGGGCGAGGTCAGTGCTCACCGAAGTCCCACCCGTCACCGTCGCGGTAGGCCGAGAGGATGCGGGTCGCGACCCGCTGGATGTGTGTCTCGTCCGGGCCGTCGACGACGCGGCCGAACCGGGCCTCCCGGTACATCGACTCCAGCGGCGTCAGGTTCGACATCCCCTCGGCGCCGTAGACCTGCATCGCCCGGTCGACGACACCCGCGACGGTCTGGGCGCACGACACCTTCACCGAGCTCAGCTCGACTCGCGCCTGCTCGCCGGCGTCGATCTTCGCGGCGGCGTCCAGCACCATCAGCCGGCTCGCCTTGATCTCCTGGTAGGAGTCGAAGACGAACTTCTGGATCAGCTGTCGGTCGGCCAGCGGCCGGCCGCGCAGCACCCGCTCGTTCGCCCGGCGGCACAGCAGGTCGAAGGCCCGCTGCGAGGTGCCCAGCCAGCGCATGCAGTGGTAGATCCGCCCCGGGCCGAGGCGCCGCTGGGCGAGCTCGAATCCCTTTCCGCGCTCACCGAGAATGCTCGTGGCGGGCACCCGGGCCTCGTCGAACTCGATCTCGAAGTGTCCCGACATCACGCCGTGCAGGCCCATCACCTCGATGTCACGCACGAGGTGGAAACCGGGCGTGTCCCGCGGGACGATGATCATGCTGAACGCCTGGTGCTGGGGTGCGTCCGGCTCGGTGCGGCACATCACGATGGTGGCGGCGGAGCGGTCGGCCGCGCTGATGAACCACTTCCGGCCGGAGATCACCCACTCGTCGCCCTCCAGCCGGGCCGAGGTCTGGAACTGGGTGGGGTCCGAGCTGCTGACGCCGGGCTCGGTCATGGCGAAGGCCAGGCGCAGGTCACCTGCCACCGACGGCAGGACCCAGCGCTCCCGCTGCTCCTGCGTGCAGGCGGCCTCCAGCATGAGCACCGTCTGCAACGTGGTCGTCCCGAACACCTGGGTCGCGGGCTCGGAGCGGCCGATCACCTCGTTGACGTACGCGTAGTGGAGCATGGACAGGCCACCGCCGCCCAGGTGCGCCGGATGACCGAGCGCCCACAGGCCTTCCGCCTTCGCCTTGGCCTCCAGATCACGAAGGACGGACCGTCCCTCGTCCCCGCCGCCCATGAGCACCGACTCGGCCGGATAGACGTGTTTCTCCAGGAAGTCCGCGAGACGATTCCTCAGCGGCCGGATTTCGTCAGGAACTGCGAACAGAGCCATATGAGCACTCCAGGGGTTGTCGGCTGGGGTTGTCAGGTCGACAATCGAGAAACGGTCAAGGCGCGGGGACAGGGCGCCGGCGCCGTCAGTCCTCCGTCCTGTCGCCGACCGTCCATTGCGGCGCGCGGCGCTCGAAGAACGCCTGGGGGCCTTCCTGCGCGTCGGGATGGTGGTCGGCATGCGCCCGGAGCAGGACGAAACCGCGGCGCATTGCCTCGTGTAGCGGCATGGACAGCGATTCGTAGATCGCCTGGCGGCTGATCGCCACCGCCTCGGGGCTGCCCGCGGCCACCGCCTCGGCGAGTTCCACCGCCCGGTCACGCAGCTGGGAGTCGGGAACGACCTCGGTCACCAGGCCAAGGTCCAGGGCACGGGCGGAGCTGAGCCGCTCGGCCCGGCCGAGCAGCACCATCCGCATCACCGCACCCAGCGGGATACGCCGGGACAGACCGATCGGTTCCAGCGCCGACACCTGGCCGACGTTGACGTGCGGGTCGACGAAGGTCGCCGACTCGGCGGCGATGGCGAAGTCGGCATCGCTGACGAAATGCAGCCCGGCACCCGCGCAGATGCCGTTGACCGCGCAGATCGTCGGCTTGGAGATCCCGGCCTGCAGGGGCGTGAACAGGTTCTCCCGGTCGTAGTCACTGGTCCGCCGCCGCGACGTGTCCGCGACGGTGACCACGTCCGCGCCGGAGCAGAACGCGCGCTCCCCGGCGCCCGTCAGCACCGCCACCCGCAGGGAGGTGTCGGCGTCGAAGGCCCGCCAGACCTTCCTGAGCTCGATCTGCATCGTCGGCGACAACGCGTTGAGCCGGTCGGGACGGTTCAACGTGACTATCACGACGTGGCCCGAAACCTCGACCTCGAGAGTCGTCCAGGGGCCCCTGACGCCGTCGGATTCCATCATCGCCCTCCTGAAAACCTGAAAAGATACCGGTCTCTCACACCATTCCGTGCCCGACCCGCACCTCAACGACCGCGCCGGATATCCTGCCACGGAATACCGTTGTCACTGAAGGGATCCTTCGGCAGCCCGAGAACGCGCTCACCGACATTGTTACGCTGCACTTCCGACGTCCCACCACCAATGGTGTCGCCACGACTGCGCAGAAACCCGAAGACCGTACGGTCCGCGGCCACGTCGTCGGGCTGGCGGGCCACGCCACTGATACCGAGCAGGTCCACCATCGCCGACTGCAGCCGCTGGTTGTGCTCCGACGACATCACCTTAAGCATCGCCGGCGCGGCGCCGTCACGGCCCAGCGCCCGCGCCCGCGCGTTCGCCATCCGGACCACGCTGTTCTCGACGTACAGCCGGGCCACGAGATCCGCCTGAACCGGGTCGTCGACGACCCGCCCACCGACCTCCCCCCGACAGGCCAACTCGACCAGCCGATCGATCGAGGAACCACTGGTCCGCTCCCGCAACGACGAGCCGGCCCCGGACAGCATCGCCCGCTCATGCGCCAACACGGTCCGCGCCACCCGCCAACCCGCCCCGACCTCGCCGAGGCGCGCGTCGTCCGCCACCCGCGCATCGTCGAAGAAGACCTCGTTGAACTCGGCATCACCACTGATCTTCCGCAACGGCCGGACCGTGACCCCGGGCTGCTCCAGATCAAGCGCGAACGCCGTGATGCCGAGATGCTTGGGCACCGCCGGATCGGTGCGGGCCAGCAGGATCCCGAGCCTCGCCTCGTTGGCGAAGCTGCTCCACACCTTCTGCCCGTTCACCAGCCAATGGCCACCACCCTCGACCCGCGTCGCCCTGGTCGACAGCCCGGCCAGATCCGAACCCGCACCCGGCTCACTGAACAGCTGACACCAGATCTCACTGTTGTCCGCGATCCCCGGCAGATACCGACGACACTGCTCCGGACTACCCCAGTCCAGCAACGTCGGCGCGGCCAGCGCCACACCCACGATGTTCAACGCGGTCAGCCGAGCCCGACGCAGCTCGCCAGTCACGACCCCGGCCAGCGCGGCGGGCAGGCCAAGACCGCCGTACTCCACCGGCCAGGTCGGACCGACCAGACCAGACGCACCCAACACGGGATACCAGTCCCGATACTGCTGGGGGCTACGGATCGCGTGCAGCCTCGCCAGATCACCACCGAGCGCGGCCGCCAGCCAGTCCGCCGGCACATGGGACTCGACCCACGAACGGACCGCGGCACGGAGGGTGGCCCCGTCCCCCGTGGCGGCCGCGGCCACCAACGCCTGATCTGGGATGGACGTCGTCACTGGTGTGCTCCCCTCCTCGCGTGCACGACCACCCCGCCCGGGAAGGGTGGCCGGCTCGAAAGGGCTTCACAGAGTCATCGAGGACGGAACGGTCGAACTAGTAATCAGGTAAAGTATACTCTACTACCATGGAAGGTAGCCATCAGTCTGACACCTCCTCGGCCATCGACGAGCAAGACAAGCCCCAGGATCAGGGCCTCAGGCAGCTTGGGTTGACGATCCCGCTGCCGGCTCCCCTGCTGGAGCATCGGGAGCTGTTCCCTCGTCTGGCCGATGCCGGGTATACCACTCTCTGGACCACGGAGGCGGCGGGCACCGACGCCTTCACCCCGTTGGTCCTCGCGGCCGCCTGGGAGCCGCGACTCGGCCTGGGGACGGGGATCGCCTCGGTCTTCACCCGCGGGCCGGCCCTGCTGGCCCAGTCCGCCGCCGCCCTGGCGGAGGTGGCTCCCGGCCGGGTGACGATCGGCGTCGGCACCTCGTCCGCGGTCTTCGTCCGGAACTGGAACTCCATCGACCCCGCGCGGCCTTACCAGCGGGCCGACGAGACCCTGCAGGTGCTGCGGCGGGCCCTGAATGGGGAGCGGGTCGACTTCGCCGGCGAGACGCTGACCGTGCGGGGCCTCCGGCTCGAACGCCCCCCCGCCACTCCGCCTCTCCTGGTGCTTGCCGCGTTGCGGCGAGGAATGATCAGGCTCGCCGCCCGTGCCGCCGACGGCATAATGATCAACTGGCTGTCGGCGAACGACGTGCGGACGGTGGCCGCCGAGTACGCGGCCGCCGGCGGTCGAGGCCAGATCGTCGACCGGATCATGGTGTGTCCGAATCCGGACGCCGACCACGTCCGCCGGGCGGTCAAGCCGCTGATCGCCCGCTACCTCTCGGTTCCCGGCTATGCCGAGTTCCAGCGGTGGCTTGGCCGCGGCGACCAGCTGAGCGACATGTGGGAGGCGTGGGCGGCCGGTGACCGCGACGCCGCGGCCAGGGCGGTGCCGGACTCCCTGGTCGACGAGCTGGTCGTGCACGGCACGCCGGAGCAGTGCCGCGAGGGGCTCGCCGCGTTCGTGTCGGCCGGCGTGACCATGCCGGTCGTGGCCGTGATGCCCTATGGCGTCGACCCGGTGAAGGGCGCGCTGAGCATCGCGGAGGACTGAGCATCGCGGAAGACTGAGCATGGCGAGAGTGGCGGCCCGGGGTCACCGGGCCGCCGCCGGGCCTAGGCGGAGATACCGAACCGTTCCAGCCCAAAGCAGGCGATGGCGCTGCCGCGGACCAGGAGACGGGTCTCCTCCTCGCTCAGACAGGCTCCCGCCGCGAGGTCGGAGACCACCTTCTCGGAATGCGGGAACGTGCTGTCCGAATGCGGGAAGTCGATCTCGATCATGATCTGGTCCATCCCGATCACATCTCGTTCGCGCAGACCGGTCATGTCATCGAAGATGCAACCGTAGATGTGACCCCGGGCGTAGCTGCTCGGCGGCTCGGGCAGGACCTCGCGGATCCGTGGGTCGTACATGTGCGCCCGCCGCCACGCGCTGTCCATGCGCTCGTAGAAGAACGGCATCCAGCCGACCTGGCCCTCGCTCAGCGCGATCTTCAGGTTCTGGTGCCGCGCGAAGATGCCGGACCAGATCCAGTCCGCCACGGCATGGATGGAGTTCTCCGCCGTCAGCGTCACTCCGACGAACTGGGGCGCGTCGGGTGACGTGGACGGCATCTTGGACGAGGAGCCGATGTGCATGTTCACGACGATGTTCGCCTCGTCGCAGGCATGCCACAGCGGTTCCCAGTATCCGGAGTGGATGCTCGGCAGGCCAAGCGCGTGCGGGGCCTCGGAGAACGCGATGGAGGTCGTGCCCTTCGCGGCGCACCTGCGCACCTCGGCGGCCGCGAGCTCCACGTCCCACAGCGGGATCAGCGAGAGCGGGATCAGCCGGCCCGCCGCGTCCCCGCCGCACCACTCGTCGAGCATCCAGTCGTTCCAGACCTGGAGCGCCTGCAGCGCGAGCGTCTTGTCGCCGCGTTCCAGGAAGGTCTGGCCGCAGAAGCGGGGCACGGTCGGAAAGCAGATCGAGGCCTCGTTGTGGTTGAGGTCCATCGCCTTGAGGCGCTCGTCCTGCTGCCAGCAGCCCGGGTGGATCTCGTCGTAGGTGACGGGCTCCCGCGACTCCTTCCGCAGGCCGTACTGCGCGTACCCGGCGTGCAGCGGCCACACCATGTCCTGGTACAGCCAGACGTCGCTCCAGCCGGTGTGCGGCCCCTCGGTGACGCTGTCGTCGAAGACGGTCTTCCCGTCCACCACCGCCACCTGTCCGCGCCGGCGCTCGACCCGCGGGCCCTCGTCGCGGAACTTCGACGGGAGCCGGTCCTGCCACAGCGTCGGCGGCTCGACGACATGGTCATCCACAGAGATGATCTTTGGTAAAGAAGTCACCTGGCACTCCTCACTGGGGCGACATGCCGTCCCGCTGCTGGTTTCTCTGGCTCGGCCGCCCGGCACGCCGGAGACCCCGCGGGCGCCGAACGATTCCTGGTTCAAGGGCTGGTCTGGCGGGGCCGGGTCATGGAACTCCACCGAGCTGGTCCCAGACCTTCGCCCGGTAGGCCGCGTCGTCCAGCTCCGCCCGGCGGCGCAGGAGGGCGGCCGCCTCCTCTCCGACCGGGTGGCGGCTGAACGCCTGCTTCTCGTCCTCGATCGCCGTCGCCACGACGGCGGCGACCTCCTCGGGCGTGGAGGCGCGCGATCCGTGGGACTCGCGCAGAACTCCCGCCCACCGCTCGGCGAGCGCGGTGTACGGCCGGGCCGCCAGGTCATATCGATGCCGGTTTGTTCCAAAGCTGGACGACACCGCCCCGGGCTCGATGACGATGACGCGGCCGCCGGTCGGCTCCAGCTCGAAGGACAACGACTCGAACGCGAGCTCGAGCGCGGCCTTCGACGCCCCGTAGACACCCGTCAGCGGTCTGGTCGCCCGCCCCGCCGGCGAGCTGACGAGCACGATGGTGCTGCCGCCCCGGGTCCGCATCGAGGGAAGCAGCGCCTTGGTGACTCGCAGCGCGCCGAGCAGGTTGACATCGAAGACCTTCTCGATCACATTCATCGGAATCGCCTCGAGCGGTCCGTGCACGCCAAAGCCCGCGTTGTTCACCAGGATGTCGACGGGGGCGATCCGGGCCACGAGCTCGTCCACCTGGCTCGCGCTGGACACGTCGAGCCGATGGCGTTCGGCCACGTCGAGCCCGTCGAGCTCGCCTGGGTCGCGGGCCGTGGCGACGACCTCCACGCCGCGACGGGCGAGCTCGACGGCGACGGCCCGGCCAATGCCACTGGAACAACCCGTGATCAAAGCTCTCGACACGGCATGACCTCCGACCACCTACAGCCCATCCCGTCTCGGCGCCACGCAAGCCAGGCGTGCCGCCGCCGGGGTGACGGTCCACCCAGGCCCTGCGCCATCCTCGGCGCGGACGGCTCCAGGAATCGGGCGGGCAACGATGAAGCCCGGCCTTCGCCTGCCAGCCTCCCCCGAGGTCGGGCCTGCTGACGTCGAAGACCCCGGCTTCCAGGTACGGTATACTTTACCCGCGGTTCCCGCCAGAGCCCACGGTATGGGCCATATTTCATGGCGGCAAGGATCCAGGTGGCACGTTCCCGGCTCCGACGGCCCGTGGCGACACGATCGCGAGGGCTGTTGCGCGCCCGGGCTCGAATCTCAGGAGCACGGTCGCCGAGAGCGACCAGCAGGAAGCGCTGGGCGTCCATCACTTGACGCGGCGCCGACGACGACCGGTCCCCAGACGCGAGCCACCGCTCCGCGACGGCGACCAGATCAGCCAATAATTCGGGCTGTACTCCTCGTAGTAGAGGATACTACAGTCATCGTTACTCGTGACGCACCACACATGGCGCGTCTATCTAGAGGAGCGTAGATGAGGATCTTACGGCCGGTGATCGGGGTCGCCGTGGCTGGCGCCCTGCTCGCAGCCGCCGGTTGTGGCGGCAGCGACGACAAGGGTGGGACCGGTTCGGCGGGCGGCACCGGAGGTAGCAACGCCAGCACGATCAAGCTGTTAGTGATCAGCCAGCTACAGGCCGCGGCCTTCTCCTTCCCAGAGATCGAGGACGGCGCCCGCGCCGCCGCCGAGGCGATCAACGCCGCCGGCGGCGTGAACGGACACAAGATCCAGATCGACGCGTGCAACGACCAGGGCGACCCGAACGTCGCCGGCACCTGTGCGCGCAAGGCGGTGCAGCAGCACTACGCCGCCGTGGTGCCCCCCACCGAGCTCTACTCCGCCTCGATCCTCCCCCTGCTCGAGGCAGCCAAGATCCCCGCCATAGGATCCGCCCCCCTAACCCCACCCGACTTCACCAGCCCGGTCTCCTTCCCGATCGCCGGCGGCAACCCCCTCGACTACGGCGGCGTCGGCTTCGCCGCCGGCAAGACCGGCTGCAAGACCGCCGGCATCATCCGTGACACCGCCGCGGCCGTCGACCAGTCCACCACCGCGATCACCCGGGGCGCCAAGGCGGCGGGTACAACGATCTCGACGACCGTCAAGCTGGCCGGCACCTCGCCCGACTTCTCCTCCCCGGTCTCCCAGATCGTGTCGGCGAACGTCGACTGCCTGCTCGTCGCCGAACAGCCAGCAGCCGTCGCCAAGATCGTCGGCGCGGTCCGGCAGAGCGCCAAGCCGACCCTCCCGATCTACACCGCCGCCGTCGCCTTCCCATCGGCCCTCGTCCAGGCACTCGGCCCGGCCGCCAACGGCGTGATCGTCAACGGAAGCGTCCAGGTGCCGAGCGCCACCGCGACCCCCCAGTTCTGGGCCGACATGACGAAATATCGGCCACAGGCCGCGAAGAGCACATCCGCGTTCCTCGCCTGGGCAGGCGTCCAGATCGTCAAGGACGTCGCCGGACCCGCGAACGCCTCCGACGGGCCCAGCCTCCTGGCCGCGATGAACAAGGCATCCAACATCACCATCGAGGGACTCGCCCAGCCCCTCAACTACAGCGCACCCCCGAAGGACACCGAGTTCACCCGGGTGTTCGCCACCTCGAACTTCGCCTGGAAGATCAACAACGGGTCCTACGAGCCGCTGTTCGACGGCAAGCCGCAGGACGTCTCCGCGGTGCTGCGCAGCAGCAGCTAGCGGATCGCACCGTCCGGGTCGGGCGGCCAGGCATGCTGGTCGCCGTCTGGCCGCCCGGCCCCTGGTCACTGACGTGCCGGTGCCCGATCCCTCGAGAGGATCGGGCACCGGCGCCGATCCCTTACCGCCCGCTGGACGACGGCGTGGCGGACCTACCAAGACGTCTCGGCGTGGCGACGCCGGACCGAGGAGCGCGATGTCGCAATGAGTCTCGAGGCAACCTCGTGGGACTTCGTGGTGATCGGCGGAGGGTCGGCGGGCTGCGTGCTCGCGAACCGCCTGAGCGAGGACGCGCATCACCGGGTCCTGCTCCTGGAGGCGGGCGGCGAGGACCGAAGCCCGTTCATCAGGGTCCCGGCCGGGTTCCCGCAGCTCGATGCCAACAAGTACAACTGGCAGTACACCGCCGAGCCCGACGCCTCACGCAACGGAATCGTCGAGCACTGGGGCGGCGGAAAGGTCCTGGGCGGATCAAGTTCCATCAATGGTCAGGTCTGGACCCGCGGAAATCCCGCCGACTACGACGAGTGGGCCCGGCTCGGCTGCGACGGCTGGTCCTTCGACGAGGTCCTGCCCAGTTTCCGCAAGAGCGAGCGTTTCGAGGGAGGCTCCTCGCGGCTGCGCGGCGGGAGCGGCCCGCAGAGCGTGTCCTACACCCGGGTCTCGCACCGGCTGACGGACGCGTTCATCGAGGCCGCGCAGCAGCGCGGCTTCCCGTTCAACCCGGACTACAACGGCGCCGAGCAGCTCGGCGTCGGCTACGCGCAGCTCTCCCAGCGCCGCGGGTGGCGCAACAGCACGGCACGGGCGTACCTGGCGCCCGCCCGGCACCGTCGCAACCTGACCGTCGCGACCGGGGCGCAGGCGACCAGCATCCTGATCGAGAACGGCCGGGCGACCGGCGTCGAGTTCACGCAGGGCGGCGCGTCCCGGCGGGTCCACAGCCGGCGGGAGGTCCTGCTCTGCGCCGGTGCCCTGGCGTCGCCGAAGCTCCTGATGCTCTCCGGGGTCGGTCCGGCCGACATGCTCGAGAAGCACGGCGTGCCGGTCCTCGTCGACCTCCCGGGTGTCGGCGCGAACCTGCAGGAGCACATCTACGCCACCATGATCTATGGCGTGAACGTGCAGACCATCAACCGGGAGCTGACCCCGAAGGGCGTCGTCCGGCACGGTTTCGACTTCGTGCTGCGGGGCCGGGGCGCGGTGACGGTCACGGCCGCGCACTCGCTCGTCTTCGGCACGCTCGACGGCCGCCAGGACCGGCCGGACTTCGAGATCATCTTTGGCCCGCTCGGCATGTCCGGCGACAAGCCGGCGAAGGACGCGGGCGAGGGCGTGAAGTACCGGCACGATGTGCACGAGCTGCGTCCCATGAAGGTCTCGTCGGTCATGTCCCTGCCCTCGGTGAGCCATCCCCGCGCCCGGGGCCGGGTGTCGCTGCGGTCGGCCGACCCGGCCGACAAGCCCGTGGTGGAGCTCCAGCTGCTCGCCGACCGCCAGGACATCGCCGACCTCACCGAGGTCTGCCGCCAGACCCGCGACATCTTCAACGCCGACGCCATGCGCCCCTACGTGGTCGAGGAGATGCTCCCGGGCCCTTCGGTGGCCAGCGACGAGGACTGGGAGGCGTACTTCCGGTCCCACAGCTGGCGCGGCGAGCACCCGATCGGGACGTGCCGGATGGGGACCGGCGACGACGCCGTCGTCGACCCGCGGCTGCGTCTGCGCGGCGTCGAGGGCCTGCGGGTGGTCGATGCCTCGGTGATGCCCACCCTCGTCAGCGGGCACACCAACGCTCCTACCATCATGATCGCCGAACGGGCGGCCGACTTCATCCGGGCCGACGCGGCCAGCGCGCACGACGCGGCCAGCACGGACGACGCGGCCAGCACGGACGACGCGGCCAGCACGGACGACGCGGCCAGCACGGTGACGCAGTAACCAGAGTTCGCACCAGCGTCCGAGCTTCCACCCCACGCGACGAACTATCGATTCCCGTACAGGTCAGCTGGCGGGACGACAGACGGACGCCATCCCGGCCCGGCCGCCAGGCCCTGGAGTAAGGAGCACCGATGGAACTGGTCAACATCGACCGCTGTCTCGTCGATGGCGCATGGCGCAAGCCGGGGGGTGAGGCGATCACGATCCTCAACCCGGCGACGGAGGAGCCCGCGCTGACGGTGACCGACGCGTCAACGTCGGACATCGACCGGGCGGTCGCCGCGGCACGGCGGGCCTTCGACTCCTCCGACTGGCGCTGGAAGTCGCCCCAGGAGCGGCTCGCCCTGCTGACGGCGGCCATGGACGAGATGCACAAGCGGTGGCAGGCCGAGCTCGCCCCCGCCTTCAACACGGTCTGCGGCACGCCGATCACCGTCGCCCGCGGCTTCGAGGCTGGGGCCACGGGAATCCTCGAGGACCTCACCCGCACCATCGAGGACTTCGCGGCAGAGGAGGTCGTCGTCGGAGTGGGCGGACGCGCCGGCCCCGGGCGGCCCGCGCGCCTGATCCACGAGCCGGTCGGCGTGGTCGCCGCCATCGCGCCGTGGAACGGCCAGCTGTACCTGACGCTGACCAAGCTGCTGCCCGCGCTCGCGGCCGGGTGCACCGTCGTCGCCAAGCCCGGCCCGGAGACGGCCATCGAGGCGACGGTGCTGGCCGAGGCCCTGCAGTCCGCCGGGGTTCCCGACGGCGTCGTGAACATCCTGCCGGCCGGCCGGGAGGCGGGCCGGCACCTCGTCGAGCACCCCGACGTGGACATGGTGGCGTTCACCGGCTCCACGGCGGCCGGCAAGGCGATCATGGCGTCGGTCTCGGGCCGGCTCGCCCGGCTCAGCCTGGAGCTCGGCGGCAAGTCCGCCGGGATCGTCCTCGACGACGTCGACATCGCCACGACCGCGGGGCAGCTGCTGTCGGGCACGATCCTCATGACGGGGCAGGCCTGCGCGCTGCTGTCGCGGATCCTCGTGCCCCGGTCCCGCCACGACGAGATCGTCGAGGCGTTCCGGGCCGCCCTCGCGGCGGTGCCCTTCGGAGACCCGGCGAAGCCGGAGACCCTGCTCGGCCCGCTCGTCAACAAGGTGGGCGCGGACCACGCCCTCGACCTCATCGGCTCCGCGGTCGGCGAGGGTGCCCAGGTCGTCGCGGGAGGCGGCCGGCCGGCGGCGTTCGAGCGGGGCTTCTACGTCGAGCCCACGATCCTCACGGGCGTCGACAACACCATGCGGGTCGCCCGCGACGAGGTCTTCGGGCCCGTCTACGCGGTCATCCCCTACGACACCGAGGACGAGGCGATCCGGATCGCGAACGACACCCCCTTCGGCCTCGCGGGCGCCGTCTTCACGGCCGACCCCGAGCGCGGCGAGCGCGTGGCCAGGCGGGTGCGCGCCGGAGTGATGAGCCTCAACGGCTTCGGCCTCGACCCCGGCGTTCCGTTCGGCGGGTTCAAGCAGTCCGGGATCGGCCGAGAGAACGGCCGGGCCGGGCTGGACATGTTCCTCGAGACCAAGGCGGTCCACTACCCGAACGGCGGCGGCCCCGCGGCGGGCTAGCCCACGTCGAGCCAGCCAGCGTCAGCTGTCTAGGCACGGAGGTAGCACGACATCATGACCACTGACGACACGATCGACCTCGACTCCCTGGACCTGATCGGCGCGTTCGAGAAGGACACGGGGTCCGACCTCAGCGACCCGCACGCCACCTACACCGAGCTGCGTGCCCAGGGCGCCGTCTACCGCGGTGACCTGCTGATCGACCGGCTGGGACTCCAGTCGTCGGCCCTCGCCGTCTGGGGATCGGGACAGCCGTTCACGATCCTGGGCTACGAGGCGACGGAGCAGGTGTTACGGGACGCCGAGACGTTCTCGAACCAGATCTACGCCGCGACCGTGGGCAAGACCCACGGGCGGAACATCCTCAACATCGACGACCCGGACCACCGGGCCCACCGCAAGGTGATCCAGAAGGCGTTCAGCCGCAAGGCGATCGACCGCTGGCGCGTCGAGTTCATGGAGCCCGAGGTCCAGCGGTCGATCGACGCCATCATCGACCGCGGCCGCGGGGACCTGATGACGGACTTCGCCCTGCGTTTCCCGGTCGCGGTCATCCACCACATGCTGGGGCTGCCGCCGGAGAAGCTGCATTCCTTCCAGAACCTGGCCACCGGGCTGCTGCTCTACCGGACCCGCTTCGAAATCGCCCAGCTCTGCTCGCAGCGGCTCGCCGAAATACTCCAGGAATACATCACCACTCGCCGGGCGTACCCGGCCGACGACTTCATCAGCGTTCTGTGCCACACGCAGCTGGAAGACGGCAGGTACTTCACCGACGAGGAGGTCGTGTCGTTCCTGCGCATCCTGCTCCCGGCCGGCGGGGAGACCACCGCCCGCACGATCGGGACGCTCTTCGCCTACCTCACGGCGCAGCCGGAGCTACTCGCCAGGGCCCGCGTGGACGAGGCGTTCCGCAGGGCCGCCATCGAGGAGGCGATCCGGCTGGAGCCGCCGACCCAGTACGCCTACCGGCTGTGCGTCAAGGACACCGAGGTGGCCGGCGTCGAGATTCCAGCCGGTTCTCCGATAGCCGTGTCGCTGTCGTCGGCGCACCGGGACGAGAAGGTGTTCGAGGACGCCGACCAGTTCCGGCCCGGCCGGCCGATGCCGCACCTCGCCTTCGGGCACGGCGTCCATCTCTGCCTGGGCATGCACCTGGCCCGGATGGAGGCGTCGACCGCCCTGGAGGGTTTCCTCGAGCGGATGCCGAACCTGCGCCGTGACGAGGACGCCGAACCTCCGCGTATGGCCGGCGTCACCTTCCGGTCCCCGGCCACGGTGCCGCTCATCTGGACCTGACCGGCGCCGCGGTCCGGGCGTGGATCCCTGGAGGGCCAAAGGAGGCGCGAGGATGTTCTCGCTTCGCGCCTCCGGCGGCGCCTCTCCTGAAGCACGGAGAGCCAAAGAAGGCGCGAAGATGCTCTCTCTTCGCGTCTTCTTTGGCCCTCGCCCCGACTCTCCGCCGACCAGCAGCGGTATGCCGGCGGGATTCGCCGGCTTCGGTTCGAAGCCGACCGGCTTGAACGCGTAGAACTCGCCGTGGTGCTCAATCACGTCCTCGGACCACAGCCGCCGGCAGACGGCGATCGCCTCGTCGAGCCGCCGCCCACGGGGGAGACGCGCCGGGCTCGGGCGGCTCACGCCCCGCCATTCAGCAGCCTTCCCAGGACGCCGCGCCGTTCGGCGTCGAGGCGGCCGGGGAGTCGCTGTCACGCCATGAGCCGGCCGACATCCACGACGAGAGCGAGGGGTCGACATCGGTGTCGTTCGACATCCAGCCACCGATGGCTGCCAGATGGGACTGCATCCGGTGGCGCGCCACCGCCGCGTCGCCGGCCATCACCGCCTCGGCAATCTTGGTGTGCGCGATGCGGACCTCGGCCGCGACGGCGGCCGAGCGCTGCCGGCGGCCGGTGCTCAGCTGGGTCAGGATCCTGACGAAGTGCACGAACGCCGGATTGCCGCTGGCCTCGGCCAGGGCGGTGTGCAGGTCGTGCGTGCCGATGTCCCCGTGCTCCCGCAC